>Ga0182024_10002151_pt1 | contig 49519 bp, 51 predicted proteins | sample P32metaG_FD_120480 | JGI IMG/M metagenome (GOLD analysis project Ga0182024, IMG submission 120480) | Permafrost microbial communities from Stordalen Mire, Sweden - P3-2 metaG (Illumina Assembly) | ecosystem: Environmental > Terrestrial > Soil > Wetlands > Permafrost | place: Sweden: Stordalen...
ACCATCCTGGCTGTGTTCAACCGTGACAAACCGATTATTGGGGGTTCGAAATGCAAATCGGCCGTCATCTGTTTTCAGCATCTCAAACGATTCCGGTCCTTGAATTTGCTGTTGGCCGGTCAAGGTGTCCACGAATGTTTTTCTGCGTCGGTTGCATAATTTTTGCGTGGACATGAATTGGCTCCCGTGGCCGTTGATTCCAAAACGCCAGTGGCCCGCCGTGAAATTCAAGGACAAACGCGCCATCACACTTGAGGAACACCAGAAGATCATCGCCGCCGAGGTGAACCCGGAACGGAAAGCGCTTTACCAGTTGTGCTGGCACCTGGGCGGCAGCCAGGGTGACATTGCGAACTTGAAAGGCGAAGACGTGGACTGGCAGAACGGCACGGTGAGTTTTATGAGAAAAAAGACCGGCGTGCCCGTCATCGTCCACTTGGGAGCAGAGGCTTTGAACCTGTTTAAAGACCTGCCGGCGGAAGGGGTGTTGTTTCCGTATCTGTCGCGAGTGCGGGCTAACGACCGGGCGACGGAATTTAGATCACGTTGCCGGCAGCTTGGAATTACTGGCGTGACGTTGCACAGCTATCGTTACGCCTGGGCGGAACGTGCGAAAACTTGCGGCTATCCTGAAAGATTCGCGCAAGAGGCTTTAGGCCATAACTCCAAGGCGGTGCACCGCGCCTATGCCAAACGCGCGTTGATGAAAATCCCATCCCTAGAGGATTACGAAAAAGTTGCGGGAGCTGATCGGGTTTGAATCGATGTTCGTGTCGCAAGATTGACTTGCCAGAGAAACCGGCGTAAATGTATTTCAACATGGCAAGCACCAAACAAAGACGCATTTTTGTGCTCCGCAAACTCCGGCTTGCCAGCGCCTTTAGATTGATTTTGTTGTTTCCGCTGTTGACGTTTTCCGCCGCAGTGCAAGCACAATTCATTTTCATTACTAATAGCGGTGCAATCACTATCACAGGTTACACGGGCCCCAGCGTCGCGGTGATTATACCTAGCATGACAAATGGCTATCCAGTCACCATAATTGGAGACGGTGCGTTTAGCGCATTCCTTGGCAACAGCAGTCCGACCAGCCTCACCATTCCAGACAGTGTGACCAACATAGGTGGAGGCGTGTTCGACGAGTGTTTCGGCCTGACGAACATATCAATCGGCTCCGGCGCAAGCAGCATTGGGCCAGGGACGTTCGTGGACTGCTATCAACTGAATGTGATAACAGTTGATCCAGCCAATTCTTATTACAGCAGTGTGAATGGAGTCGTTTTTGATAAAAGTCATAGCACGCTCATCGCATATCCAGACGGTTTAACTGGTGCCTACACAATATCAAACACCGTCACCAGCATCGGAGATTTTGCGTTCAATACCTGCCCCGGCTTGACTAGCATCACGATGCCCAACAGTGTGGCAAGCATTGGCTTCGAAACATTTCAATATTGCTCTGGTCTGACTAACGTCACAATGAGCACCAATGTCACCAGCATTGGAGAAAATGCGTTCGATGGTTGCCAAAGCCTTCCCAGTATCGCAATTCCAAACGGTATCACCAGCATACAATTTGCCACCTTTGAGGATTGCGGTTTTACCAGTGTCACGATCCCCAGTGGCGTCATAAGCATCGGAACCGCAGCCTTCGATATATGCGGCGGTTTGACCAATGTCATAATTCCAAATAGTGTTACCAGCATTGCAAATTTGGCGTTTTATAACGACCCCATGACCAGCATCATAATACCGAACAGCGTCACCAACATCGGAAGCGATACATTCTCTCACTGCTTCAATCTGACCGGTGTCTATTTCATCGGCAATTCCCCAAGTCCCACAAATGATGCTTCTGTGTTTCAATATGACAACAATGCGGCGGTCTATTATTTGCCGGGCAGCATAGGCTGGGGGACGAATTTCGATGGTCTCCCGACAGTGCTATGGAACCCTAAGGCACAGAACAATGCCAGCTTCGGCGTGAAAACGAACCAATTTGGATTCAACATCACCGGCAATAGTAACATTGTCGTGGTGGTGGAAGGTTGTACGAATCTGGCCAACCAAGTCTGGACACCACTGCAAACGCTAACGCTCACTAACGGCACGTCCTATTTCAGCGATCCGCAATGGACGAATTATCCCTGTCGTTTCTACGGGTTCAGTTTTCCGTAACGTGTCCGTTCTGTGAACCAGCAGCCACACAACTTTTCTTGGCGGCATTTCTTTTTTGCCAGTGCTGATTCAACGCATTCGTGACTTTTGCCAGCCAAGTTCGGTCTTGAACCTGTTCCAGCAATTCCGACGCCGCAAAATACTTGACGCTGGACGGCGGCGGATTGCCCAACGGCTTGAGCAGGCGCGCGGCCACGAGAATCGGCACGTCATGCGGCTGGCAGTTGATTACCCACGCTGCCTGCTCCGCCGTCAGGCGGGCTGGCAACTGGTTCAGCAGCCGCAAAAATTGATGTTGCTCCTCTCTCATTCCAGTTTGAATTGCTTGAACACCGGATGCCGCTGGCCGAGCAGATTGACGCCCCACCAGGTGTTTTCCTTCGTCACATACTTCGCGCAGTAATCCGCCACATCATCCCGGCTGTTCACCGGCTCGATCCGCGCCCGGCCGTAACGGTGGAACCATTTCTGCCAAATTTCGGTGCGCCTCATGTTTTTGCAGTCACACCACAACGCATGGACATGATACCCGTCCCGCCCTGGATTTTGTTCCAGCGCGTAGAAATACGACACGCCCCGCATATCCGTGCGCATGAATTTTTCGTAACAGCGTTGCGCCGACCAGATGGATGCTTCCCAGGCGAACGTCATGTGCGAAATCACCTGCCACGGTGCCAGGCCGTGAACCCAATCGCCCATTTCAATGTTCAACTGCGCGGCTTTCAACCGCAAATCCGGCTCAAGATTTCGTGCATTATTCATATTTGACCATTTATTTTCCGGCCACAGACACACCTCTCGGACAAGGATGGGTTGCAGGCGGCGCGCGCTCCGCGCGCATCCGCCTGCAATCCCTTCCCTTGGGGTCGCCATGCGTGACCACAATACGAACTACTCCAAGGGCAGCACCGCACCGGCACGGATGATGACGCCGTTCTTGGCGTCAAACGTGTTCGGCTCCATCGAATCGAACTCGATCACCAATTTCTGTCCGTCCTTGAACTGGCACGGACATTCCTTGGCGGCCTGCTCGACCGTCTGGACGCTGCGCGGACACCACACTTGAACGGTGGGTGCCTTCCCGTCGGCGCATTGAACTTCGTAAAGGTTCACGATGCCGACGACCTTTTTGGCCTTGTTGCTGACTTCCTTGTAGTGATGCGCTACAAACTTGGCGAGGACCACGCGGCGGCCTGCCAGGAAGTTTTCCACTGCTTGTTCTTTTTTCATTTTTTTCCTATTGGCTTGCTACGCGACAGGGACGCCACGACCTTCGCCGCCGGACCTACCGGCGATTTGTCCTTGCTTGAAACCATTCCCGCTGGACGGGCGGGCGGAGTTTGGGCAGGAATGGCCGTCGCCGCCGGCTGGACGCCCAGGTAGCGGTTCAATTCTGCGTTAGTCACCAGCTTGTGGCGGAGACCGGGCAGTGCCCGCAGATAACCGCGCTTAATCAGGCTGAGAACCGTTTTGTAGTCCTTGCCCAATAATGCCGCGACCTCAACGGCGGTATGAATTTTTACAACGTCACTCATGCTTTTGGGCGTGGCGGCGACGTGACCAAACGGACACGCCACCACCACGCGGTTTCAGCACGGTGAGTTCAAGAAGACTTGCTTGGCAGAAAAGCACAACCCGCCCAATGGAAAATTGGCCGGGCTGGAGAGAAGACCGTCGTTGATATTTATTTTTTGTCCGAGACTTAAATCAGATTATTCGTGCGCAGTTTTGATCCGTTCGTGTTCCACGCCATCCTTGGTTGCTTTTTAATTTTTTAATAGTTTAGTTTTAATTCGCAATGCTTGGGGCGCATGTCATCGTAATCACCTTGTCGCTAATTTTTTTCACAGGTGTCTCTTGTTCGTATTTTTTATGAGTCACGGTCGTGACCCTCACAAACAAGTATCAAAGAACAAACCGCACAGGTGAACTTTCGTCCACGCCATTATTTTTACACCGGGAACCGGAATTTGTCTCGAAAAAAATGCAGCCATCGTCACTTTTCTTGAATTCGTTTCCATTTGGTTCCATTTGGCGGTAGTTGACGGAGTCGTGACCAAACTTCGCCGCCTGCATTCCGCGTCAACCTGGCCTCCGTTCCGCTTGTGTGCTCGTTCCGTCGCGTCAAAATCCACCCTGCCCCCGCGCCAGACTTTCGGCCAACGGACAGGAACCGTCAGCCAAAAGACTGGCTCGCCCCAGAACACCCCTCGCGACCGAACTCCGCCACCGCTGCACTCCGCCCAGTTTGCCGCTCCATTCCGCCGGCAAAATTTCGTCACTCCGGGGCATTGATCAGCGCGACCAAAGCGACTTTGGATTCTCCGCTGTGTTGGCTCCGAACCCAAAGCCGCTTTCGTCACGCAAGGCTGGCGCACCCACCACCTACCTTGCGTGGAACAACATTCGCTCTCATCACCGGTGGCTCAACTTGAGCGTCTGGCCTGGCATCCGATGCGGATGCTTTTAACGCGGACGCCTCACCCCTTGGATTTTCGCAAGGTTTTTGGCCATGCACCGGCCAACATTAAATTTCAGGTTGAAAAGCGTTGATGGATTCAACGCCATTCAATACCAGTGGCAGCGACAGCACCGCGCAAAATCTTAATCGCCATCCGGCTTTGGCGCAGCTAGCGTAGTCACAGGTGGAGGCCGGAGGCACAACCTTGACGACGCGCAGCGAGCCATAAAATTAAAGGCGATTCGCGCGGCGACAGGCTGTTAAAAGGCGGCAAATTGCGGCAAATTGCGACAATTTTTCATGTCCAAAGGCGACAAATTGCGACAAATTCGTTGCCGCCTTTTGTCGCTTTTTGTCGCCCAGGTGCGGCTGCGCCATTTTGACCTCTACGACCGTAAGGGGATGGTGTCTCGGTGCAAAACCTAATTCCTGACAGCTTGCATCAACGCCATTTCTCGGTCGCCGTGAACGTAGAAATTGCGCGTTCAGGAATTCACCGGATATAATTGCAACAAGGAAACGGAAACCTTATTATCCGTCCATGCCTGCGAGTGTCGCACATGATGAGATAACCGAAGAAGTCGCAGAAGCCCTGCAAAACGGCCATGCTTCCCCGTGTGGACGGATTACTCCACCGCCAATCGCTCGTTTGACGGGAAAAAAGAAACTCATCCCCTTCGGCTGGTATGGCGGAAAATTTTCACATCTCGACTGGTTGCTGCCGCTGCTGCCCCATTGTCATCATTACTGCGAGCCGTTTGCCGGTTCCGGCGCGGTGCTGCTAAATCGTGACCCGTCGCCGGTGGAAACATTCAACGATCTCGACGGCGAGGTGGTAAATTTTTTCCGTGTTCTCCGGGAAGAAAAGGAACGATTGATTGAGGCTATCGGATTGACTCCATTCGCGCGCGAGGAATTTGCGCTGGCTTGTGAAATCAGCCCCGACTTGTCGGCACTTGAGCGCGCCCGACGCTTTTACGTCCGCGCCCGGCAAGTGCGCACGGGTCTGGCGCAGACAGCCACAGTTGGTCGGTGGGCGAACTGTAAAAACACCAGTCGCGCCGGCATGAGCGGTGTCATCAGCCGTTGGCTGGGTGCAGTGGAGGATTTGCCGGCGGTGGCCGAGCGGCTTCTTCGCGTGCAAATCGAAAATCGTCCAGCCGCGAATGTCATCCGCCTCTACGATTCGCCATCCACGCTATTTTACTGCGATCCGCCTTATGTCCACTCGACGCGTGGCGACTCGAAAGCCTACGGGTTTGAAATGACCGACACTCAGCATCGCGATCTTGCGGACGTTTTGAATTCCGTTCAAGGCATGGTGGCTTTTTCAAATTACCAAGCGAATATTGTGGACAAGCTTTATCCCGAACCGAAGTGGCACAAGACGGTTTCGCTTCCGCGCACGAACCATTCCACGAAGGACAAGCGCGTTGAGGTGCTTTGGACAAATTACAACCCGCACAAAATCAAACGCAACGGTAGGCACACACATGGAGAACTGTTCGCCACTGCTTGAGGCTTCGTTAAAGCGCGCCCAAAAGAATCTTGGCCATTCCTTTATTCACGATGAGGAGATTGACGCACGCATTATTGCGGTAGTCAATTGTCCCAGCAATCGTGCCGGGGTGCGGCTGCTCATGGCGTGCATGTTGGCGAAGCTGCATCGCCCGGAAATTGACCCACGCAAGCCCTACACGAAAATTGGCAGCAAGGATTGTTTCTCCGGTCGCAGTTATGATGAGCAATTCATCGGCGACTTCATCACGAAACACAACCTGCCCTGTAATTCGACGACGGCTTTTCTCACGCCGACGCTGCGGAACATGGATCAGACGCTGACGACCAAGGTTGTTTTGGTCGGGCGTCCGATGGCGATGTATCAGAGTGCGCTGCAACTTCTCGACGACGTTCGCGCAGGCCGGGTGTCGGCACAGGACGTTTTGAATGAGTGTATCCGGTTGCTGTTGCTCGACCGTGACGCGCGCAAAGCACGGCTCAAGACGCTCCTCTCCGGTGTTGGTCGCGTGGCGGATGCATTGCCGCTGTCATCCGAGGACACGGTGAATTTGATCGAGCAGCACTTACGCTGCAAAGGTTCAAGCCGTTTGCTGGTATTGATTGTGGCTGCTGCCTATGAAGCCGTGAAAACACGGCTCGGCGAGCGCGTGCTCAATCTCACTGGCCACAACGCCGCCGACGAGCAAACCGGCGCGATCGGGGACATTCAAATCACGATCCTTGGCGATGACAAAGTCGTGACGAGTTACGAAATGAAGAACAAGGCCGTGCAGCGAGGGGACATTGACCGCGCGCTCCAAAAAATTGCCGCGCAGGGGCGGCACGTTCAGAATTACATTTTCATCACGACTGAATCCGTGACTGACGAAATTCGTGAATATGCCCGCTCCAAGTATGACGAAACGGGCGGCGTCGAAATCGCAATTCTTGATTGCATCGGATTCTTGCGGCATTTCCTGCATCTTTTCCACCGGCTGCGGAAGGATTTTCTCGACCAATATCAAACTCTAGTTCTACACGAGCCGGACAGTGCGGTCAGCCAGGGCTTGAAAGAAGCGTTTCTCGCCTTGCGCCAGGCGGCGGAAAGTGCGGATTAAGATCATTTAATATGCCAGCATTCCGAAAACCAAATCCACTTGGCGAGCTTCCAGCAGAAGCAGACCATTTGATGCTTGAATCGGCTTTCTATGAAACGCCGGATTACAAAACATTGTTGGAGCATCAGGAATACAGCATTGTCGTCGGGCGAAGAGGTGTAGGAAAAAGTGCGCTTTTTTATCGGCTGTCAAGGACATGGGGAAAAACCGAACATTTGCGTCTAGTCGAATTAAGTCCTGAACAATACCAAGTAGTCGGTTTACGAGCACTCGCAAAACAGTTCGGTGAAAAATTTAATTTGATTTATGCGGGAAGCAGAATTGCTTGGCGTTATGCGCTTCTCATGGAAGCGACCATGAAAATATGGGGTCACTACAAACTTGCATGTTTCGAGGGTGAACATATTTTGCAATCTCATGTGGGTAAATGGCAACAAAATGGACGACAATTCGCAGAGCGCTTGAGACAAACGCTTCGTTCCGTTTTAGACGGCAAACTTGATCCAGAAACTGCCATCGCCGAACTCCCGGCGAAATTACAGGTTGATGAAATCCAGCAAGCACTTTCCGCTGGACTTAGTAAAACAAAAGAGCGCGTGTTGCTTCTCATTGACCGGCTGGACGAAGGATATGAAGCAGACTTGCTTGGAATTGGATTGTTAGTCGGATTGGTTCAAGCCTCAATTGACATAAACACCCGTTTCAGCAACGTCAAGTCGGTGCTCTTTTTAAGAGACAACATTTTTAGAGCAATTAGCCGCAACGACCCAAATTTTTCGAGAACAGTTGAAGGCCATGTGCTTCGTCTTCATTGGGACGAGTATCATCTATTCAATATGATCTGCAACCGTCTCCGTGTTGCTTTTGGTATTACTCAAGAATCGAATCTAAAAGTTTGGAACTCATGCACAGCTCACGACCTTGAAGGTAAGGACGGTTTCCGAAAGTGCTTAAAGCATACACTCTACCGGCCTCGCGACCTTTTAGCTCTATTGAACCAAGCATTCTATCACGCATTTAGTCAGAACCGAGACCAAATCATTTACTCCGATGTTGAATCAGTCGCAAAAGAAATATCGCGTCATCGGCTGGAAGACCTCATTAAAGAATATGAAATCGTTTTTCCTGGCTTGGAAAAATTTGTTGCCTGTTTCGCGAGACGTTCTCCAGAAATGAGCTATGCCGAAGCCGAGCAATCTATTTCAATCCCGCTTTATTCCGAAGACAATTCACAAATCGTGCAACAGCACTTGGCTATTCTTAATCATCCAAAGGAGGTCATGCGAAGTTTGCACAGCGTAGGATTTATTGGGATACAAGATCCAAGCTCAAAGAATTTTGTTTTCTGCCATGATGGAAAGTCTGAACCGATTGAGCCAAAAGCCGAAACGAAAATGCTTGTTCATCCGTGTTATTGGCTGGCGCTGGATTGCATCCAACAAGCCCTAGAACCAGACCAAGCGGCAGAAATTAACGACGAATATGATATTGAGGTTAGTTCACAGACGCCAGAAATTCGCAATCATCGCCTTGGCCAAATAATGTGTCAGTTGGATAAAATTCCACTGGGAGATTCAGGTGCACATGAGTTTGAAGCTTGGTGTGAGCAAGCAATTAAAATTGTTTTTGCAGGCGCACTACGAAACGTAGCTTTGAAGCCAAATGGAGATGCCGTGCAGCGAAGGGATATAGTTGCAACAAACCACGGCCAGACCTCAAGTTTCAAACGCATTTTGGAAGATTATGAATCTCGCCATATAATTTTCGAGGCCAAAAACTATGCCGCCACACTTGGACGTGATGAGTATCGTCAAATGGCGGATCGGATAGGGCGAGAATATCCTCGTCCTTGCCGATGGGAAATCCATCCATCTTGCGGAACTCCGGGTCTTTAAGCTTTTGAGCGAGCAATTTCAGATAGTGCTCGCGCCGTGCTTCTTCGTTGGGAAACTTCTGGCCAAGACATTCCACCGGCCCGGTGGTTTTGGCTGCGAGATTAAGATTGGATTGGCTCATGGGTGTCAAGGAATGTGAAGTTCGAGAAAATACCAGTTGCCGATTTGCTCCCAATGGAACGTGTAGGCATTCTTTAAGGTCAAGTTGACGTTCTGCCGACCAACGGACTGTGGGCAGTGGAACGTCGCGCCCGCAATAGTCTGGTTGCCATCATGTGTGGCGAACACCGTGCCGACTCCCCGCCGGGATTTGTTCACATATCTGGATGGCAACCGCGACCTTTACAGCCGTATGCTCGTCGGCTGGGCCATGAGTGAGCACATCGACACGGCACTCGTTTTAAAAGTCTTGGCGATGGCCTGCTTGCACCGCTAGCGGGCCAGCCATTTTGCTTTTCCACTCCGATCGCGGGGTCCAATACGCCAGCCGCATACGATGTATAACCCCAACGTAATTTGTTTCTTATTCCTCCGACGGATCATCAGCAGGCTCATTATGGCAGTCAGCCACTCGCCGTGCGGGGTGGATTTTCTCCACAAAAGCGACCTCGAGAGCTTCTCTATCTTTCTTCGATAGATCCTGTATCAGGGAGATTATTTTAGCGAACTTGTCGTTGCCAATCGATTGACGCGCCTCAACTTTTTGCTTTTTTGTCCTGCAAAAAAACTTCTTGTAAGGAGTTTCGCGCATTTTAGTAATAGCGCGTTTAATTGTCTCGACTGAGACTTTCGTTTCGTTTGCTGCCTTCTTGTAAGTATAGCCATGAGCTGTCCAAATCAAAGCAACAGCTGTAGTGGGTTTGATATTTAGGCTATCTGCTGTCAGCAGGTATTCAGTGATTGCCTCGGGATTGCTCAATGGGTGTTCGTAGCACTTGTCAAGTTGGGCTGACTTTTCGACATTCAACGCAGTCAAAGTCCGGAGTTCACTAAAAATCTTGTTCACATGGACGCCCTGGGTATCGATTTTGGCCGTGAGTTCTGCCGTTGCAGCGTCACGTTTCCGAGCCGCCTCCGCCCCATCTGCCGCTGATTGCAATTGGTTCACAATTATCCGTTCCTTATCAAGAAGTCTTCGGACAGAAATCGTTGCTGGGATAATTGGGCCCAACCCCAAGCGCAATTTATTCAGTTTTGTATCAACGGCTGTGACTTCTGTTGGTGGAACAAAACAATCGGTAACACACGTCAAAGCCCGGTCTGCCAGCAGAAGCCTGATCGTGCAACCCATGGACGCCAGATAATTAATTTTAGCCTGTTTGCCTTTTTCTTCAGGTTGTGAAGCGGATATTTTGACGCCGAAGCCTGCTGACCTTGCCTTTGTTAAACCCGTATGGGCCGTCCCTGTCGCCGTCGGAAGGACTGATCCGGCCGGCAACTTGGCCCAATGCCGGGTTGCGGGCGTCCTCGCTCTGGTAATTTCGGCCAAGTAAACCTGCGTCTCGACGCCATCAAGCACTATTTTTTTAGGGTTCATATGCTGAGTTACGCGTGGGTGGAAGCTCGTTTGTCATTTGAAGCAGATCACGGCTCGGGCGAGACGATTTAATTTAGCAACGTAATCAGGATTTCTCTTGCGGGCATCCGCCACGACGTTCCGAAACGCTGTGACTTCGCGTGAGTATTCATAAGACCAGCAACTTTCTAAATCGTCTTCGCGGCAAACTGCTGGCCGGAAGTCCCGATCTTCGCGTTTCAGTTTTGACAGATTCCAGTTTCAGTTGTCACTCACGGCCTCATGTTTATTTTTCGGCGATGGCGAGCTTCACGCCTTTACCAGCGTTTTGACGCAGTAGCTATTGAGGCTTTCACCGGCGGCAAGGGCTTTGGCCGCGAGGCGGCGGTGAATGGCCGGTTCAACGCGTAACACAAACTTGCCGCTGAATGATTTCGCCGCCAAAGGTTCGGGCAACGGCACGCCGTCGCGGTGAAGCAATTCAATCCATTCCTCGACGACTTCGCACAGTTCCGAATAAACCTTGGCCTCATCGCTGCCATGCACGCCGCCAAGCGTGAGTTCGGGGCAACGGCCAATGAAGCATTGATCCTCGTCGCTCCACTCGGCAAATTTCGCGTAGCGCGCCGCCTGTTCTTTGATTTGCTTGCGTGTCATAAATTTATTCTTTCACCGTGTCCAATGCCCGCCGCACGTCCCGTTCCTGATAATGCTTGGCGTCATCGCCCGCGCCGCCGCTGATTGTCACCCGCAACCCTTTTGGGTGCGAGAAATTCCGATGGCTGCCCTTGCCGCCCCGGTTCACAAAGCCAGCTTCTTCCAAGTCGGCTATCAGTTGTCGCACTTTGCGCGGCATTTCAGTATCAATTTAGTATCACAGTTGTTCGAGGCTGTCAAATGCGATCATGCCGGGCGCGTCACGTCCGGCAGTTTGCCAATGGCGTCGGCGGTGTCGTCGGCGCTCAAATGCGTGTAGCCGCGCGAGACGACTTCCGAATCATGGCCAACAATCATTTGCGCCAGCGCGTTGCTCGCCCCGGCGGATTTCAGCCAGGTAGTGAACGTGTGCCGCAGGGAATGAAACGAAAGCTCGCTGGTCTGCCGTTTGGCATTGCGTCCCTTGCCGCCGGTTTTGGCGTCAGCTTTAGGCCGGGCTTTCACCAGTCCCGCAGGGGCAAGGATTTCATCGTAAAACTTGGTGGAGATCGTGCCGGTATGTTTCTCCGCCATGGCCGCCGCCTTCGGGAAAACGCAGGCGGCGGGCCGGTCGCTGGACGGCAGGTTTTCCAGATAATCCGCCAGCGGTTTCGCCATGTAGAAGGACAGCCGTTTGCCGGTCTTGGCCGTCACGAACGATACACAGCGTTTATTTAAGTCCACTTGCTGCCACGTCAACCCGGCCACGTCACCGAGCCGTTGCCCGGTGTAAAGGCCGGTGAGAACCAAGCCACGCCACTCGCCGCCCGCCTCGTCGCAACGCTTCAAAACCCGGCCAACCTCCACAAGTGTGAAACCACGCCGCTTGTTTTCGCCACGTTGTTTCAAGATGTCCACTTTTGCGGCCACGTTCTTTTCAACCAAGTCCTGCTTCTGCGCGGAATAGAGGCAGGCACGCAGGACTTTCAATTCCATGTTCGTGCTGGTTACGGACAGCCGTTTGGCGACGTAATCACGGTAACGCAAAACATCATCCACTTTCAGGGCGTCCAAATCTTCACCGGCCTTGCTGCCAAGAAATTCCAAAAAACGGCGCAGGCAGGTTTCGTAGCGTTCGTGAGTGCGCGGCTCGGCTTCCAGCATCTTCGTTTCCAGCCACCGCTTGCACCAGTCGCGGATCGTCGCGGATGGCAAAGTCTGGCCGGACGCCATGAGAATGTCCGCCACGCCCTGCGCGATCACCTGCCGCGCCTTGTCGGGCGACAGCTTCGCGCCGAGTGCCGACGCCTTCGCCCAGGTGTCGCAAATCTGCCGCGCCTGCCGCTTGTCTGTGGCCTTGGTGCTTCGAAAATGCCGCGCGCCGTCTGAGGTTTGAAAGGCACAATACCAATACGGCGACTTTCGGCGAGGATCTTTGTGAAGGCTTGCCATAATTAAGTCATAATATAGTCATAACGTGCAGCCCTGTCAAGACTGTTTAAGATAGTCATTTTTATTGGCGTTTTGACGTATTTATGGTCTGCATTCGAATCGATGGTTCGAATCCATCACCTACCACCACTTTTTTGCGGTTCGGCAGCAATTCCCTTTCGTCCGCGCGGCGGCTGTGCCATCCTCGCACCGTGACGCGCACGGAAAAACTGCTGGCCGAACTCATCGCTTTGCCGAGCGTGAATCCGGCTTTTCTGCCGCCGCGCCATCCGCTCGCCGGCGAAAAAAATATCGCTGAATTTCTCGCTGCCACCGCCGCGCGGGCTGGATTGGAAGTGGAATTTCAAAAAGTCCAGCCAAGTCGCAGCAACATCATCGCGCGACTGCTGCCGAAAAATAAAATCCGGCAAACCATCCTGCTCGCGCCACATCTGGACACCGTGGGCGCGGATGGTCGGCACTTTATTCCACAGCGCAAAAACTGCCGCCTGCACGGGCGCGGCGCGTGCGACACCAAAGGTTCCGTCGCCGCGATGCTCGCCGCGTTGTGTGAACTTGCCAATTCCAAATCGCGTCCGCAGGAAACGGAAATTGTCTTTGCCGGTTTGATTGACGAAGAACACGCGCAGGCCGGCTCCCGCGCTCTCGTCAAAAATAAGTTCAAGGCGGATCTGGCCATCGTGGGCGAGCCGACAAAACTTCAAGTCGTAACGGCGCACAAGGGCAGCTTGTGGCTGGAACTCACCGCGCATGGCCGCGCGGCGCATGGCGCGACTCCGCACCTTGGCAAAAATGCCGTGCATGAAATGGCGCGCATCGTGGACGCGCTGGAAACAGATTACGCGGCACAGTTGAAACGGCGGAAACACAAGCTGCTTGGAGCGGGCACGGTGAACGTCGGGAAAATTTCCGGCGGCACGCAGCCGAACATCGTGCCGGACAGCTGCAAAATTCTGATTGACCGGCGGACGCTGCCGGGCGAGACGGAAATCTCCGTCCGTCGGGAAATCACCGAATTGCTGCGGGCAAAAAAACTGGCCGCCACCATTTCCAGCACCAAGCTGGCGCCTGCGCAGCCGTTGGAAACGGATTTTAAACTGCCGCTCGTCCAGACATTTTTGCGCGCAGCCCATCAGAAAACAACGCTCGGCGTGGATTATTTCTGTGACGCGGCGGTGTTGTCGGCGGGCGGGATTCCAAGCGTGGTGTTCGGGCCGGGCGACATCGCGCAGGCGCACACGGCGGATGAGTGGATTTCGCTGGCCTCGTTGGAGCACGGAAAAAATCTGCTGCTAAATTTCTTGAAATCACTTCCCTGACCGCGGCCGCTTTCGTATTTTCCAACGCTCATGTCCACCGAAAAATCTGAAACCATACCGACGATTGACCATAAACCGCACGCGGCATTTTTCCGCCAGAGCGGCTGGCTGATGATCGCAGCCATCGCGGGCGGGGCGCTGACCTGGGGTGTGCATTTTCTGAACAAGGTGATTGATCCGGCGGAATATTCCACCTTTGGCGTGCTGCTGATGGCGGTGGCGTGCGTGCCCACGATGCCGTTGCAGATGGTATTCGCGCAGCAGTCGGCACTCGCGCTGGCAACCAACCGCGAACGGCAGCTGTCCAGCATGATCCGGCTGGCGGGGTTATGGACTTTCATTCTGTGGGCGCTGGGCGCGAGCGCTGTGTTTGTCTTCCGCAAACAAATCATGGCGGGCTGGCATTTGCCAAATGAGCTGGGGTTGTGTGTGACGCTGGCGTTGCTGCTGGTTTCGTTGTGGTCACCAATGTTCAATGGCTTGCTTCAGGGACGACAGGATTTTTTCTGGATGGGCTGGGTGGCCATCCTCGGCGGCGCGGCGCGGCTGATTGGAGCGGTTATTTTAGTAATGGCCTTCGGCTTGGGCGCGGCGGGCATGATCGCGGGCGCACTGATCGGCCTCAGCCTGATGGTGTTGATCCCAGTCTGGCGCACGCGGGATTTATGGTTGCTCAAAGCGGAACGGTTTGACGGCCGGAGCATGCTGCGCCAAGTGCTGCCGTTGATGTTCGGCTTCGGCGCGTGCCAGTTCATGTTCACCTCCGACACGATGTTTGCGACAGCCTATTTCAACGGGGACCAAATGAAGCCTTATATTGTGGCGGGAACGCTGTCCCGGGCCCTGCTCTGGCTGGTGATGCCGATGGCGTCGGTGATGTTTCCCAAGCTGATCCAAAGCCGGGCGAAATCCGAGAAAACCAATTTGTTCGGGCTGGTGGTTCTCGGCACCGCAGTTCTGTCGGTCTGCGGCGCGCTGGGATTGTGGCTGGTCGGGCCGTTGGTGGTGCGGTTCGTCGCCCACGCCGGCGACGTGGCCGGCACGATGGCGCTGCTCCCGTGGTATGCCGGCGCGATGGTGCCGCTGGCGCTCGCGAACGTGATGGTGAACGACCTGCTGGCGAGGTCACGCTTCGGCGTGGTGCCATTCATGGTGCTGCTGGCGGCAACCTATGGCCTCACCCTGCCGTGGATGCTGAACCATTTTCCGGGCCGGCTCGAAGTGGTGCTGCAAACGCTCGGCGCGTTTAACCTGCTTTTATTCGGCATCTGTGCGTGTTTTGCGTGGTGCGTGAAGGAAAAACCGCAACGCGCAGCCGGCGTCTGAAAACAAAGGGGAACAATTTTTCCGCCGCCAATCCGCCCGCCTCATTTTTTCCCGGCTGAATCCGGCAGCGGCTGTGGCGAGCGCAACTTCTTATAAATCCACCCTTCCAACGGCCGCAACGGCCGGAGCAGCTTATAAATCCACGGCCAGTAAATCAACCGCACGCGCACCACGGACAAAAACATGGTCAGCGAATTTCGAAACAGTGAGGCGGTGACCTTGGAACCGACGACATCCGTCCATTCCACCGGGATTTCCAGAATGCGGAAGCCCGCCTGGTGGAGCGCCACCAGCAGGTTGACGTCGAACGCCAGGTCCGCGATGCGCAGCGCCGGATGAATTTTTTCCACCGCCGCGCGCCGCAGGAGCTTGCACGGGCATTGCGTGTCTTTGATGTGCAGCCAGAAGAGCAGTTCCACGACAAAATGAAAACACCGGCTTATCACCTGCCGGAATTTCGGCTGCGCCTTGAGCAACACGCTTCCCGGCAGCCAGCGTGAACCGATGACACAATCCGCCTTTTCCAGAAGCGGAATCAGCTTGAGCACCGCCGCCGGGCCGGTCGCGCCGTCGGCATCCACGTAGCCGATCAAGTCTGCGTGCCCGGCGAGTTTCAATCCCTCGATGAGCGCGCCGCCCTTGCCGATGGGCGCGGGAAAATCCAGATAGCTTACCGTCGGGAAATCCTGCGCCGCGCGCCGCACCGCGCCGAGCGTGTCATCGCGGCAGCCGTTGAGGACAACCACGAGCTGAAATGTTCCGGAATAATTCCGCGCAAAAAACTGCGCATATTCGCGCAGCACCGGTTCGATGCGCGCTTCTTCGTTGTAAGCCGGGATGAGGAGCAGCAGGCTTGGATCGGGCACGCCGATTCAGTAACAGAAACCCGGCGCACAGGCAATTTGCTTTCTTGAAATTGCGCGACTTGATTTATTCTGCATCTGTCCTATTGTGTTCAACTCGATTTATGGAACTGAACAATGAAGAGATTCGTCGCTACTCCCGGCATTTGATTTTGCCGGAAGTCGGCCTGGCTGGGCAAAAGAAAATCAAAGGCACCAGTGTGCTGTGCATCGGCGCGGGCGGGCTCGGCTCGCCGATTGCGATGTATCTCGCCGCCGCCGGCATTGGCAAGCTCGGTATCGTGGATTTCGACACAGTGGATTATTCCAACCTGCAACGGCAGATTCTCCACACCGACGCGGATGTCGGCCGCTCCAAGGCCGAGTCGGCGAAGGAAACCATTCACGGCATCAATCCGAACTGCGAAGTCGTCATCCACAACACGCGCATCAGTTCGGAAAACGCGCTCGACCTCATCCGGCCTTACGACATCGTCGTGGACGGCACGGATAATTTCCCAACGCGCTATCTGACGAACGACGCGTGCGTGCTGCTCAAGAAGCCGAATGTCTACGGCTCGATTTTCCGTTTCGAGGGGCAGGCGAGCGTGTTCGCGCCGCATCTCGGCGGACCGTGCTATCGGTGTCTTTATCCCGAACCGCCGCCGCCCGGCATGGTGCCGAGCTGCGCGGAAGGTGGCGTGCTGGGCGTGCTGCCCGGCATCATCGGTTGCATTCAAGCCACAGAAATTTTGAAACTCGCGCTCGGCAAAGGCACTTCGCTGGTCGGCCGGCTGGTGCTGTTCAATGCGCTCGACCTGAAGTTCCGCGAATTGAAATTGCGCCGTGATCCGCAGTGTCCGATTTGCGGCGAGCACCCGACCATCAAGGAATTGATTGATTATGAGACCTTCTGCGGCATCGTGCCGGAGCCGGAAAATGTCGGCAATCCCGACGAAGTCACCGTGCAGGACATGAAGAAAGCGCTGGATAATCCGGCGCTCGGCATCAAGGTCGTTGACGTGCGCGAGCCGGACGAATATGAGATTGCGAAAGTCGCCGGCGTGCCGCTGCTGCCGTTGAGCGAACTGCAAAGCCGCTTCACCGAGCTGGATCCGAACACGCAATACTATCTGCATTGTAAAGCCGGCGTGCGCTCGATGAAGGCACTGGGTTTTCTGCGCCAGCAAGGTTTCAAATACGTCAAAAGCGTCAAAGGCGGCATCACCGCGTGGTCGGATGAAATTGACCGCAACGTGCCGCGCTACTGAGGTGCATGACTGACAGCATGGACTCGGTCATCGCCAACGGAAAGTCGGTTGCGGCCGAACTGCCGTGTTCCTTGGAGACTTTTCTCGTCGCGCAAAATCTTTTCCCTCGCAGCGTCGTGGTGGAGCACAACGGCGAAGCCGTCGCGCCGTCGGAATTTCCGCAGCGGCAGGTTTGCTCTGGTGACCGGCTGGAAATCGTCAAGATTGTCGCGGGCGGCTGAACAAGACGTGGTTTAAGTCAGAAAATTCGAACCAGGGACGGAAAATGATTTGTCAGCGCCCTCCGGCTGCGGCTTAATCTGGCCATGCATTCGTTGATGGACTTGATCTGGCACGACGGAAAATTCTTCGGCATTGACTGGAGCGTCTGGAAAATCATCGGCTGGCTGGGCAACGCGGTTTTTTTCTCGCGCTTCCTCGTGCAATGGTATGCCACGGAAAAAAAACAGCAGGTCGTCGTGCCGCAGGCGTTCTGGTGGCTGAGCCTCGCCGGCTCGCTGACGCTGCTGTGCTATTCCGTCCACAAGCGTGATTCCGTCTTCATCTTCGCCTACGCGTTCACGTGGATTCCCTACACCCGCAGCCTGATGATCCACCGGCGGCACAAGCAGGCGCACGCCGACTGCGCCGGCTGCGGGCAAAAAAATCCGCCGCAGGCGAACTTTTGTCCGAACTGCGGCGGGAAGCTGACCTGAAAAAATTACTTGGCCGGGGCCGGGGCGTTCAGATTGATCCCGTATTTGAGCAGCACCGGACGGAACTCCGGATGCGCTTTGCCATAATCCACCAACTGGTTGACGAAGCTGATCATCAGCGACTGATCCTTGTTGAACGCCCCGATGAGCTGCTGCGCCTGCGGTTTGATGGCGTTGATGTCCTTGCCCGTGATGCTCGCCTGCCGGTAAAGATAAACCGTCAGCGTGCCGCTCACCACGATCAGCGCCAGCAGCAGCGTGAAGACCTGGTTTTTCAGCGCGGAAATTTCGGAATCGGTATCAAGGCTCATATCAGTGGGCGACGGTTTTGGGTTGGATGCTCTGGAGAATGCGGGCCAGCTCGGGATTTTTGGCCGAGGCGTTGAAGGCGGCGGTGTCGTTGGCCAGCCCCTGCGCGCGCATGAGGGCGTTGTTGGCCAGCGTGGCGTTGGTGGTCAACTGCCGGAACTCGCGGGTGCGCGTGATGCTCAACAGGGCGAAAACCACCCCGAGAATCACCAGCATCGCGAGAATAAAATTCAGGACGGTCGTGGTTGTGTCGGATTTCATAGGCAGGAAAATCTAGCCAATCGGAGCGGAAAGTCCACTGCGATTTTTCAGGCCAGCGGCCGGACGCGGCGCGGGTTAAATATTTTCCCGGTGAATATCGCTTTGCCTTCACCCGCCGGAGCTGGCTTAAATAAGCCGCATGCAGAAAATCTATTTTCGAACCGGCCGCAGAAACATGTTTTCACCGTCCGTCCGGCGTATTTGGCTGGCGGCCATCCTGTTCGCACTCCCGCCGGCGTTTTTTGCGCTGGCCGATTCCGACCCCGCGCACCGGCAGACGGATGCCGAGAAACCCCAGCCATGGCCGGGCGGCATCATTCCCTACGACATTTCCAAGCTCACGCCGCCACAGCAGGTCATCGCCCGGCGCGCCATGCAGCGCTGGCTGGACACCGGCGCGAACATAAAATTCATTCCGCACACAACAGAAGTCGAATACGTCAACTTCACCGGCCAGACCAACGCCGGCAACAACACGAGCCACGTCGGCTTCAAGAAAGGCGAGCGCACCGACATCAACATCACCGCCTTCTGGTGGCGCGACCTCGAATGGATGCCCGCGCACGAACTCGGCCACGTCCTCGGCTTTTTCCACGAACACCAGCGCTGGGACCGCGACCAGTTCGTCACCATCCATTACGAAAACCTCAAGCCCGGCCGCGCGCCCGATTACGACTGGATTGCCAAGACCAACTGGCTCGTCACCACCCTGCCCTACGATTACAAATCCATCATGCACTACCGCGTCTGCTGGGCATCCAAGTGCGAGGATGAATGCACCGACGGCGTCGGCGGCAGTCCCTGCGCCGTGATTGAACCGGTGGATAAAAAAAACGACGGCGTCATCGGCCAATGGGCGGACAACGGCATCAGCGCGCTGGATGCGGAAAAAGTCCGGCTGGTTTACGGTGTAAAAAAATGAACCGCTAATCTGCGCTGATCATCGCTAATGAAATCAAGGCCATGCCAATTTCAAGATTAGCGATGATCAGCGTGGATTAGCGGTTAAAGGTCACTTCGCCGTTACGACGACGTAGTTTTTTTTGCCCTTGCGGAGCAGGACATGTTTGCCGAAGAGGAGATCGCCGGTAGTCACCGCCCGCGTGGCGCTGGCTTCGCGGACGTTGTTGATGTTCACGCCACCGCCTTCGATGTCTTTTCGCGCCTGACCTTTCGACGGACACAAGCCGGCGTGAACCAGCAGTTCCACCAGCGGCACGCCCGCGCCGTCCAGCTTGGCCTTTTCAATTTCCTTGGTCGGCACTTCGCCCACGATGCAATTAAAAGCCTCCTCGGAGGCAGATTTCACTGCTCCGCCAAATAGAATCTGGCTTGCCAACCACGCTGCCTTTGCAGCTTCTTCGCCATGGATGAGTTTTGTAACTTCTTTTGCGAGTTCCTCGTGGGCGAGTCTTTGAGCTGCATCTTCATTCAATCTTTGCTGCGCGAGATTAATTCGGTCCTCTGGAAGGAACGTGAAATATTTCAGGTAGCGGATGACGTCGCGGTCGTCGGTGTTGATCCAGAACTGGTAGAACTTGTAAACGCTCGTGCGCTGGGGATCGAGCCAGATGGCCCCGGCGGCGGTCTTGCCGAACTTGGAGCCATCGGTGTTCGTGATGAGCGGCAGCGTGAGGCCGAAGACGTGTTTGCCGAGTTTCTTGCGCGTCAGCTCGATGCCGGCGGTGATGTTGCCCCACTGGTCGCTGCCGCCGATCTGCAATTCGCAGTTCGCGTCGCGGCACAGCACCAAGAAGTCAAAAGCCTGCAGCAGCATGTAGCTGAACTCGGTGTAGCTGATGCCGACCTCACGGTCTTCCATGCGGGCGCGGACGGATTCCTTGGCCACCATCTGGTTGACGGAAAAATGCTTCCCGATGTCGCGCAGAAAATCGAGGAACGAAATGTTTTGTGTCCACGAGGCATTGTCCACGAGGCGCGCGGGATTTTGCTTCGTATCAAAATCGAGCAGCTTCGCGAGCTGCACTTTCACGCTGGCGATGTTGCGGTCGAGAATTTCCTTCGTGAGCAACTGGCGCTCGGCCGTCTTGCCGCTGGGATCTCCGATGGAACCGGTCGCGCCGCCCGCCACGGCGATGGGATGATGGCCAAGCAGTTGAAACCGGCGCAGCGCGAGCAGCGGCACGAGATTGCCGACGTGCAGCGAATCCGCCGTCGGGTCAAAACCGCAATAAAGCGTGATCGGCGCGGCGATTTTCTTTTCCAATTCTGCCGCGTCCGTGCAGTCGGCGACGAGGCCGCGCCATTTCAGTTCATCAATGATGCTCACACGGGCAGCTTAAATTGCTGGCGGCCAAATGCCAATTTCCAATTGCCGCTTCACTTTGGACTTTGGACTTGGGGCTTTGGACTTTAATCTTCGCGGGTGTCAAAAATGTTGAAAGCCTCCGGCGCGATGGCCGCCGCCACCCTGTTCAGCCGCGTGCTCGGCCTGATGCGCGAGCAGGCCTACATGTTTTTTCTGGGCACCACCTGGGTCAATGACGCCTTTCAATACGCCTTCACGATTCCGAATCTTTTCCGGCGCCTGTTGGGCGAAGGTGCGTTGACGGCGGCGTTCATTCCCATCTTTAAGCAAAAGGAAAAAACGCACGGTGAAGTTGAAATGTGGAAGGCCGCCAACGCGGTGATCTCCGGCCTGCTGATGTCCGCCAGCGTGATTGTGGCGGTGGTTTTGCTCGGCGTCTCGCTCGCGCTGGCGTTTGGCACACCGCATGAAACGGCTTCGGCACTGGCCGGAAGCGGATTGCACCCGACGATTTCATCCACGGACACCAACGCGGCGATTTCCATCGGCGGCCAAGTTCATTTTTGGACGCCCGGCCAGTTTCCGCCCAAAATCGTTTTGATGCTGCAGCTTTTGCGCGTGATGTTTCCCTACATGATCCTCGTCTGCCTGACCGCGGTGATGATGGGAATGCTCAACGCGCGCGGCCATTTTTTTATTCCGGCAATGGGCGCGACGATGCTCAACGTGGTGATGATCACATCCGTCTATTGGCTCGCGCCGAAATTTGGCGTGGGCCTGCCGAAGGGACAAAGGCTGCCGGTGCAGATTTTCGCGCTGGCCTATGGTGTGCTCGCGGCGGGCGTGGCGCAGGCGGCGTTTCAACTGCCGACGCTCTGGCGCGACGGCTTCCGCTACGCCTGGGTTTCCCCGTGGAAAAATGAGACCGTGCGGCGCGTCGTGCGGCAGATGGTTCCCGGCACCATCGGCGTCGCGGCCTTCCAGATCAACGTGGCGCTGGTGCAGCTCGTCGCCTTGTTCGTCGGCACCGGCATCGTCTCGTCGTTTAACGGCGCAGTGCGACTGATGGAGCTGCCACAGGGCATGTTCGGCATTTCGCTGGCGACGTTTTTATTGCCGACGCTTTCCGGCCTGGCAGCGGAAAAAAATTACCCTGAATTCCGCGCCACGCTGCGCAACGGCCTGGCCTCGCTGATGTTTTTGAACCTCATCGCCTCCGTCCTGCTGGTGGTGCTGGCCGAGCCGATTGTGCGGCTGCTTTTTGAACACGGTGACAGGTTCACGGCCGGTTCGACCGTCCGCGTGTCTTTTGCGCTGATCTGCCTGGCTCCGGGATTGGTCGCGTTTTCCACGGCCAACATTTTGGCCCGCGCCTTTTACGCGCTCGGCGACACCAAGACACCGATGAAAATCAGCCTCGTGTGTCTCACGATTAATTTCATCGCCGCCTGCCTGCTCATGCAGCCGCTGCGCGAAGGCGGCCCCGGCATCGCCAACACGGTTACGTCCGCCCTCAACGTCGGCCTGCTGCTCTTTGCGCTGCGGAAAAAAATGGGCAAACTGGAAATGCAGGCGCTGCGGATTTGGCTGCGGATTTTGTTGGTGGCCACTTTGCTCGCGGGAATCATCGCGTGGGGCGGCTGGCAGTGGTGGGAAAAATCGCTCGGTCACGGAACCATCGGCCTGGAAATTGGCGAAGTCTTTGTGCCGGCTGGGATTGCCGGGGGAATTTACTGGTTAATCGCGATGCTTTTCAAAATCCCGGCGGCACAGGAAATGACCGCGTTCGCGCTGGCGAAATTCAAACGCTTCAAATAGCCACCGTCGCCGTCCAGCCGTGGTTGCCGAACTGCGATTTAAATTTCTCCGCCAGATTTTCCGCCGCCGCGAGATTCTCCGCGATGGCAAAGGTCGTCGAGCCGCTGCCGGACATGAGCGTAACCAGCGCGCCATTTTCGCGGAGGAATTCCTTGTAAAGCGCCAGCACCGGAAACTTGTCAAACGCCGGCGCTTCGAGCGAATTGTAGAAACCGTCCGCGGCGGCGGACAAATCACCGGCTTGAAGCTTTGAAATCAATCCTGCCGCGCGGCCAGCGTTGCCATTCAGCGCTTCGGGAAACCGCGCGAGATTTTGATACGACCACGGCGTGGAAATACCGAAACCGGGATGGACGAGGAAAAATGCCTTGCCACGCAGCGCGGAAAAATGTTCCAGCAACTCCACTTTTTCGCCGCGCCCGATGGCGAGCGCCGGCTGGCCGTAAAGGAAAAATGGAACGTCGGATCCGAGTGCGGCGGCAAGTTCGTGCAGTTTTTCCGGCAGCAGCGGCGAGCCAAAGAGCTCGTTCAACGCGGTGAAGGTCACGGCGGCATTCGCGCTGCCGCCGCCGATGCCGCCGGCGAGCGGCAGGTTTTTTTGCAGATGGATGCGGACGCCGTCGGAAATTTTGGCGGCGGCAAGAAATGAAGCGGCGGCGCGGTGGACGAGATTTTTCGCGTCCGTCGGCAGATCAGGGTTGGTGCAAGTCAGCTCCAACCTGGTGCCGGCTCGCTCGAAGGTCATTTCGTCACAGAGGTTCACCGGCTGCATGACGGTTTCCAGCTCGTGAAAGCCATCGGCGCGCTTGCCAAGGATGTTCAGGATCAGGTTGACTTTGCAGGGCGATTTTTTTTCGAGGCGCATGGCAGTTCAGAAATGCAAAACGCGCCAACGGAAACCGGTTGGCGCGCTCGGTTGGAAATTGTTCACGTCAGTTGCCGAACACCGTGAACCGGCTGCCGGGCACGAACGGCGCAATGTCGCCGCCGCCGTAGCCGCTGTAATTGCAGGTGTCAAAGGTCGAGTCGGAAATCAGGCCGGGCCGGTAGCTCGCCGGATACTCGGGAACGATGGGAACCTTGTTGGTGCAAATCGGGCTGTAAGACGGGATGGAAAAAGTGGCGACTTCAAAAATGCCCAGGCCGGCGCGGCAGAGAGACTGGTCGAAGCCGTGGATGACTCCGTAGGAATAACTGACGTTGGGCGCGGAGAACACCGCGTTCTGCTCAATGCTGCGGCGCATATCGCCCCAGCGGACGAGTTCCATGGTGTTGTCCAGGCCGCGGGACAGCTTGTGTTCCGGTCCGGAGCAGCCCGTCACGCCGGCGGCGACGAGGGCGGCGGTGAAGAGAAAAAATATTTTACGCATAGGATTGTCAGTTTGGTCTGGCGCAATTTACGCCTTATCGCCGGCTTGTAAAGCGCGTTTTCGGTCGCGCCATTCCCAATACCAGGCAATCCAGACGGTGATCTCATAAAGCATATAAAGCGGCACGGCCATCAGCACCTGCGTGACGACTTCCGGCGTGGTCAACACCGCGCCCAAAACCAGGTTGATGACGATCATGTAACGCCACATCGAGCGGAGCATCCGGTAATTCAGCACGCCGATTTTCACCAGTGTCAAAATCACCACCGGCAGCTCGAAACCCAGCCCCATGCCGAGCATGAATTTGCAGACGAAGCTGATATATTCCTCGGCACGCCATTGGAACGCGCCGAGGCCAAGCCATTGCGAATACATCTGCGATGCCGCCAGCGCCACCGGCATCAGGATGAAGTAGCAGAATGAAACGCCGATGAGAAACAGCCCGCCGCCGACGAACAGCGCGCGATAAATATATTTCCGCTCCTTGAGCCGCAGCGCCGGAAACACAAACGACGCGATGAAATATAAAAGGAATGGCGACGCCAGCACCATGCCGCCGTAAAACGCCACCTGAAACGCCACGAAAAAACCCCCCGCCGGCGTCAGGTTCACCAGGTCAATGTGCATCCGCTGCGCCTCGGCGATGGCGGCGGGATCGTTGTTCACGCGCCAGCCGAGGATTTGATTGGTGCCGGCCATGAGCGGTTCGACGATGACGGCGGCGTAGCGGTTCGTGCCGGTGTGCAGCAACTGCTGCTGCTCCGTCGTGACCGGATAACTGCCCAGCCGGGTCGCGCCAAAACTAACGGTGACAATCTGGTTAGTTCCTGGATAACTGACGTGGGCGCGCGTCAGCGGCCATTTGATGATGCCGATGACATAGTTGGCGCCAACGAGGCAGACGAGCATCGTGAGCGACAACGCCACGGCGCATTTGATCAGCAGCCAGCGAAAATCTTCGAGGTGCTCAAGAAAGGATTTAACGGGACCGCCCTCGGCCGTCTCGTCGGAATGTTCAGATTCGGAATCACCCACCATGTCCGGATCCGGCCGTCAGGCCTTCGGCGGATTGGGGGAGGACGATTGCGCCACCGACTGGTCGGCGCGCGAAGGCGCGGGCGGCGCGGGGGCAGCGGGCTTGGCCGGCGTTTCCGTCTGCGCGTTCTGGATTTCGTCCGTCACTTCCTTCGTGGCCTTTTTGAATTCCTTGATGCCCGTGCCGAGGCCCTTGGCCAGCTCCGGCAGCTTTTTCGCACCGAACAACAGCAGCACCACGGCGAGAATCAGGACGATTTCCCAGCCGCCAAAAAAACCTGCGAGCATTGCATTCATAATAATTATATCTGAATTTACCCTACGCCGACGGGCCGATTAAGTAAAGCCACAAAAAAGGCCGCGCGGTGAGGCGCGGCCTTGATGAAAAGGTTCGTTTGAATCAGACGCCGGTCTTCGGATGCAGCACGACGAAATCATCGCGGCGGTTCTTGGACCAGGCGGAATCGTCATGGCCGGGGTCGGCCGGCTTGTCCTTGCCGTAGCTGATGGTGCGGATGCGGTCGGGGCTGACGCCGGCCTTGCCCAGCGCCTCGCGGGCGGCGAGCGAGCGGCGTTCGCCGAGCGCGCGGTTGTATTCTTCCGTGCCGCGTTCGTCGCAGTTGCCTTCGATGAGCAGCTTGTCATTCGGGTTGGCGGACAACGCTGCCGCCACGGCGGAAATGTTGGCATCCTCGCTCTGCTTGATGGCCGCGCTGTCGAAGGCAAAATGAATCGTATTCGCCGCGAGCGCCGACGGGTCTTTGATCATGCCTTCGAACGTGTCTAGAGCCGCGGTGTTGCCGCCGCCGGGCGCGGTGTTCACGCCGCCGCCGCCAGTGTTGTCAGTCATGGAATTGCCGGGCGGCAGAGTGCTTTGATTATTCACGTCGTTGACATTTCCGGCCGGCGATCCTGGAATCGGCGTGACCTTGACGGGAGCGTGTTTGCAGCCGGTGGTGGCCAGCATCGCGGCGAGCGCGAGCGCGAGCGGAAGAACAATCTGTTTCATTTTCATATTGGTTTATTCGGTTAAATAATTTGGTTAAAAGTTTCGGTTAAAATTCTGTGACGAAAAAGAAAAATCATTTCGCCCAAGCGGGCTGGGAACTGCTTCCGGTCGCTCGCACACAATCCTTGTATTGTTTGGTGAAAACGTCAAGCACAGACAATATCTGCCGGTAGCCCAGCGAGCGGTTGAACGCCAGTGTCCGCGAGTTCGGCGACCACGACGGATTCTGGCCCTCCACCAGCACCGCCGGCGAAAGGCTGCCGTCCGCCGGCACCACGCAGATGTTGAAATCGCGCATTTGGGACGTGAACGCAATCCATTTGCCGTCCGGCGACCAGTCCGGTTCCGTCGGGCTGGGCGCGCCGGTGGTGGTGATATATTGCACCGTGCCGCCGCCAGCCGGAACTTTCGCGAGCCGACGACGCTCGTTGTGCTTCGTCGCGAAACAAATCCATTCCCCGTCCGGCGACCAGCACGGCGAGGAATCCTCTATGCCGGTCGTGATCTGTTTCAAGTTCGTGCCGTCGGCGCTGCACGTCCAGATGTCGGCGCTGCCAGACTTGCTCAACACCATCGCGATCTTCGATCCGTCCGGCGATACCGCCGCGCTGGTGTTCAAACCGGAATAGCCGGCGATCTTGCGCCGCTGCCCGCTCGACAGGCTGTGATAAAAAATGTCCGGATTGTCCAGTGCGTAGGAGGTGTAATATAAAGCGAGCCGGCCCGGCACCCACGCGGGCTTGGCCACGATGGCGTTGTCGGTGGTGATGCGCTGCGCGTTGTGGCCGTCAAAATCCGCGACGTAAATTTCCCCCGGACCGTAACCCGACGGCTGCGACTTGAAGGCGATTTTTGTCTGGCCGATGCCTTTCTTGCCGGTGACCGCCTCCACGATGTCATCCGCAAACGCGTGCGCCTGCCGCCGCAGGCTTGCGCCATTGTAGCTGCGCGAGAGCAGCACGCGCCGGGCGAATTTGTCCGTCAGGCTGCCACTGATGCTGCCCGCGTCGCTGCCGCTGACGAGATACTGCGCCGCGTCCGGCGTGACAAAGCTGAAGCCCTGCACGGTCAGGTCAAATTTCAAAACCTCCGCGCCCTCGCCGGTGAACCCGCTCAACGAAATGGGAATGGGCTTGGTCATGCCAAGAACATTGATGGTGCTGGTGATGTCAATTGGCGTTTCTTGCGCCCGCACGCTCGTGAGCGCAATAACAGTGAGGCCGATAATTAATAAGTTGAGAATTGTTTTTTTCATCCGAGCATCCGTTTCGCTTTTAAGTTGAAGTTGATGATAAACGTCCGTTCTTTTTCCTTCGCACCGTCAGGAAACGGCGCGACAAAAGTCACGCGGTCAAGCGTCCGCTGCACACTGTCATCCACGCGCGCATCGCCTGACTTGTCGAGAATACTTGAAGTAATCACCGTGCCGTCGCTGCCGATGGTCACGCTGACGCGCGTGTTGGCGTCGTCGCTGGAAGTGTCGTCCGGCGGCGTCCAGGCCTGCTCATAAACGCTTTTTACGACCGAGGCATAATTTGCATACGACACACTGCCGGTTCCAGGCATTTCAACCGTAGTCGCCGACGAGGCATTTTCCTTGATGGCGCGGGCGGCTTCAGCAATTGCCTTCGCCCGGCGCTTCGCTTCTTTTGCCGCCTCGCGCGCATCGGCATCGCTGGTGTCTGTGACTTTTGAAATGTTGTGGACAACCGGCTTCAAGTCCACTTGAATTTTATGCGGCTGCGGCTTGGAAGTTTTCTCAGAATCGTCCACCGGTTTCAAATCGTCCGGCTGAAGTTTTTCCGGCACGGGTTTGAAAAAATCCTCCACTTGTTTCATCAGCGATGGGGTCGGCGGTGGCGGCGTGGCCACGGCTTGGGGCTGGGGTGGCGGCGGCGGCGGCGGCGGCGCGGGCGGCTGGGGTTGGACAACCGGAGTCGGCGCCGGCGGCTGCGCCGCTTTCACACCGCTGTTGAACGCGGCGTCAATGAGGTTTGCCGGAATCACGTCGAGCACCTGCGTGTCATCCGGCTTCGGATGGCTCGTGAAAAAGGCCGAGCCAAAAACCAGAATCAGCACCAGCAGCAGGTGAAAACCCGCCGTGGCGATGAGACATTTTTTTTGCAGCCGGTTCATTTAGGTGTCGGGTCGGTGCGCAGCGAGTAGCGCGCGATGCCGTATTTCTGGCAGCCGTCCAGCACCTGCGCGACCTGGTCGTAACGGCAGTCCTTGTCGGCTCGGATATAGACAACTAGATTCGGATTGGCGCGAAAACTGTTCGCGAGCTGCGCAATGAGCTGCGGCAATCGCATCGGCTTTTTGTCGAGCACATAGTAGCCGGTATTGGAAATCTCGACGGTGCGGATGTCGCTTTTATCCAGTTTTTTCTCAGTCTGGCCGCCGTGCGGCAGCTTCAGATCAATGCTTTTCTCCAGCAACGGCGTGGTGATGACGAAGATGATGAGCAGCACGAACGCCAGATCCAGCAGCGGCGTGATGTTGATGTCGCTCAACGTCACCAGCGAATTGCGTTGTGAAAAGCGGCGCATGAAAAATTATTCGTCGGCGAGAAATTCCGTTTCCATCTTCGACACCAGCTCCTGCGCGAAGTTGTCCAGCTCGACGGTGAACGCGCGCAAATTATGGACGAGCCAGTTGTAACCGAACATCGAAGGAATCGCCACGAGCAGGCCGGCGACCGTCGTGATGAGCGCGGCGGAAACGCCCGGCGCCATCGCCGCCATCGTCGCGGAGCCTTGCTGCGCGATGCCGGCGAACGTGCTCATCACGCCCCAGACCGTGCCGAGCAGGCCCAAAAACGGCGCACCGCTCACCGCGATGGCCAGCAGAATGAGGCCGGATTCCAGCTTGAGCGATTCCTTGGCGACGACGTTTTCGATGGCGCGCTTGATGTGCTCCATGTTTTTCAGACTGATCTGCTGCTTGGCGCGTTCACCGGTCGCGCCCCGCAGGCGCGCGTCGAGCTGCACGCAGCCGGCCTGATACACGGCGTAAAGCGGACAGCCTTCGACCAGCAGCTTGCGGTCAAACATGTCGAGCACGGCCTTCTGCGAAGTGAATTCCTCGCCGAACATGGAATTTAATTTCCGCGCCCGCCGCATCTGGATGACTTTGGACATCATCACAAACCATGCGGCGATGGAAAAAACGAAGAGCAACGCGATGATCGCCTTGGCTTCCGGCGTCGCCTTGTCCCAGATGTAAAGGAGCTCAGCCTGGTTGGAGGCCGCTCCGATGAGTGTAAAAGGTATCCCGCTCATAAATTCAAAACTTGGTGGTGAGGAACCGGTTTTTGGCCAAGTAACGGTGCCCGAGCATTTGACCGTCACGCGAATTATCAATGGCCGGAGCGGAAATTGCAAAAACATTTTGCGCCAAAAAACATCCTTTGCCATCGGCTGAAAATCACTTAAAAGAAGCGGCATGTCGCGTTTGCGTCCCATCACCCTTTTACTTGCGTTCATAACCTTGGCCCTCTACCTGCCGGTGGTGGGTCACGATTACTTGACCTATGATGACGATGACTACATCACCAACAATCCCATGGTGCAAAACGGCCTGACGTTCTCCGGCATCAAATGGGCATTCACCACCCTGCACGCCAGCAACTGGTTTCCCCTCACCTGGCTGTCGCACATGACCGACAGCAGCATCTTCGGCCACGGCCCGGCCGGCCCGCACCTCGTCAACGCCCTGTTTCATGCGGCGAACGTGGCGCTGCTGTTTGTTTTGTTATGCCGGATCACGAATAAATTGTGGCCGGCGGCATTCATCGCCGCGCTGTTCGCCTGGCACCCGCAGCACGTCGAATCCGTCGCGTGGATTGCCGAGCGCAAGGATGTGTTGAGCACGTTTTTTGCGCTGCTGGCCCTGCTGAATTACGCGCGCTACGTGGAGGAGTCCAAAGTCCAAAGTCCAAAGTCCAAAGTCTATTTTAGGTGGAGTCTGGTCACTTTTGCACTGGGCCTGATGTCAAAGCCGATGCTCGTCACGCTGCCGTGTGTGCTGCTGCTTTTGGATCTCTGGCCGCTGCGACGGATTGAAAATTTTAAATTCTCGCGGGTAAATTTCATCTTGGTTCTCGAAAAATGGCCGTTTTTTTTCATCACCGCCGTTTCCTGCGCCATCACGTTTCTTGCACAATCGCAGCACGGCGGTGATGCCGTCGTCTCGCTGGAAGCCATCCCGCTGCACTACCGGCTCAGGAGCGTGCCGCTCGCCTACGTCGAGTATCTGTCCAAAACTTTCTGGCCGGCCAAGCTCGCCATTTTTTATCCGCTGACCGAAAAAATCCCCGCCAGCGAAGCCATGTTGTCCGTGACGCTGCTGGTTTTCATTTCTTTGGTCGCGGTCTGGTTGCATCGCAGCCGGCCGTATCTGCTCACCGGCTGGCTGTGGTTCTTGGGCATGATGGTGCCGGTCATCGGCCTCGTGCAAGTCGGCGGGGCCGCGCTCGCTGACCGCTACACTTATCTGCCGTCCGTCGGCATTTTTATCGCCGTCACTTTTGCCGCGTGCGATTTCGCTGCGCGATTTAAAATTCCCCCATCCGTCCTGGCAGGAATTTCTATTTTCATCCTTACCGCCTCCGTCATTGCAATGGAAAACCAGCTTCGCTACTGGCAGAACAGTGTCACGCTCTTCCAACATGCGCTGGCCGTGACCGCCGACAATGACGTTGCGCGCAATGATCTGGGCGTCGGGTTGGAACAACAAGGCCGGCTGGCCGAAGCCGCCGAGCAATACCGCGCCGCCGCGCGACTGGAACCCGACCGTTATCAGGGCCACCATAATCTCGCCAGCGCGCTGGACCGGCTGGGGCGTCCGGCGGAGGCGCTGGTCGAGCATCGTGAAGCCGTTCGAATCAGTCCGGACACGCCGTTTCTTCATCACTGCCTTGGGCTGGCGCTCGTCAACGCCGGCCAGCCCGACGAGGCGCTCAAGGAATTTTCAAAAGCCGCACAACTGGATCCGCATTACCCGTGGCCGCACCTCGAGACCGCCAGAATTTATCTCCGGCAAAACCGCGATGCCGACGCTCTCGACGAACTACGCGCCGCGCTGCGCATCGACCCGGACAACATTGAAACGCTCACCTTCACCGCACAGGTGCTCGCCGCGTCGGAAAATCGGGCCTCGCGCAACGGCCAGAGCGCCTTCATGCTCGCGGCCAAGGCCAACTTGCTGACCGGCGGCCGGCGGCCGAACGTGCTGGACGTGCTGGGCATGGCCTGCGCAGAGATGGGAAAATTCGACGACGCCCAACTGGCCGCGCAGACCGCGCTCGAGGTGGCCGCCGCGCTGAAACAAAAAAATGTGGAGCCTATCCAACGCCGGCTGGAACTTTACAAAACCCACCAGCCGTGGCGGGAATCGTTTCGCTCCACCAATGCGCCGGCATCCAAGCCTTGATCCACCAAGAAATAAACAAGGCGACCGAGACCTTGCCGAAGTTGAACCGCAATTCGAAATTACAAACAGTCAGCCCACGATTTAATCAAAAAAAGTTGCCGAAAAAACAATGCGGCTAATGTCGGCAAACCAAGGTTTTTGATCAAATGCCCGTGGTAATCGCGGCTCATCTCTTCCCGTCCAATTGAAACCTGATTTCTTGCCGGATTTTTTCGACCGGCCAAGTGAAAGTTTGAGGCCACAGATTCCAAATCAGGCCGAAGCACAAGCTGTAAATCGCCAGCGCATCATAGGCGGAAAGGCTGGAAGTCAGATGCAAGCCGTTTCCATCCACGCACAGATGATATGTGCCCAGCAAAATGTAGCCGATGAAAAATGGGTTTTTATAATAAACCGATACCAGCACAATAGGAATAGTGAGATACTGATTTGTAGCGGCCGGCGAAGTGGCCACCAGCACACCGATGTAAATCAGGAAGGATTGGAAATTGTCCTTGGTGCGACAGATGAACGCAAACACAATCAAAAACAGCAGCCAGCAAGTCTGACTGTTAAGAGCCAGTTGAGCCACCTCGGGCAGCATCAAAGTATAAAAATAGCTGGAATAGTTGGAACGATACTGAAAAACATTCTGAATGATGCCGCCATGACTGCCGGGCCACCACGGTAAAAAACTGGTCAAAAAAACCAAGGTCGGCACGGCCAAAACCAATAATTTTTGAAGCCAACCCTGGCGCTTCACCGCAAGCCAGAGGGGGAAAAGGAACAGATCATGTTTGGTGGCCAGAGAAAGTCCCAGTAGCATCAATCCGGCAAGCGCTCGCCGGGAAATCGGACGGTCTGAAGAATCCTCGACCAGCAACGTGCCCAGCAACCCCAGGCACAGCGCAAAATTGTCAAACTGGCTGTGATAACCGGTGATTATAATGGAAATGGGGTTCAGGAAAAATAACACGGCCGGCAAGCAACCTGCCCGCCGGTAAAGCAGGACAAAAATCCCAACATCCGCCAGACTCAAAAAACAGGCGATCATCCATCGTAAAACCATCTCGTGATGCCGCGCAACCAAATCCAATCCGTGCAGGATTAGAAACCAAACCGGCCCATAGTTATAGCGCGTCGTTTCAGCATAAACATTGCCGCCGGCAGCCATGATTTTCGCGACGATAAAATATGACTCCATGTCGGCATTATGTCCGCGAGTTGCCACCGCCAGCCTGGCCGCCAGCCCAACCAAAAGCACCAAGACAATTACCAGGAAGTCAACTGGCTGTTTTTTTGCCGGCATCATCGGGTTGATTCCTAAATGATTAATGTTGGCGTCGTGTGTCGGCATGAATGTTGAATTTCATGTTCAACGAACAAGTTTTTGCAATATTCGCCGCACGCGCGACCCATTCATAACGACCGCCGGTTCAAATTTATTACCTAACCAAGGCAGCGCGAGAATTTTTTCCGGCGGGAAAACTTTCCCGATCAGTTTGGTGTTTATGTTCGCCGCCAAATCCGGCTTGGCCGGCGACATCAAAACCACCTTCGCCCGCGCACGCAGACTTTTGGGCAGCGCTTCCAGCGTCAGCAAAACGTGATTCACCGCGCCCAGCTTGTTTGGTGCGACGATGATTGGCGTCGCGCGCAAAGCGACCATTAAATCGCGCGAATTAAAATTTTCGCCCAGCGGGCTCAGTAATCCGCCTGCGCCTTCCACTAGCGTCATGTCAAATTTTTCCCACATCACGCGGATGTGCGTGAGGACTGCCGCAAGTTTCACCGGTTTTCGTTCGAGCCTGGCAGCGAGCGACGGAGCAATGGCCGCGCGGAAATGCCACGGGTTGATTTCGTCCAGCGTCAGCGCGCCATCGAGTGCGGCGTGAAGCAACTCTGCATCGTCACGGCCGCCGGAACAAATGGGCTTGAGCGCGGCGACACGGACGCCGCGGGCGCGGAGAAACTGGGCGAGCAGCGCGGTCAAAACCGTTTTGCCGACGCCGGTGTCCGTGCCGGTGATGAAGAAAATTGGCTTCACTCGCCCACATCAAAGCGGAATCATCTGATTTCCGCCACCAAAACAATTTGCCATCACGCCGTGGTTTATTTATGCTGCGCGGCTCGTTAACCTTTAATTTACTGTGAACGTATCTGTTGAAAATTTGGCCCCGTGCAAAAAGCTCGTGCGGGTGGAACTGGACGCAACCGCCGTGAACACGGCTTTTGACGCCATCACGAAGGACATTCAGAAGCAGGCCTCGCTGCCGGGCTTCCGGCCGGGCAAGGCCCCGCGCGACATGGTCGTGAAAAAATATGAGGCGGAAATCAAGGATGAGGCCAAGCGCAAGCTCATCGGCGACGCCTACCGCAAGGCGATTGACGAGCAGAAAATCCAGGTGGTCGGCCAGCCCGACATCGAAGAAGTGCAGTTTGGCCGCGGCCAGGCCTTGCAGTTCACCGCCACGGTCGAGACCGCGCCGGAATTTCAACTGCCGGAATACAAGGGCCTGCCCGCCAAGCTCGACACAAAAATCGTGACGGACGCGGATGTGGAACGTGCGCTGGATTTGCTGCGCGGCCAGCACGCGAATTATAACACCGTCGCCCGCCCACTCGCCAACGGCGACATCGCGGTGGTCAACTACAGCGGCACCTGCGACGGCAAAGCCATCACCGAAGTCGCGACGACGGCGAAAGGCCTGACCGAACAGAAAAATTTCTGGGTGGAAACGGCGGAGGGGAAGTTTATTCCCGGTTTTGCCGCGCAGCTCATCGGCGCGCAGGCCGGCGACAAGCGCACGGTGAATGTGGATTTCCCCACGGACTTCGTGACCAAGGAATTGCAGGGCAAAAAAGGCGTTTATGAAGTCGAACTCGTCGAGGTGAAGGAAAAATCTCTGCCGACGCTCGATGACGAGCTGGCCAAAAAATTTGGCGCGGAAGATCTGGAGAAGCTGAGAGCCGGCGTCCGCGCGGACTTGGAAAATGAATTGAAATACTCACGCTCGAAGGCGCTGCGCGGCCAGCTTGTCCGCGAATTGCTGGGCAAGGTGAATTTTGACCTGCCGGAATCAGCGGTCGCCATTGAAACGCGCAACGTGGTTTACGACCTCGTCCGCCAGAACACGCAGCGCGGCATCGGACGCGAACTGATCGAGAAGCAGAAGGACGAAATTTACGCCGCCGCCGCCGGCAACGCCAAGGAACGCGTCAAGCTGGCGTTTCTCGTGGGCCGGATCGCGGAACAGGAAAAAATCCAGGCCTCGCAGGAAGACTTGCTCAAGCGCGCCCAGCAACTGGCGGCCATGTATCAGATGCCGTTCGACCAGTTCCTCAAGGATTTGCAGAAGCGGAACGGCGTGAACGAGCTTTACGAGCAGGTGCTGCATGAGAAAGTGCTGGAACTCCTCGAAAAGAACGCCGCCATCACGGAAACCGCCCCGGCTTAACTAACCTTTTGGTTACTTTGCGGCGGGTCGCGGCAGTCTGGTTTGCCAATGAAAAAAATCGGTGCCATTTTGATTCTGGCCGCGAGCCTGACGGGCTTGTCCGCGCAGACGAACAACCCGGCGGCCCGTCCGCTGTCCTTGCAAGACTGCTTCACCGAAGCGCTCAAACACAACCTCGACGTGCAGATTGAGCAGACGGTGCCGCAAATCTCGCTCTATAATCTGCAAGGTGCTTACAGCGGTTACGATCCGCAGTTCACCTTTAGCGGACAACATCAGTATAGCGATAGCGGGGCATTGATCCAGAACGGCGTGGTCACCGCTCCGACGATTGATAATGAAAATCTGTTTAATTCCGCGTTCATCGGAGATACGCCGTGGGGCATGAATTATAATCTTGGCGGCAACATTTCAGAACAACACGTCGGCAAAACCTTCAGCACAAATTTTCTTTCGGGCGACAGCTCCAGCGGATCTGTCGGCCTGAGTGCGACGCAGCCGCTGTTGAAAAACTTCTGGATTGATAACAACCGGCTCACGATTCTCGTCGCCAAGAACCGGTTGAAATATTCCGAGCAGGGATTGCGCGAGCAGATCATCACCACCGTGACCGCCGTGGAGAATGCCTATTACGAACTCATCTTCGCCCGCGATAATGTGACGGTCCAGCAGGAGGCGCTCGTGCTGGCACAGACGCAGCTGGACCAGGACAAGCAACGCGTGCAAATCGGCACCATCGCCGAGCGCGCCGGAACAATTGAGCAGGACGAGGCGCAGGTCGCGCAGAACCGAGCGAATCTGATTTTGGCGGAGTCCACCCTGGGCACTGATCAGCGGGTATTGAAAAATCTGATCACCGATCAATACTCAAAATGGTTAGAAGCCGACATCCAGCCAACGATGACCCTAGAAGCACCATTGCAGTTGTTCGACTTGCAGGATAGTTGGAACAAGGGCATGACGGGGCGACCAGACTTGGTGCAGGCACGGTTGAACGTCGAGCAGCAAGGCATACAGTTGAAATATTATCGGAACCAGCTTTTCCCCGAGGTGGATCTGATCGGCAGCTACGGCTTCAACGGCAGCGGCAACGAATACCGCGACTCGTTCAACCAGATGGGCGATTACAGCCGTCCGTATTATTCCTATGGCGGCCAATTGACCGTCCCGTTGAGCAGCGTCGGCCCGCGCAACCAGTTGAAGGCCGGCAAGGCGACTGAGAAACAACTGCTGCTCCAGCTCAAGCAGCTTGAACAAAACGTCATGGTGCAAATTGACAATGCCATTGGCGTCGCTCAATCCGATTATGAAAGCGTGGATGCTTCCCGACAGGCGCGTATCTACGCCAAGGCTGCGCTGGATGCCGAGCAGAGTAAATATGCCGTCGGCAAGAGCACCACCTTCACCGTGCTGCAATTGCAAACCGCGCTGACAACAGCGCGCTCAAACGAAATCCGTGCGCTCGCCAACTACAACCAGGCGCTCGCCAACCTCGCCGCCGCCGAAGGCAGCTCGCTCCAGCGCGACCAACTTGACCTTGAGGTGAAGTGAAACGTCATGGCGGACGGCGAAAATAAAAAATTCCGCATCGGCTCGGTGCCGTATCTCAACGCCGCGCCGCTCACACGCGACCTCGATGGCGAACTCATCTTCGCCACCCCTGCCCGGCTGGCCGAGATGCTCCGGCGCGATGAACTTGACGCCGCGCTGGTCAGCATCACCGAGGTCTTGCTCAATGACCGCTACGACATCCTCGACGGCGTGGCCATCGGTTCGCTCGGCGAGGTTTACAGCGTGCTGCTGGCGCACAAAAAACCGCTTGCGGAGGCAAAAGAAATTTTCTGCGACACCGCGTCGCTCACCAGCGTCAACCTGCTGAAAGTGCTTTTGGCCGAGCGCGGCTTGAAACCGGAATTCAAGCCGCTGGAAAATTACGCCGCCGCGTCGGAAAAGGATTTTGTCCTGCTCATCGGCGACCCGGCGATTGAATTCCAGCGCGCGCCGCATGAGCATGAGATTTTCGACCTCGGCCTGGCGTGGACGGAGATGACCAATCTGCCCTTTGTTTATGCGGTCTGGGCGCTGCGGCGGGGTATTGAGAACAAGGAACTGCGCAGCGAACTGCGCCAGGCCAAGCGCTTCGGCATGGAAACGCTGGATTACATCATCGAAACGCGCGAGGAATTTGACGTGGACTTCCGGCGCGATTATTTCGAGTGGCACATCCAATACCATCTCGGCGAGGACGAGAAGCGCGCCATCGCCAAATTCTGCGAGCTGCTTCGCAAGCACAACCTCGGCCCGGTGTTCCCGCCGAAGTTTGTAAATTAAAACTTGGTCAGTTTTTCCAGTTCCTTCACGCGCTTCTCGATGTCGGCGCGTTTGGTTTTCGTGGTAGTGTTCAATCCAAATCCTTCGCAGCAGAACGACGCGGTGACGCTGCCATAAACCATCGCGCGGCGGATGTTCGCATCAATCGAACCCTTGGCCGTGGCGAGATAGCCCATCAGGCCGCCGACGAAAGAATCACCGGCACCGGTCGGGTCTTCGACCGTGTGCAGCGGATACGCGGGGCAGATGAAAATCCCTTTCGGGCCGGAGAGAATCGAGCCGTGCGAACCTTTTTTTATGATAACGTATTTCGGGCCGAGCTTGTGGATTTTTTTCAGCGCCACGAAAATGTTGTCCTCCTTGGTGAGCAGTTCCGCCTCGCTGTCGTTCAACACGAAACCGTCCACGCGCTTGAGCAGCTTGAGCAGATCGGCGAGAGAGATGTTCAGCCACAAATCCATTGAATCGGCGACCACGAATTTGGGCTTCTTCATCTGGTCGAGGACGCAGATCTGCAACGCCGGCGCGATGTTGCCAAGCAGCACAAACGCCAGGTTTTGATATGCCGCCGGCAGCTTCGGTGTGAAGGTTTCGATGACGCCAAGTTCCGTCGCCAGCGTGCGGCGGTTGTTCATATTGACCTCGTATTCGCCGGACCAGTGGAAAGTTTTCCCCGGGAGGATTTGCAGGCCGGCGAGGTCAATCTTGTGTTTGCGGTAAAGCTCGATGTATTTCTTCGGAAAATCTTCACCAACGCCGCCAACCAGTTTCACCGGTGAGAAAAAGCTCGCCGCGACAGCCGCGTGGCTGGCCGAACCGCCGAGCAGACGCGGATTTTCCTTGGTGGGGGTTTTGATGGAATCAACTGCGGTGGTGCCGACAATGAGAACGCTCATGTTTATTTAGGAGTTGGGAGATGGAAGTTGGAAGTTGGGAAAATGGCTGGCTGATCACTTTTTCTGGATCAGTTCTATTTCGTAGCCTTCGGGCGCGTCAATGAAAGCGAAGGTTGACCCGCTGGAACTGGTCGTCGGGCCGTCGGAGTATTTCAGGCCGTGCGCGGCGAGATGCTTTTCAAATTCAGCCAGGCTGTCCACCTCGAACGCGAGATGCGTCAAATCGGGCTGCACCTGCACGGAACCGCCGGCGGGGAAAAAGGTGATTTCAATCTCCTCCTCGCTGCCGGGCGTTTTCAGAAAAACGAGCTCCGAGCCGCGCGGCGACTTGTGCCGCTTGATTTCCTCGAGGCCGAGAATTTCGCGATAAAATTTCACCGTGCGCTCCAGATCGTTCACGCGGTAGCGCGTGTGCAGCAGTTTCGTTACTTTGCTCATGTTACATCCAATGTCCAAAGTCCGATGTCCAAAGTCGAGCGCTTTGTTTGAGGGGGATTATTTAGGACTTTAGACTTTGGGCTTTGAACGTTAGACTCTGATTATGGGCAAACGACGAGAAGCGCGCGAACGCGCCGTGCAATTTCTGTTTCAGCATGACCTGAACCCGCCGGACAATCTTGAATTGGAGCTGGCGACGTTCTGGAATTCCCAGCGCGCCGCCGCCATCGAGGACGAAAAATCCGGCATGGCCAAATGGGGCGAAGTCACCGAGCTGCCGCCGCCCACCGTTGATGATGCCGAGCTGCGTCTGTTTTCCGAACCGCTCATCCGCGGCACGCTGGAACACCGCGACGCGATTGACGAGCACATCAAGAAGCACGCGAAGAACTGGGATTTTCACCGCATCGCCGCCGTGGACCGCAACATCATGCGGCTCGCCATTTACGAAATGCTGCACCGGCAGGACATCCCGCCCGTCGTCAGCATCAACGAGGCGGTGGACATCGCCAAAAAGTTTTCCACCGAGGACAGCGGCAAGTTTGTGAACGGAATCCTCGACAAGGTGCGCGGCGAAATTCTCCGGCCGGCGCGCAATGTGAAATGAAGTTCGCCGACCTCCATCTGCACACGCTGTTTTCCGACGGCACGTTCACGCCGGAGGAACTGGTGTTGCGCGCGCAAAAGGCCGGCCTCGCGTGCATCGCGCTCACCGACCACGACACGGTCGAGGGCTGTGAGCGGGCGGCGGCCGCGTGCGCGAACGTGAAGATGGAATTCATTTCCGGCGCGGAACTCACGGCGGAACACGAGGACACGGAAGTCCACATTCTCGGTTATTTTCTCGACACGCAAAACCAGGTGCTGCTGGAAAAAATCGGCAAATTTCAGGCCGTGCGGCAGGATCGCATCCGCGAAATGGTTGCAGCGCTGAACAAGCTGGGCGTGCCGCTCAAGGTTGAGACGGTTTTTGCACTGGCCAATTGCAAGTCGCCCGGCCGGCCGCACGTCGCCCGCGCGCTGGTGAAGGAAAAGCTCATCGGCAACCTCGACGAGGCGTTTGAAAAATATCTTAAAAAAGGCCGGCCCGCGTGGGTGCCCAAGACCAAGATGTCCGCGCTCGAAGGCGTCGAGTTGATTCACCAAGCTGGTGGTCTCGCGGTCATGGCGCATCCGGGTTTGAACCGCACCGACGACATCATTCCCGACCTCATAGCCGCCGGGCTGGACGGCATCGAATGTTTTCACACCAAGCATTCCACCGTGATGGCCGAGCGTTATCTGGAGATTGCGGAGAAATACGATCTGCTCGTCACCGGCGGCAGCGACTGCCACGGCTTCAGCAAAAAAGCCCCGCTCATCGGCACAGTGAAGCTGCCCTACGAACACGTCGAAAAACTTTACGCCGCCAAAAAAGCTGCCAATGAAAAACGCCGGGCCGTGGCCGCAAAATAATTTCTTCCTTCTGCATTCTTAATTTCCGCCTTTAGCCCATGGGACTTTTTGCAAAATTCAAGGCCGGCCTCGCCAAGACGCACGCCAAGCTCACGCACGAGCTCAAGCGCATCGTCACGCGTTCGCCCAAGCTGACCGCCGAGTCGCTCGAAGAGATCGAGCACGCCCTCATCGCCGCCGACCTCGGTATGGCGATGACCACGCAAATCGTGGCGGCGGTGAAGCTGGCCTACGAAACCCAGGGCACGGCCGGACTGGATTATCTCGCCACCGCCCGCGCGGAGATTGAGAAAAGTCTTTCTGCGAACAATCCAAAGCTAAAAGAAATTCCCGGCAGCACCTGCGTCGTCTCCATCGTCGGCGTGAACGGCACGGGCAAGACCACGACCAGCGCCAAGCTCGCGCATTATTTTCAGGCGCAGAAAAAATCCGCGCTGCTCGCCGCGTGCGACACGTTTCGCGCGGCGGCCATTGAGCAGATCAAACTGTGGGGCATACGACTCAAGGTCGAGGTCATCGCCGGTAATTATGGCGCGGACGCAGCGTCCGTGGCGCACGACGCCGTCACCGCGGCACAGGCACGCAAGGCGGATTACCTCTTCATTGACACCGCCGGCCGTTTGCACACGAAGCACAATTTGATGCAGGAATTGCAGAAGCTGCACCGCGTCATCGGCAAGCAGCTCGCGGGCGCGCCGCACGAGGTGCTGCTGGTGCTCGACGGCAGCACCGGCATGAACGCGCTGAACCAGGCGCGCGAGTTTCACAAGGCTGTGCCGCTCACGGGCCTCATCGTGACCAAGCTGGACGGCACGAGCAAAGGCGGCATGGTGGTGGCCATCCAGAAGGAACTCGGCCTGCCGATCAAATTCATCGGCCTCGGCGAGCAGCCGGACGACCTGCAGCCGTTCGACGCCAAGCAGTTCGCGCAGGCGTTGTTTGAGGAATAAACTTTCAGCGCTGTTATTTTTGGACTAAAAATGAGCCATGAAACGCATTGAAGCCGTCATCCGGCCGCACAAGCAGGCATACGTTCTTGCGGCGCTGGCCCGTTTGGGCATCACCAATGTGACCATCATCGAAACTTTGGGGCTTTGCGACCCGCCCAATTATTCCCAGATCTACGATCCCGCCAACGTGGATGCGGAAACCGGGACCGGTCTGGTTCCCAAACGGCTGCTGCTCCTGTTTGTCGAGGACGACCAGGTGCAGCCCGTGCTTGAATTGATTCAAACCACCGCGCTCACCGGCCGGCCGGGCGACGGAATCATCGCCGTTTCGCAACTGGATCAGATTCTGCGCATCCGGCCCAAGGGGGAACCGCAGCCGCCTCGATGATTCACGCCCAGCGGAGTCATAACCACCTTCGCCGCGCCGCGCCGCGTCCGCGCCGGACAGGATGATAAAATTTCTTTGGGATCGGCGGTTGTGAACATCCCTGCCTTGCGCGAGAGCCGTGGCGGACGGTAAATTGTCCCCATGTCGCACGCCGATTTTGTCCATTTGCACCTGCACACCGAGTATTCGCTGCTCGATGGCGCGTGCCGGCTGGACAAATTGATGGACCGGGCGCATGAGTTGAAATTTCCCGCGCTCGCCATCACCGACCACGGCGCGATGCATGGCGTCATCGAGTTTTATCAGGCCGCGCGCGCCAAGGGCATTAAGCCCATCATCGGCTGCGAGGTTTATGTCGCGCCCGGCTCGCGGCTGGAACGCAAAAAAGTCGAGGGCGACAAATATCATCATCTCGGCCTGCTGGTGAAGGACGAGGCCGGCTACAAAAACCTCATCAAGCTCACGACCGCCGCGCATCTGGAGGGCTATTATTACAAGCCGCGCATTGACAAGGAAATCCTTGCGCAGCACAGCCAAGGCTTGATCGCGATGTCCGGCTGTCTCGCGAGCGAGATTCCCGATTTGATCATGAAGGATCAAATCGCCAAGGCGCGCGACGCGGTGGATTTCTTTAAGCAGACGCTCGGCGCGGAAAATTTTTTCCTCGAACTGCAGAACCACGGCATCCCCGAACAGGCCAAGGTAAATAAACATTTAATTCAGTGGTCGAAAGAATTTGGCCTGAAGCTCGTCGCGACGAACGACGTCCATTACATCGAGAAGAGCCATTCGCACGCGCACGACTGCCTCGTCTGCATCGGCACGCAATCCATGTTGAGCGACCCGAAGCGCATGAGCGCGGGCTACGTGCCGGAGCAGTTTTATTTGCGCAGTGCCGATGAAATGAAGGCGCGGTTCGCCGAGGTGCCGGACGCGGTGAAGAACACTTTGAAGGTCGCCGAGAAATGCAATCTGGAGATCAAGTTCGGACAACTACACTACCCGGTGTTTCATCCGCCGGAACATTTCACGCGCGAAGGTTTCTTGCGGCAATGGCTCGCGGAAGGATTGTTCACGCGCTACACGATTCACGCGAAGGCGGAGGGAAAAGAATTTATCGTCACGGGTATTGATGATCCGAAGCGGCTGCCGGCGCTCGTTTCCAGCGAAGAAAAGAATCTTGCGTTCAATAATCCCATTGTCACCGCCGCCGTCAAAACGGTCATTGACCGGTTGCAGCTTGAACTCACGGTCATTGAGAAGACGGGTTTCATTTCCTACTTTCTCATCGTCGGCGATTTCATTCGTTACGGTCGCAGTCAGGGCATCGCCTGCGTGGCGCGCGGCAGCGCCGCCGGTTCCATCGTCACTTACCTGCTGGAAATCGCGAACGTGGATCCGATTCGCTACGGCCTGCTGTTCGAGCGTTTTCTGAATCCCGAGCGCGTCAACCCGCCGGATATTGACATTGATTTTGCCGATGACCGCCGCGCGGATGTCATCGAATATGTCCGTAAAAAATACGGCAACGATTCCGTCGCGCAGATCATCACGTTCGGCACGATGGGCGCGAAATCCGTTGTGCGCGATGTCGGTCGCGTGATGGGTCTGCCGTATGGCGACTGCGACCGGCTGGCGAAAATGATTCCGTTCGATCTGAAAATGGATCTGACGAAGGCGCTCAAGCAATCGCCGGAATTCAAGGAGGCTTACGAGAACGAAGATGTAACTCGCGAGCTGATTGACACCGCGCTGATTCTCGAGGACCTCACGCGCAACGCCAGTGTTCATGCGGCCGGCGTCGTCATCGGCGACCAGCCGCTCGTGAATCTGCTGCCGCTCAAGCTGGACGAGCATGGCGCGATAGTCACGCAATACGCGATGAATCCCGTCGGTGAACTCGGCCTGCTGAAGATGGATTTTCTCGGGCTGAAAACGCTGACCGTCATCCGCAATACGTGCGAGATGGTGAAGCGCACGCACGGCGTGGAAATCAACATCGACCAGTTGCCGCTCGACGACAAAAAAACCTACGACCTGCTGAACCGCGCGGAAACGCTCGGCGTGTTCCAGTTGGAATCCGGCGGGATGCGCGACTTGTGCAAAAAATTCCAGATCAGTTCCGTCGAACACATCACCGCGCTCGTCGCGCTGTATCGTCCCGGGCCGATGGACCTGATTCCCGATTTTATCAAGCGCCGGCATGGCGAGATTGAGATCAAATACGAGCATCCGCTGCTCGAATCCATTTCCAAGGAGACCTACGGCATTTTGATTTATCAGGAGCAGGTGATGCAGGCGACACAGTTGCTCGCCGGCTATTCGCTCGGCAAGGCGGATTTGCTGCGGCGCGCGATGGGCAAGAAGAAGGTCGAGGAAATGGCCAAGCAGCGCGCGGATTTCGTCAAGGGCTGCAAGGAAAAGAACAACATCCCGCCAACCAAGGCGAACCAGATTTTCGACTTGCTGGAAAAATTTGCCGGCTACGGTTTCAACAAGTCGCACGCCGCCGCGTATGCCATTGTCGCGTATCAGACCGCGTATCTGAAGGCGAATTATCCGGTGGAATTTTTCTGCGCCATGATGACGAACGACATGGCGAACACGGACAAGCTGGCGGAATACATTGCCGAGGCGCGCGAGTTCGACATCGAGGTGCTTGGCCCGGACGTGAATGAGAGCGGCGTGTTTTTTGCCCCGGCGCGCGGGGGCAAGGCGATCCGCTTTGGCATGGCCGCGATCAAGGGCGTGGGCGAAGCCGCCGTGGAAACCATTTTGAAGGCGCGCAACGAAGGCGGAAAATTCAAGACGCTTTCCGAACTGTGCGAGCGCGTGGACGGGCGCACGCTCACGCGAAAACCATTGGAAGCATTGATCAAAACCGGCGCGTGCGACTGCTTCGGCCAGACGCGAGCGACTCTCTTCGCACAGATCGAGCGCACACTATCGCGTGCGGCGAGCATTCTTTCCGACAAACAAAAAGGCCAAAGTTCGCTCTTTGGCGCGCTCGAAGAAAAAGCGCCACCGATGCCGGAAGCGATTTCCAATCTGCCCGAATGGCCGCAGCACGAATTGCTCGCGCATGAAAAAGAACTTTTGGGATTTTACGTCACCGGCCATCCGCTGACGCCGCTCGTGCCGTTGCTGAAAAAATATTCACTGACAAACACCGCCAAGCTCGCCGAGCTGCCGAACCGCAGCATGACGCGCATCGGCGGCATGATCGCGGCGGTCACGCACGGCTTCTCCAAAAAATCCGGCAAGCCGTATTCGATGGTGACGCTGGAAGATTTGGAAGGCTCGGTGCAACTGCTCGTGATGAACGATTACGACAAGTTCCGTCCGCTGCTCGAAGCGAACAAGGCGATTCTCGTCATTGGCGAGGTCAGCACCGGCGAGGACAAGCCAAAGATTTTTCCGCAGGAAATCCTGCCGCTCACCGACGCGGCCAAAAAATACACCAAGCAGGTGCACCTGCGCCTGCACTCGGCGCATTTGCAGCCGGACGACATGATCAAGGTGCAGGAACTCGTCGCCGCGCACACGGGCAAATGCCCGTTGTTCCTGTGCTTTATGCAGCCCGAAGGCGGGACGGTTTTCGTCGGCACACACGAGCGGTTCGGCGTCGCGCCGTCGCTGGAGCTGGAGCACGCGGCCAACAAGCTGTTTGGCGAGGAAACTTATTACGCCAAGGTGGATGCCAGCCTGCCAGAAAAAGCGCGGCGCAGTTGGGAAAAGAAAAATGGTTCCGGTGCCGGCGGCGACGCGGAGTGATTTTTATTTCACCGCCGCCCAGACGCGGTGGACGTCGTCGTGCTCGTCCAGTTCGTGCAGAAATTCGCCGACTTCGTTCTGCTCCGCCTCGGTGAGCTCGGGAAACTGCTTCGGGACGTAGCCAATTTCACTCGTCACCACCGTCCAGCCATTGGCGGAAAGCCATTTTGAAACCGCCGCCACCGCCGTGCGTTCGCAGATGAATTTTGCGCCGGCGGCTTCTTCGGGTATGTCGTCGTTTTCCGCGTGCGCGAGCGTCTCAACCTCGTTCGCGCCGGCCTCGATGGCGGCGGTCTCGCGGTCAATGTTCGCATCGGGATGATGCGCCTCGACGATGCCGACGTGGTCGAACAAAAACTTGTTGCTGCCGGCGGTGGCGAGCTGGCCCTTCTTGAAGAGCACGCGGATTTCCGGCGCGGTGCGGTTCACGTTGTCGGTGTAAACCTCGACAATGACCGGCACGTTGTGCGGCGCGCGGCCCTCGTAGACGACGTGGTCCATGATGAGCTTCTCGCCGCCGATGCCCGCGCCCTTGTTGATGGCGCGCTGGATGGCGTCCTTCGTGACGCTCTCTTTTTTGGCCTTTTCCACGGCGGTGAAAAGGCGGGCGTTCATCGCGGGATCCGCGCCGCCCATTTTGGCGGCCACGGAAATTTCGCGGACCAGTTTACCGGTCGTGCGGCCTTTTTTCAGGCCGGCGACCAATCGTTTGGCATGAAGCCATTGGCGTCCCATAGGCGGAAAATCTAGCAAGACGGCGGGAAAGTATCAACCACCGCCATCCAGTTCCGCGCGCTTGACCAATGGCCAATGCCAGAAGGTGACGAACTCATCCTCGCCACTGTCCTGTCGCCTGCAGGCGGCTGGACAGACTCATCTTTCCATGCCATTACTCACTGACAAGATTAGACGGAAATTCAGATGCAAGAAGTGCAGGCGAATGATGTTGATGTCGTGTTCGCCGTGGATTCAGATGACAAAGGGCACGAGCGCTTTCACATCTTTACGGTAGGCGGGATAGGCATCGGGGAAATGCCGCAACAGCAGGGTTTCCTCCTGCTTCAGCTTGATCCAAAAGCCGACGAACATCACCACCAGCGCCAGCCAGGTGCGCAGTTGTCCGATGTCCATGGCCGTGCCAAGGCACATCACGAGCAGGCCGGCATAAATGGGATGCCGCACGAACCGGTAGGGTCCGGCTTTCACAAGTTCGTGTCCCTGCTTGAAGGTGACGTCGCTGCTCCAGTTGCTGGCGAGCGTCCGGCGGCCCCAGACCGTCACGAGCAGCCCGGCCACGCACACTGCCGCGCCGATGATTTGCGTGAAGTCCGTGCGCGGGGTCAACGACGAGTTCAGCGGCGGCGGGAATCCTCGGAACGCCAGCAGAACCCAGCTGGTTCCCACCGGTATGCGATGCCGCAGGGCAGACAGCCGGCTTTGCTTTTCGGCGACCGCCTTGACCTTTTGCGCGCTGATGAGCCAGTAAACAAAGAAAATGATCCAGCAGCCGACGACGATTGAATCTGCATTTTTTGCCATGACGAACAGGCCTCAGCTTTATCGCATTCCACTGTGAATTCAAGCGCGGCGATGCATGGCTCCACATTTTTCAACGGCTGCGGGAAACGGGTCCACCAGGTATGGTTCTGGCGGTTGAAAAATTTCTCCGCGCTTTTCATTGCCACCCCCGCACGCTTTAATGCCCGCGTGGCGATTTTGCACATTCAACCCGTTCAGGACCTCGACGCGCCGGAGCTGGCGTTGTATCAGACCCTCAAGCGCGTCGAGGAGCACGAGCGGGCCGGCGTGTTGGTGGCCGCCAACGCCAAAGTGATCCAACGCCTGCTGGCGAGCCGGTTCACCGTCGTCTCCGCGCTGCTGACGCCGGCGTGGCTGGAAAAATTGGAACCCCAACTCCGCGCGCGGCCGGAGACCATCGGCGTCTATGTGGCCGAACCGAAAGTGTTGGAGACCATCACCGGCTACAAACTGCATCAGGGCGCGCTGGCCGTGGCCAAAATCCCGCCGTTGCCGGATTTTGAAATGCTGCTGAATAATTCTTCCCGTCCATTGCTGCTGGCCGCCGTGGAAGGAATTGCCAGCGCGGACAATCTCGGCGCGGTGGTGCGGAGCTGCGCGGCGTTCGGCGCACATTTCCTCATCGTGGGCGAAACCTGCGGCAGTCCGTTCCAGCGCCGCGCGGTGGCCGGTTCGATGGGCACGATTTTTGAGCAGCCGCTGGTGCGGGTGGCCAGTCTGGTTGAAACTTTGACGACGTTGCGGGCGCGCGGCGTGCGCTGCCTCGCGGCGCATCCGCGTCCCGGCGCGACGAAGCTGGCCGCCGTGGATTTGCGGGGCGACTGCTGTCTGGTGTTTGGCGCGGAAGGGCCCGGACTCACGGCGCCCGTGCTGGCGGCGTGCGCTGACGCGGTGGAAATCCCGATGCCCAGCCACATGAATTCGCTGAATGTGGCCGTCGCCGCCGGGGTGTTTCTTTACGAGGCCACGCGGCAGCGCGGGTGACCACCATTGCCACCAATAGCAGTTTCAATAAATATTGGGACAAAAGCCAAATTGGTAGGGCTGACCTGCGGTCAGCCAACTTGGCGGCGCAGCAGCACCGCCCTGCCACCTGACGCGTCAATGTGGTCGAGGTCTGCCATAGCTCCCTAAAAAAGACAGACGGGAGAAACGTCTGCATGGTTTCGGGACGCCGGAAAGGTTTTTGCCGGTGATATCGGCTGGCACATTTTATGCGACCATTGGCTGAGTTCGGCGGCGAGCCGTTGGAATGTTTGGGGCATGCGACACTTTCCGCGAATCACCTTTTGTTGTATGAAAAAGAATTCGCAACTGACGAGGGTTATTCTCTATCAAAACCTTGGTTTTCTGGGGATCCTGGTCCTCTGTTATCTGGACGACCTGCTCAAGCTGCCGGCACTGATCTTCTCCGATCATCCCTTTGCCTTTTTATTCCGCCGCACCACGCTGGAGATTTTGCTGGTGCTGGCGGTCTGGTTTCTGGTGAGCACCTCGACCCGCCGGATTTTGGAGCATCTCAATTACCTGGAAAAATTCATGCAGGTGTGCGCGTGGTGCCGGCGGATTCATTACCAGGGCGAGTGGATGCGGCTGGAGGAATTCATGCGCCAGGGTTTCGACACGCCCACCACGCACGGCATCTGCTCGGAATGCCTCCAGCAGCAGCAGGCCGCCATCGCGCGGGCGAAGGCGGCGCGGAAAAACCCGGCCGACAAACCGGCGACCGGCTGAAAACTGTTTCCCATCCGGAGCCGCCGTTCCGACAACCTCCGCAAAGCTGGAGCCAACTTTCTCAAAGGCGGCAGGAACTTGTTCGACCGCCCCGACAACTTCCCGGACGGTTTCCGCAACTTATTTAACCGTTCCAAGAACTTCTTGAAGCTTCCCAAGAACTCTTTGAAGGTTTCCAAGAGTTGCTGGAACGGTTCCGGCAACTTCTGGAACGGTTCCAAGAACTTGTTGAAAGGCTCCAAGAACTTCTTGAACCTTCCCAACAACTTTTCAGAAGGCTCCAAGAACTTATTTAACGGTTCCAACAACTTGTCGAACGGTTCCAAGAACTTATTTAGCGGCTTGAAAAGTTGCGGGAACGGCTTGAAAAGTTCAAAAAACATCAAAAAGCGGCAAAAACCGGGGTCCGGCATCTAAAACCGGCTTCGCCCCGGTGACGGTGGTCAAAAAGCAACAGTTCAGGGAGCGCGCGCGCCCCCGGGCGCAGCTGGCGGCGCCTCCGTATTCGGCATCGGGCGGCGGGGCAGGCCAGGGCGGAAACCTATTTTTGGCCACAGATGAACACAGTCTGTTGCATTGATTTCAGATAAAGGAATTTAACAAATCGCTGGTAAAATTAAAGGCTATTCGTGTTAATCCGCCACGATTTTTCACAATTCGGCGGTGCTTTCACTGACAAATTCACTGACACCTCACGCATAAAAATAACCGAGTTCACGCAAGGATGAGCGGTTGCCGTTGCCGATTTATGTGGAGCTGCACATAAATCGGCTTATGTTGAGTTCGCGGTAATGTTGAGTTGAGGCAGATTCTCCCAGTTCCCCAGCGTTTCGGCGCCGGGGAACTTCACATTACGCGAATCAA
>Ga0182024_10002152_pt1 | contig 49503 bp, 37 predicted proteins | sample P32metaG_FD_120480 | JGI IMG/M metagenome (GOLD analysis project Ga0182024, IMG submission 120480) | Permafrost microbial communities from Stordalen Mire, Sweden - P3-2 metaG (Illumina Assembly) | ecosystem: Environmental > Terrestrial > Soil > Wetlands > Permafrost | place: Sweden: Stordalen...
CAGCCTGTCGCTCTTTGAAAAAATGCCCATTTTACAGGCACTTCAGCCATCGGAGTCCGAAATCGACTTTATCGATCCAGGCAAGCAACTGATTCTGTTCGACTTATAACCGGACAGCAGTGGCTGATTATAGATCGCGCGCAGGATCGGATTGATTTCCTTGTGCAGAGAATCAGCGAACAACGAGACAAGATTATTTTGCCAGCACCAGCCCTGACAGAGTTCATGCTATTAGCTGCGGATCGATGGATTGATTATCTGACGATCATTCGCAGACGGTCAGTTTTCGAAATTGCTGGTTACGATGAACCCGAAGCAGTAGAACTCGTTGAGTACTGGCTAAAACATGGAGACGGGAAAAAGCTCAAAGCAAGCGCGCCGGAGACATGGGCAAAGCTGAAATATGATCGGCAGATTGCGGCAATAGCGGTGACACGGCGCGTTGAGCGTATCTACTCCACCGACAGCGATCTGCACAAGTTTGCGAAGCAGTTGAATATCAAGTCGTATGACATAAAAGACTTACCATTGCCGCCCACAACACAACCCAGTTTCCCTGAATTCGAGGAATCCAGTGCCGACAAACCAAGAGAAGAAGCCCCTATCCCTCCACCCGCTGACGTTCGACGAAGCGGTGACGGACATCCTGAAGATCAAGCCGATGCCGAAGGCTCCGAAGAAAAAGCCAGCGGCAAAGAAACGGGTAAAGATTAAGTGAGCTTACCGGAGAAGGATTGGAATGAGCGCTTCGAGCGGTCTCAAGCGAAGCCGCGTCACTGGCGCATCGCAGTCGGAGTAGTTCTGATAGCGATCAAAATCATTCAGTTTGCCAGCCCCGGCGGTCTTGAATTTTTGGAGAACCCGAATACGGCTGGACTGGCCGGATCGATCTTCGGAGACGTGGTTATATTCGCGTTAGCTGGTTGGCTAATCTACTCAGGATTCAAGCCAGCAAAAGTCAAAATCCCAAAGGATTGAAAATCCGCGCGGACGCCCGGGCCGTCTAAATCTCCATAAACTGCGGTATGGATTGAAAAGTTCTTTGTTTTTCAACGCAGGGTTTGTGAAGTATACAATTCCGACAAAATAGGACTAAAGTGAAACTGGTAGTGCTTTCGATTTGTGGGCGGCAGTACGATTGCCGCTGGGGATGCGCGCAAAGGGTCCGCAAGGCTGTGACTCGCCAGCCGCATCCTCACCCCGCGGAAGCCCTGATCTCCGATACCTGACACGAGCCTAAGCGGCGGTGCATAAACGCCGCATAAACGCTTCCGGAGATTCCGGCGTTAAAAAGAAGTAGAATCTGACCAGTGCTGCCTGCCAATCCCCGGTTGCGAAATCTCGCATCTTTTCTTGTTGGTGGAATCGGCGTTTTCGCCAGTGCGTGGCTCTATGCGCAAGCACCTGTTGCTCCGTCAGCGCAAAGCCCGACGCCCCCCGCCTCAGCTCAGAACGGCGCGGAGATGACAACGCGGGATTCGACTCCTACATTCAGCACAGGTGTGAATCTCGTGCTGGTGCCCGTGGTCGTGCGGGACAACAAAGGGCACGCCATTGGGACGCTGCACAAGGAGGATTTTCAGCTCTTCGACAAAGGCAAGCTGCAGTTCATCTCGAAATTTTCGATCGAGAGGCCGGAGGCTCCGCTGGTGGTTGCCGACAACTCCGTCCAAACCGACGCCGAGGGCAACGCGAAGGCGCAGCCGGACGGCGCGCCTGCCGCTTCGCCAAGATCGGCGGTTGTCGCCACGCGTTTCGTCGCCTGGCTCTTCGACGATGTGCACGTTTCGGTCGGCGATCTGATGCAAGCCCGGCGGGCGGCGGAACGCGAGATCAGCGAGTCGCTGGAACCCGGCACGCGCGCGGGAATCTTCACGACGTCGGGGCAGCATACGCTCGAATTCACCGACGACCGCGACGCGCTCCTCAAGGCGCTGAATTCGATCATTCCAGCCCCGGGTCGCCCCACCAACCTGCAGGAGTGTCCGGACATCGGTTACTATCAGGCCGATCTCATCATCAACAAGAGCGACCCAACGGCGATCGCGGAATCTCAGAGCGAGTGGGGGATATGCAACCCCCCGCCCTCGAATATGCCGGCATCGGCCATGGCGCAGTACATGGCGCAGTCCCTGCCGATCGTACGGCAGTACGCGATGACCGCGCTGAACTACGGCGACCGCGACACGCGCGTGGCGCTGGATACGCTGAGAGTTCTGGTCCGCCGTATGTCGACGCTTCCCGGAAGCCGGACCATTGTGCTGGCATCGCCCGGATTCTTTCTGACCATCGATCACCGGCCCCTGGAGTCCGACCTGATGGATCGGGCGATTCGCGCGAATGTAGTGATCAGCTCGCTGGACGCACGCGGCGTCTACGTGATCGTTCCCGGAGGGGATGCGGACACGCCGGCTGGAGTTTCCAGTGGCGGCCTCAAGGCGAGCTTTGCGATCGACAACGCCACGGCCAATGCCGATGTGCTGCAGGAACTGGCCTATGCCACCGGAGGCTCGTTTTTTCACAACAGCAACGATTTGGCGGCGGGCTTCAAACAAATCGCCATGCAGCCCGAATTCATCTACGTGCTCGGATTCTACCCGCAAAATATGAAGCTGGACGGCAGTTATCACGATCTCAAAGTTACGTTGCCCAAAGAAGTGATGAAGAGCGCCGGCGCCAGCCAATTGCAGGTGCGCCGGGGCTACTTTGTGCCGCGCCACGCGACCGATCCGGTGGAGCAGGCAAAGCAGGAAATCGAGGAGACGTTCTTTTCGCGGGAGGAGATCAGCGATCTTCCGGTAGTACTGAACACGCAATTCTTCAAAACCGGAGAATATAAGGCGCGACTTACGCTACTGGTGCGTGTTGATCCAAAGCACCTCCGTTTTCGGAAAGCGGACGGACGCAACTACGATACGCTGACCATCGTTGGAGGCGTGTTCGATCGTGATGGGAAGTATGTGACGGGCAGCCAGAAGGTGGTCGACATGAAATTAAAGGATCAGTCGCTCGATACGATCCCGGATTCCGGAGTCACGCTCAAGACAAACCTGGATGTAATGTCGGGAAGTTACGTAGTCCGGCTGGTGGTGCGGGATTCCGAAGGCCAGCTGATGTCGGCTAAAAACAGTGTTGTGGAAATCCCATGAAAACGGTACTGCTTTGTGGAGCAGGCATTTTCGCCTGCGCCGTCCTCCACGGGCAAACTCCCGCGGCTCCGGCCACCGCCGAAGTGGCCACTCATGATTCCACGCCGACTTTCAGCAGCGGAGTGAATCTGGTTCTTGTGCCGGTCGTAGTGCGGGACGGGAAGGGCCACGCCATCGGGACCCTCCATAAGGAAGACTTCCAGCTTTTCGACAAAGGCAAGCCTCAATTCATTTCGAAATTTTCCATCGAGACTCCAAGCGCTCCGCTGATCGTGCCCGATACTGCGGTGGAGACCGACGCCGAGGGCAATGCAAAGCCGGCGGGTTCCACAACCGGTTCGCCAAAAGGGATGGCCGTTGCCACTCGTTTTGTCGCCTGGCTCTTCGACGATGTGCATATCGACTTCGCAGATCTGGCTCGCGCCCGTGAGGCCGCGGACCGGCAGCTTGCGGCACTTGAGCCGGGAACCCGCGCGGCCATCTTCACGACGTCGGGCCGGACCACACTCGATTTCACGGACGACCGCGACGAGCTCCACAAGACGCTGTTCCGGGTTCAGCCCGTTCCGGATACCGCCGCTGGCGGAATCGCGACCTGTCCGGATGTCGAGTATTACCAGGCCGACCTCATTATTAACAAGAACGACATGTTCGCTCTGCAGGCTGGCGAAGCGGAATACGTCAGTTGCTACCCCCCTAATCCCGGTCAAAGTATCGCCCAAGCCATGGCGGCGGCGGAGCCGATCGTAAGAGGCCAGGCCTACGCCGAGTTGGCGCTGGGCGATCATAATACGCGTCTGGCGCTGGACATATTGAGAGGCCTGGTACGGCGTATGGGCGCGCTGCCGGGGAGCCGGAGCATCGTTATGATCTCGCCCGGATTCTTTCTGACGCTGGACCACCGGGCCGAGGAGACGGATCTGATGGATCGGGCGATCCGCGCCAACGTAACGATCAACTCGTTGGACGCGCGCGGCCTTTTCACCATTATTCCGGGAGGCGATGCCAGCACTCCGGGGGGATTTGCGAGCACTTCCGCCCAAAAGAATCAAATGATCACCGCCAGCGTTATGGCCAACGAAGATGTGATGGCTGAACTGGCGGCTGCCACCGGCGGAACGTTCTTCCACAACAACAACGATCTGGGGGAAGGCCTCAAACGAATTGCCGCGCAGCCCGAGTTCGTCTACATCCTCGGATTCTCGCCGCAGATTCTGAAGTTCGACGGCAGTTACCATGTGTTGAAGGTCACGTTAACGAAAAACCTGTCCGGCTATCAACTGCAGGCGCGCCGGGGTTATTTCGTGCAGCGCCACGCGATCGATCCGGTGGAGCAGGCGAAGCAGGAAGTGGAGGAGACCTTCTTCTCGCGCGACGAGATCCACGATCTTCCGGTTGAGCTGCACACGCAGTTTTTCAAGACCGGAGAATACAAAGCGCGGCTCTCGATCCTCGCGCGGGTCGACGCGAAACATCTCCGGTACCGCAAGGCGGACGGACGAAACAACAACACGCTGACCGTTGTCGGCGGCGTGTTCGACCGCAACGGCAATTACGTGACCGGCAGCCAGAAGGTGGTCGAGATGAAATTGAAGGATCAAACGCTCGAAACCATGGAATACGGCATTACGGTCAAGTCGACGCTGGATGTGGCGTCCGGAAGTTACGTGGTCCGGCTGGTAGTGCGGGATTCCGAAGGGCAGTTGATGTCGGCCGAGAACGGCGTGGTGGAAATCCCGTGAGAACATTGTGGGCATGGCTTCGGCCCTGCCGCCGGGCTTCCTCCGGCGTCCCGGTAAGTAGTCTTAAGAGAGGTGCAACAGTGACTTTTCGGCGCATATTGACTTTCGGATCTGTTCTTCTTCTGGCAGGCAGTCTCGCGCCTTCCCAGCAAGTTCCGGATTCCGGAGCTGTGATCCGGACCGAGACGAAGGTAGTGCTGGTCGATACCGTGGTGACGGACAAGAAGGGCAACTACGTCCGCAGCCTTACCGCGAAGGATTTCAAAGTCTGGGAAGACAACAAAGAGCAGACCATCAAGTCTTTCTCTTTCCAGTCGGACCCCTCGGCGCCGGGCGGCGCTCAGCGGCGCTACATCGTCCTCTTCTTCGATAACTCGACAATGGGTCCGGGCGCGCAGGCGCAGGCCCGGCAGGCTGCCGCGAAGTTTATCGATTCCAACGCCGGGCCGAACCGGATGATGGCAATCGTCAATTTCGGCGGCGTGATTCAGATCGCGCAAAACTTTACGGACGACCCGACGCGGCTGAAACAAGCTGTGAGCGGCGTGAAGATCGCGGCGGTAGCACCGAACGGCGATGCGTCGACGGCCGGGTTATCCAAAGCCGCGGCGGATTTTGGCGCGCGGGACATGCTGCTGGCTTTGCGAAGTCTGTCGAAGAATCTGAACATGGTCCCTGGGCGCAAGACTCTGATTCTTTTCACCGGCGGATTCCCGCTTACGCAGGAAAGGATGTCGGAAATAACCGCGGCTATCGATACATGCAACAAATCGAATGTCGCCGTCTATCCCATCGACGTGCGGGGCCTGATTGCGACGCCGCCGGTCGCGACGCTCGAGACGCCTTCTTCCAATCCGCTGCGTAACGCGCAAGCGGGGTTGGCCCGCGCGTTCGGCGCGATCCTTCAACCGGCTGCCTTTACTTCCGGATCTCTTGTTCAGGGTATGTCCTTCTTCCAGCGCGGGGGCGGCGGCGCTCCAGGCGGCGGGACCGGTGGTGGCACCGGTGGTGGTGGGGCACCCGGCGGTGGTACCGGAGGGCGTACGGGCGGCACAGCGCCTGGCGGCGGAACACCAGGAGGAACACCAGGAGGAACGACAGGCGGCACACCAGGGGGAACTCCCGGGGGAACGACAGGCAACACGGGCGGCGGGCGCGGGATCACTCCCACTAACACCAACCCCAATAATCCAAATTTCAACAACCGCGGCTTCAATAACGGGGGCCTGTTGGGTCCGCCGAATCAGGCCCGCAACACCCTGATTCCGAAAATGCCGGAGACCGGGATAGACAACCAGACCGTCATGCAGATGCTGGCCGACGGCACGGGCGGCTTCGTCATCAAGAACACCAACGATCTGTTCGCCGGCCTCGAAAAAATCGGCAAGGAGATGGACGAATTCTACGTCCTCGGCTACACACCGCCGGAGTCTGAAGAGGGCAGTTGTCACGCCCTGCGGGTCAAAGTCGATCAGGGCGGAACCTCCGTGCGCGCGCGTACGGGGTACTGCAACACCAGATCGCGCGATCTTCTCGCCGGGAACCCGGTCGAAAAGACTCTGGAAAGCCGCGCTGCGGCATCTCAGGCCGGAAGCGTTGCGGCTTCGATGCAACTTCCATACTTTTACACGGGGCCGAACGTGGCGCGCGTGAATGTCGCGATGGAGATTCCGGCCGACGCCATGAAGTTCGAAAAGCAAAAGGGAAAATTCCAGGCGGAGATGAACGTACTTGGCATCGCTTACAATACCGACGGCTCGGTCGGCGCGCGATTCAGCGATACCGTGAAACGCGAGTTCGAAGACAAGAAGCAGGTGGAGGCGTTTCAGGAGGCCCCGTTCCACTACGAAAATGAATTCGAGATAGGATCGGGGAGTTATAACTTTAAGGTTGTATTCAGCGCCGGCGGCGCCAGCTTCGGCAAGATCGAGGCGCCGCTGACGATTGGTCCCTGGGCGAGCCAGTTTGGTTTGAGTGGTCTCGCTCTCAGCAGGGAAATTCGCCGCCAGGCCGCTATGGCCCAAAGCCTCGATGCGTCTCTCATTGAGGACCGGGTGCCTCTGGTCACTCAGGGCGTCCAGGTGATTCCTTCCGGTTCCAATAAATTCGGCAAGACGGAGAACGCGATGTTCTATGCCGAAATCTACGAGCCGCTGCTGCAGAACGCGGATACCGCCGCCAATGTGCAGGTCGGAATCCAGTTCCGGATACTGGACCGCAAAACCAAAGAGCAGAAATTCTCGACCGGGCTGATGCGTCTCGATATTCCCGAGAAAAGCGAAAACCCGACGATTCCGATCGCCGAAAAAATGCCCTTCGATTCGATCGGCGCCGGTCAGTATACCGTCGAACTGGAAGCGCGGGATACGGCGGGCAAGCTAGCTACGCGAACGGCTGATTTCGACATCCAATAGAAAAGGCGCAGGCGATAACGTCTACTCCACATGGCCTGCGTTACTGGGGCAACGCGAACACCACCAGCGTTGAGCCCAAGCGCCACTCTTGTTCCGGAAACAGCGCCGCGGTCGCGCCGCCGATCAGCGAGCCCTGCCATCCCGTCGGCGTGGCGATGTACTGGCGGCCGTTCACCGAATAAGAAATCGGCGATCCGCGATTGCCCGCGCCCGTTTGGAAGCTCCAGACTTTCGTGCCCGTGCGCGAATCGAGCGCGAAGAAGAATCCTTCCGGATCGCCGGTGAACACCAGATCGCCGGCGGTAGCCAGTACCGAGGCCAACAGCACGTATTTGTAGGGCCAGCTCCAGGTCCGCTTGCCCGTAACGGGGTCCCATGCGTCGAGGTGGCTGTACGTGGTGCGGTTGGGCGGCAGATTCAGCACGAAGCCGCCGTTCATGAAAGAGTTTCCTTCTTTACCCGCCTCGGTGGTCGCCGTCACGTTGTTGCAGAGCTCGTTGATCGGCATGTAAAGCAAGCCGGTGCGCGGCGAGTACGCCATCGAATTCCAACTCTTCGCTCCTCCCACGCTTGGGCAGTAATTGAGCGGCTTGCCCGGTTCCGGCTCTTTGCGCCCCACCAGCCTGCCGTCTTCGGTGACGCCCGTGATCCAGTTCTGCAGCTCCGGTACGGAGAACACGCCGAGAAATTCGCCGGTCGCGCGATCGAGCACGAAGGTGAGTCCGCTCTTGTTCATGTGGACCAGAAGTTTTCGCATGCGCCCTTTGATTTCCCTGTCAATCAGGATGGATTCATAGGAGGAATCGAAATCCCACACGTCGTCCGGCACTTCCTGATAGTGCCAGCGGAGCTTGCCTGTGTCGGCGTCGAGCGCGACTACACTCGCGGTGTAGAGGTTCACGTCTCTGCTCTTGTCGGCACTCGTAATACGCGCGTGGTCGTAAAAGTCGCTGCCCGCATTTCCCGTGCCCCAATACACGAGATTCAAATCGGGATCGAACGACCCCGTCAGCCAGGGAGAGCCGCCGCCAAACTTCCAGCTGTCGCCCTTCCATGTCTCATGGCCCTTTTCGCCCGGACCAGGCACGACGTACCATCGCCACGCGAGCCGTCCGGTCTTCACGTAGAACGCCGTCAGATAACCGCGATGCGCGCCGTCCCCGTTGTTTCCGCCGACGATCACTTTGTCTTTCGCGATCAGCGGCGCCGCGCCAATGTTGCAACCGCATTGCCTGGGATCGTCGACGGCGACTTTCCAGACTTCGCGCCCGGTCTTGCTGTCGAGGGCAACCACGTTGTTGTCGACGGTGCCGAACAGAACTCTGCCATCGCTCACCGCCAAGCCGCGATTCTGCACGAACGTTCCCTCGCTGCCCGGAATGGCTCCGCGTGAGGCGGAATATTTGTATTGCCAGATCAGCCGGCCGGTCGCCGCATCAAGCGCAAACACGCGGGCGCGCGGCGTGATGAGATACATCACTCCTTCAACCACGAGCGGCGTGGATTGCAGGTTCTCGGCATAGTCCCCGGTCTGGAAAATCCAGGCGGGCGCGAGATTCTTCACATTGCTCGTATTGACCTGATCGAGAGTGCTGTAGCGCCACGAGAGCTGCGAGCCGCCGTAATGCGGCCAGTCGACGCCGGTTTGCGCGCTGGCGGCAGAGAGGATGATGAGGCCGAGAAGAAAGCGCATGCGAACAATCATATCCGGATTCGGTGGGGCGCACGATCGGTTTTCGTCGTCTGTCGCTCAGTGCAGATCACACAAAGCGATGGTCTGCCCTACGGGGAACAGGACTGTTCACGAGCCGCGAGCGACGCCAGCTCATCGGCGCGATTGTTGTCTTCGTGCGAAGCATGACCTTTGGTCCACGACCACTTTGTCTGGTGCCTCTCGACCTGAGAATCGAGTTCCTCCCACAGATCGCGATTGACCACGGGCTTCTTCTGCGACGTCATCCAGTTGCGCTTCTTCCAGGCGACGATCCATTGGGTGATGCCGTTCTTCAGATACTCGGAATCGGTGATGACCTCCACCTCGCACTTCTCTTTGAGCGTCCGAAGCCCTTCAATAGCGGCTGTGAGCTCCATTCGATTATTTGTCGTGTGCGGCTCGCAGCCGTAAATTTCCTTCGTACTCGATCCATAGCGCAGGATCGCGGCCCATCCTCCAGGCCCTGGATTTCCCAGGCACGCGCCATCGGTGATCAGCTGAACCTTCTTCGTCGGCTTCACAGACTCTGGTTGTACCATCCTCCGGAGCGTGGCGACACGGCGAACACTCCAAAACATTTTTCAACATTTATGGTGCATGTTTCCACGTTTCGTTTCATAATGTGAACATTGGGAGAATCACAACGATGGCTACAAAAAAGAAGGCGGCAAAGAAAGCAGCTCCGAAGAAGGCAGTAAAGAAGGCTGCAAAAAAGAAGTAGTTGGGGTTCAACAGGGGCAGGCGGCTCTGCAAAAGAGCGCCTGCCCCATTTTTTTGTCCCGCCTAAAGTCGAGCCCAGTAGAGAAATCCAATCATCGTCTTCGCGTCGACAATCCGGTTCGACGCAATAAGATCCCGGAGTTCCCTCTTCGTGAACCAGCGCGTCTCGATGCGCTCATCTTCCATCGGCTGCGATTTGCCCTGAGTCAATTTCGTCGCGAGGAAAATCGTCATCTTCTCTTCGACGTATCCGGGGCTGGGGAAGAACGAGACCAGCTTCTTCCACTTCCTCGCCCGCAGACCGGTCTCTTCCACAAGCTCGCGCCTCGCGGCCTGCGCAGCCGTTTCGCCTTCATCGACTTTCCCGGCGGGCAGTTCCCAAAGATACTGGTTTGCCGGCATCCGGTATTGCCTGACGAGCATCACACGATTCTTCTCGTCGACCGCCATCATCACTGCCGAGCCCCGGTGGCGCACGATGCTGCGCTTCATCCGCCAGCCGGTGCGGTCCTCCGCTTCGTCTTCGGTGACCTGAAACAGACCGCAGCGATAGACTTCTTTCGACGAAATGGTTTTCATTGGCCTGGCGCGACTACCCGTACGGTGCCGAACTTTTCCAGCGCCTTCTGAATCGCCGACGCGTCGCCGACAACCACGATCGTATCGCTGCCGGTAGCCATGTACTTCTTCGCCGCCGCTTCAATCTGGTCCGGCTCCACCGAATTGATCTTCGTCGTGTAAGTCTCCAGGTAGTTCTTCGGCAGGTTCATCACTTTGATCTGCACGAGCTTGTCCGCCAGCCCTCGCTGCGGTTCCATGCCGAGCAGGAATACACCGTTCGCGTAATTTTTTGCGTCGGTCAGTTCCTGCCGCTCCACGGGCTCCTTCGCCATTCGGTCCAGGTGATCGAGAATCCCCTGCAGCGCATCGGCGGTCACTTCGTTCCTCACCTGCGTGACCGCGGAAAGACTGGCCGCATCGGCAAGGGCCCCAAGCTCCGTATGAACGTCATACGCAAATCCGCGCTTCTCGCGGATATCGAGGAAGAGCCGGGAGTTGGCGCCGCCGCCTTCGATAATGGAGCCGACGTTTTCGGGGAAGTAGTCGGGGTCGTTATAAGTGGCAGCGAGTCTGCCCATGCGCATATCCGCCTGTACCGAGCCAGGCCGGTCGATCAGGATCAGCTCCCGTTTGGGCTCGGGGGACTTCGGTGAAACGTAAGCGGGCACCTGTTTCTGGTCCCAGCGGCCGAACTCCTGCGTGATGGTCTTGAGGATTTCCGCTCGCGCCGGCAGCTTGCCCACGAGAATCAGGTAAGCGTTGTTCGGAACGAGGTACGTATCGCGAAAATCCTCCAGAGCCTTCTGGTCGATCTTGTCGATGGATTCCACGGTGGGCCCGATGTGCGCATACGGAGTGTCGCCGAATACCACTTTCCGGTACTCTTCATTGGCCAGGTAAGCGGGCTGCGAGTGTTGCACCCGCAGGCTCTGCTTGCGGTTCTGTTTGTGGAGATTCAACTCATTGGTGGGGAAAACCGCATTGCGCGAGACGTCGGCCGTCAGGGCAAGAATCCTGCCGGTATTTTCGGCAAGGACGCTGGCCTCAATCGTGAGCGCGTCGGCCCCGGTGGCAGCGGACATCACCGCGCCCAGGCTGTCCAGCTCCTCGGCAATCTGCTGATAAGTTCGCTTCGACGTTCCCTGCATTAACATCGCGGCGGTGCTGGCAGCCAGGCCGGGAATGTCTTTTGGGTCGCGTTTGTTGCCCGCGAGGAAAACCAGGCGCGTAGTAACGAGCGGAAATCGTGAATCTTCCGCCAACAGCACTGTCAGGCCGTTCGGAAGTTTCGTCTCGAAAACAGGGGGCAACTTGTAAGGGCGCGGATCGCGCGAAACCGGAGGTTTCGACAGGTCGACCGTTTGGGCTGCGAGCGGCAGCGCAACCACCAACAGCATCGTGGCGCGCGCACTCGTGCGTGCCGTGTCGAGACTCCTCTCGACACTTGCCCGGGTCGCGGAAAACAGCATCGGCATGAGTCTCCACACGGCACGCACGAGTGCTTGCCCCATGTTTGGTTTTCTCACTTCGCGCCTTCCTTTCGCTGTGGCGGCGCAGGCTGAATGATCAGCACGTCGTGCCTCGCGGCCGTCAGATATTTCTTCGCCACTGCCTGAATTTGCGCCGAGGTCACCGCGAACAAGCTGGTGAAATCCTGATCCACCATCTCAGGCTTGCCGTCCAGCAGCTCATATTGGCCCAGCAGTTTGGCGCGTGCCAACGAACTCTGGAGGCCCGTGATCTTCTGGAACCGCAGGACCGCTTTTACCCGCTCTAATTCCATTTCATCGACGCCCTGTTTCGCTATCCGATCCATCTCCTCCTGAATCTGATCCACGATCTGCTGCGGCTTGTAATTCGGTTTATAGAGCGCAAACGCGGCATACTCGCCCGGATCCTTGAAATCGTTCAGGCTCTCGAATGGCCATCCCGGATTCGCCTCGAACTGAAGCAGCGACTGCTTACCTTTCACCAGGTCCAGCTGGACACGACTGCTCTGGCCGCTTGTCAGGACCGCGTCCAGCATCCCGAGCGCGTAGAATTCCGGTGAATGCCGCGTGGGCGCCGGCCAGCCGATCACAATCGCCGGCACTTGCGCATGCTGATCCATAACCGTCGCCGTCTTGCCTTCCGCGCGCACCGGCTCAGTCATATCCGGGCGCTTCGGCTGCGGTTGCGAGGGGATATTGCCGAAGTACTGTTCCACCATTTTCTTCGCTTCGGCGTTCTCGAAATCGCCCGCGATCACCAGCACCGCATTGTTCGGCGCGTAATAGGTACGGAAGAATTTCAAAACATCGTCCACGCTCGCCGCTTCCAGATCTTCGTACGACCCGATCAGCGAATGCGAGCTCTGAAAATTTCCATAAGTCAGCGCTGGCCAGCTGTCGATGATTGCGGTGTTGTACGGCTGACTATCGAAGCTGCGCCGCTTCTCCTGCTTCACCGCTTCCTGCTGGTTTTTGAGATTCTCGGGTGTGATCGCGAGGCTGCGCATCCGGTCCGATTCGAGCCACAACGCGAGCGACAGCTTGTTGGACGGCATGGTCTCGAAAAAGTCGGTGTAATCCGGGTGCGTCGAGCCGTTCATCTCGCCCCCATTGGACTCGACGTACTTGAAATGCTCGCCCTTTTTGATGTTCGCCGAGCCCTCGAACATCATGTGCTCGAACAGATGCGCGAAGCCGGTGCGGCCCTTCTCTTCCGAGCGCGCGCCGACATCGTAAATCACATAGAGCGCGATCACCGGAACCGCGGTGTCCCGCGCAAGCACAACGCGCATTCCATTCTGCAGTTTGTATTTGTCGAACGGAATGTGCAGATCCGACGGGGGCGCCGCAACCGCCAAAGTCGCGGCAGAAAGCGCGATCAGTATTCCTGTCAGTTTTCGCATAAACTCACCTTCGGGATGTACGCAGCGCCTGAACAAATTGTTCCGCCGAGTATGTGTTCACTATATCGCCCGCCTCCAGCCCACCCCTGCGAGCGGTCAGAATTCCGTATTTCATGTTGAGGAGGTGAGTAGGATGGTGGGCGTCTGTCGAGACAATGAACTTCGCGCCCTTCGCCTTCGCGGTGCGCACATGGTTCGCGCTGAGATCCAGTCGTTCCGGGCTCGAATTCACCTCCAGCCAGACACCCCGCCTTACGGCCTCGGAAATCACCCTATCGAAATCGAACGTGAAAGGATCGCGATGCAGCAGCAACCGCCCGGTGGGATGTCCCAGAGCCTTGAGATGCGGACATTCGAGCGCCCGCAGCAGCCGATCCGTCATCGCTTCGGGTTCGAGGCTCATGTGGCTGTGGACGCTGCCGATCACGATATCGAGCTCAGCCAGGGCGTCCCAGGCGATATCCATCTCGCCTTCCTTCATGATGTCGCACTCGAGGCCCGACAGAACGCGAATCCCCAGATTTCCGGTTTCGTTGATCTTCCGCACCGTCTGCGCGAACTCGATCACGCGCTTCTCATCGAGACCAAATGCCATAGCAATTGCCTTCGAGTGGTCGGTGATGGCGACGTATTCGTAGCCCAGTGCGCGCGCCGCTTCGGCCATCTCTTCGAGGGTCGCGCGGCCATCGGTTGCGGTGGTATGCATGTGGAGATCGCCGCGAATGTCGCTTTGCTTAACAAGCTTCGGCAGCGCATGAGCCTCGGCCAGTTCGATCTCGCCGTTGTTCTCGCGCAGCTCGGGCGGAATCCAATCGAGCCCCAGCGCGCCATAGACCTCTTCCTCGGTTTCACCGGCCACACGAACATCGTCTTCCGCTCGGAACAGTCCGTACTCGCTCAGCTTGAAGCCCATGCGGATCGCCCGCTGCCGCAGTGCGACATTATGCTCCTTGCTACCCGTGAAATACTGCATGGCGGCGCCGAAGCTGGCATGTTCGAGCGCGCGCACGTCCACCTGCAGGCCTTCGCGCCCCAGCTTGACGCTGGTCTTGTTGACGCCGCGCCCCAGCACCTCATGCACCTTCGGATTCGCCGCCACGCGATCGAGAGCCGCCGCGGCGTTGGGACCAGTGACGAGAAGATCGAGATCGCCGATCGTTTCCCGGCCGCGCCGCAGACTTCCCGCCGGCGTGATCGCTTCGATTCCCTCAACGCCTGCGGAAATATACGCGGTCAATTCGCGCGCCACGTTGTCGGCGAAGCTCAATAAGAAGCGGCCGCTGCGTTCCTTATATTGCGCGATGCTGCGCAGCACCTTCTCTTCGAGCTTCGCGCCCATGCGGGGAAGCGTGCGCAGCTTCTGATCCCTGCACAGCTGCTCGAGTTGATCCATCGTCGAAACTTGGAAATGCTCGAACAGCAGCGCGATGCTTTTCGGCCCGAGCCCCTGGATCTTCAGAAATTCCAGCGCGGCGGGCGGAAACTTGAGCAGGAGCTCATCGCGCTTGTCGCAACTGCCGTGGTCTTCGATCTGCTGCAGGACAGCCGCGAGGCCTTTGCCGATACCCGGCACATCGGTGACCTTGCGCTCGGGATTCGCCAGAATAGCGGAAATGCTCTCCGGATAGCCTTCGATCGCCGACGCGCCGTTGCGGTAGCTGCGGATGCGAAAGCCGTCTTCGCCCGCTATCTCCATCAGATCGGAGGTCTCGTAGAGAATCCTCGAAAAGTCGCGATTTTCCAAGCTTCAAGTTTACTGACACGAGAGCGAGAAAACGCAAGTTAGCCGCCGATTAACGCCGGTGAACGCGGATAAGACAAACTCAAGTTCCTTTCCGCGGTTGTCTCCTTTTGAAAGAATGACCGAACTCGCTCAGATCAATGCGATCGCCGGTGAACGAAATCCCTTCCGACCGCAGCCGCAGCTTTTGCTCGAAACCGTTTTCGCCGGTGAGGAGAATCCTGCCTTTCGCGCCCAGAACGCGATGCCATGGGACTGCTTTCCCTCCCGACCGCAGTGCCCAGACTACCTGACGGGCGGCGCCGGGATATCCGCTCGCCGCGGCAACGTCGCCGTACGTTGCAACCTTGCCTTTCGGAATTCGCCGCACGGTAGCCAGCACTCGCTCGAACATCAGCGCGTTAAGAACTTTTCGTCGATCTCGACTTGATATCCGCTGGCCAGCCGGTTGGTCTCATTCGCCATGCCAACCACCGCGATGAGTTCCGCGAACATTTCATCCGTCATGCCCGCCTTGCGCGCCGCTGCCGTGTGCGATGCGATGCAGTAGCCGCATTGATTCGTCGCGCTCACCGCTACGTAGATCATCTCTTTGGTGAGCGCATCGAGGCTTCCGGGCTTCATGATTTCTTTGATGCTCGCCCACGTGCGCCGCAGTGTGGGCAGGTCACTGGCGATCGCCTTCCAGAAGTTGTTGATCCAGTCCGTCTTGCGGGTGGCCATGATGTCTTCGTAGACCGCGCGGACTTCCGGACTTGCCGCGTTATATTCAATCAATCCGAGAGTTGCCATGCACACCAGTTTAAGAGAGCAGCGTGGGGCGGGCCATCGCCTTTTGTGGCCTGCCTCCTTTAGAACGCGGCCATTTGCCGCACCGTCTCGAACGTATCAGCCTCGGCCGCGGTCTTATCCGTGCGATATCGCTTTACCCTCGCGAACCGCAATGCAAAACCACTCGCGTAATGCGGACTGATCTGGATGTCACTGTAGGCAATCTCGACCACAATCTTCGGCTCAACAAATACCGTGTAGTGGTCGCGTGAGGTTTCGAGCGCCAGCAACTGCTCGGTCTGCCAGCGCAGCATCTCGTCGGTCATGCCCTTGAAGGTCTTGCCCAACATCGCGAATCCGCCGCTCTCGGTATTGCGCGCGCCGAGGTGAAGGTTACTCAGCCAGCCCTTGCGCCGCCCGCTGCCCCATTCCGCCGCCAGAATAACCAGATCCAGCGTGTGAACCTTTTTGATCTTGAGCCAGCTCTGTCCACGCGCGCCGGCTATGTAGAGCGATCCTGTCGCTTTTGCCACGATGCCCTCATGCCCACTCGCCAAAGAAGCGCTCAGAAAAGCGGCAGCCGTCTCCGGGCTTGAGGTCGTAATGTGCGTGACAAGATGTTCCGGAGATGCCAAGCCGCGAAGTATAGCGAAGCGCTCCGACTGCGGATGATCGATCAACGGCTGGCCGTCGCAGTAGAGGATGTCGAACCAGACCGGTGTCAACGGCAACTCCGCGCGAAGACGTTCCAAATCCAGCTTGCGTCCGAAGCGCCGCATCGTAACTTGAAACGGCTGCGGCCGTCCGTCCCGCATAAAGCTGACGACTTCACCATCCAGGATCAGGTCGTGAGCCCGAAGCGCTCGCGCGACTTCCACGACCTCCGGCGCGGACGAGGTAACGTCGTTCAACGCACGCGTGTAAATCCGTACTTCATCGCCGCTCTTGTGAACCTGAATACGCGCGCCATCGAGCTTGTACTCCAGCGCGGCCTCTCCCATTTCTTCGAGAGCAGTCTCCACATCGGGTGCGGGCTGCGCCAGCATGGGATGAACGGGCTGGAAAAGTTTGATGCTCCAAACGTCCAGAGACGCTTCGCCGGTTTCCAAAAGCTGCCGTGCGACCAGTCCCGTATCGCCCGCCATCATCGCGGCGCGCCGGATACGGTCCAGACCCGCTCCCGAAGCCTTCGCCAGAGCCTCGAACATAAGGCCTTCCAAAGCACCCTGGCGCAAGCCACCGAGCAGCAACTCTTTCAAAAACTGCTGTTCCCCGGCGGTAGCGAGCGCCATCAGCGATTGCAACCGAGCGCGCTTCTGCTGTCCCGATCCGCTGCCTTTTGCGCCGGCGAGAGACGCCAAAGCCTTGTCCACGTCCCTTATTTCCAGTGTGGCCGTTGTGGCCGGATCTACCTCCGAATCGCGCACTACCGGAAAGCCGATTCCCGTCCGGCCCTGTCGTATTACTCCGGATAAGAAGGACACCACGACTTCGATCTCTTCCGGGTCCAACTGTTTCAGCAGATCCGCCAGAAGCTCGATCTTGGTCAGGCGTTTTGAAGTAGCTGCCACTTGCCCGGAAGTTTCCACCACGTTAGCGAGCAGCATCCTTTGTTCAAACCAGGGCTTTGTTCAAACCAAACCCAATTCCGCCTGCTTCTCCAGATCCAGCAGATAGCCCTTCTTGCCCACGTTCATCGCAGAAGTCTCACCCAATTTCTCCTGCGCGCCGGCGGCCTCATGAATGTGCCCGCAGAAAAAGTAGCGCGGCTGCTCCCTCTGCAAAAACTCCCGCATCGACCGGCTCCCGGCATGGCGCAGATTCGTGATCCGGTCGAGCATCGTCCCATGCGGCGGCACATGGCAGATCGCAATCATAGGCTTCAAGCCGTCAAACTCGTGCAGTCGCATCTCCAGCTCCTCCTCCGAATACTCACCTGGGGTGTCGAACGGCGTTGGATTCGAATAGCCCAGGCCAATTACGTGGAACCCGCCGATCTCAATCCGCCCGCCGTGAAAATCATTCAGCCCGAACCGCGCGCATAAATCCGAAATCTGCTGTGCCGATTCATGGTTGCCCGGGATCACATACACCCGGCTGCCGCGCTTTTTCAGAATCTCGCCCATGGCATCGAGACCGCGCGAAAAATTCACCAGGTCCCCGGCGCAGAAGTAATAATCCGCCTCGATCGACATCAACCGGTCGAGGGCACGCGCATCGCTGTGAATGTCGGAAAATACCAGCAGTTTCACCGTTTCATCTTACAGTCCGCTCTCCGATATGCCCCGTAACCCGCTCAGCGCCAACCGTCCGTTAATCTATTCATGGACTGTTATGAATCTGCTGCCGAAGGACGAGAAGTTTTTCTACCTTTTCGAGCGCCACGCCCAAATCCTCTGTCGTGCCTCCAGGCTCTTCATCAGCGGGCTGAACGACGGCTATGACGGCGTCTGCCGGATCGAGGAGGATATCAGCAGGATGGAAGATGAGGGGGATCGCGTCATCCACGATATTTTCGGTCACCTGCGCTCGACCTTCATCACTCCCTTCGATCCCGAAGACATTCAGTCCCTCGCCACGTCGCTCGACGACGTACTGGACGGGATTGAGGACGTCACGTTCCGGATCGTCGCCTATCGGCTGAAGCCCATTCCGTCGGCGGTGCTTCTACTCGCCGAGAAGGTTTCGCGATGCTGTTCCATTCTGGAGGAAGCGATCGCGGCGCTGCACAAGAACAAGCCCGTGCTGAACTTCTGCATCGAAATCAATCGGCTGGAAAACGAAGCGGACAAACTGGAACGCAACCTGATCGCCGACCTTTTCCGCAACGAAAAGGAGGCCATCGAGCTTATTCGGAAAAAGGAGATCTACGAGCTGCTGGAGGCGACCACCGACCGCTGTGAAGACGTCGCCGACGTGATTCAGAACGTGTCGGTGAAGAACAACTGACGCACGATGAACTCGTTCGATCTGGTTGTTTTCATCATCTTCGTCGCGCTGATTTTCGATTACATCAACGGTTTTCACGACGCCGCCAACTCGATTGCGACAGTCGTTTCCACTCGTGTGCTCACTCCGGGAGTAGCTGTGGTCTGGGCTGCTGTGTTCAATTTCCTTGCCGCATATCTGCTCGGAACCGGGGTCGCCGCAACCGTTGGAAGCGGGTTTGTGAATGTCCATCTCGTCACGCCCTGGGTTTTGCTGGCCGGTCTCGTGGGCGCGATTTTGTGGGACATTTTCACATGGTTTCTGGCGTTGCCAACCAGCTCTTCCCACGCGCTGATCGGCGGATATGCCGGGGCCGCGTTTGCCAAAGCGGGCTTTGCCGGTCTGGTCGCCGGGAAATGGGGCATCACTCTGGCTTTCATTGTTCTTTCGCCGCTCATCGGTCTGGTGGCGGCGTATCTGCTGAGCGTTGCCGTTTATTGGAGTTTTCGAAAATTCACTCCCTCCCGGATGGATCGTCATTTCCGGCGCTATCAGCTGGTCTCGGCAGCCTTCTTCAGTTGCGCCCACGGAACGAACGATGCGCAGAAGACGATGGGAATCATCACGGCCGTGCTTGTCGCCGGCGGCTTGCAAAAGGACTTCCATGTTCCGTCGTGGGTAATCGCCGCTTCCAGCGCAGCCATCGGACTGGGCACCATGAGCGGCGGCTGGCGCATTGTGCGCACCATGGGAACAAGGCTCACCCGGCTTCAGCCGCGCGGCGGTTTTTGCGCGGAAACCGGCGCGGCGATCTCGATCCTTTTCGCGACCTGGCTCGGGCTTCCCGTTTCCAGCACCCACGCCATCGCCGGCGCGATTGTGGGCGTTGGTTCGATTCAGCGAACTCGCGCCGTGCGCTGGCACGTGGCTAGCGGGATTGTGACAGCCTGGATTCTGACCATCCCCGCGGCAGCTGTAGTAGCGGCGCTGGTCTACAGCGTAATTCGCCTATGCATTCCGGGCGTCTGACACGTGTTGCTATATGGCGCAGGTATACAGGGGGACGGACGGCCTTAGGTCAGATTCGGCTTTGTAATCTCCGCTCGCGGAGAGAACCGGGCTCCTTTGAGCTTTCGATTTCCCTCAACAGATCCTCGTACTCGTCCGCCAGCAAGCGAGTCATATCGCCGCGGGTTACCAGAACTTCCGAAGTGTCGGACATGCTGGAAGAGTTTTCCAGGGAATCCCTGCGTCTTTTAATTATCTTGAGGATTTCCACAACTTCCATGCGACTTAAGCGTATCATCCGGTCAGTTCCAATGGAAAACCAGGACATTGCGAATATACATGCCAGCGGTGGAATATTTATCCCGTTCTGCCCAAACAACTCCTCCGATCCATGTGCCGCCCGCGATCTTGTCGCCGGCGTTCTTCCAATATCCCGGAAATTCAGCTGGAGGCACAACGTTGGAGCATCCCACCGGGACATGCGGCGATAGTCGCGTCTCCGCTGGCAGACCCCACGCTATGATGAAGAGTAAGTCTCCTCTCCGTATGGAAACAAACCAAAGCCCGCAATCGGGCATAAATGCGTGGCTCGAAGAAGAGCTGCTCCAGCAATATCACCACGATCGGTCATCGGTCGACGCCGACTGGAAAGACATTTTCGACCAGGAAGCCCCGGGCATTAGTGCTTCCCGCGCCGGAAACGGTAACGGTATCACGCAGTTAACCGTAGCTACACCCTCGGTCATCGTTCACGACCCGTCCGAGCCGTTTTTAACCGGCACAGAAGAATTGATGCCTTTGCGCGGCACGGCTGCACGCATTGCCGAAAACATGGCCCTGAGCGCAACCATTCCTCTGGCCACGTCGCAGCGCATCATCCCAGTCAAAGTCATCGACGAGAACCGGCGTCTGATCAATCACCATCGCACGCTGCTGAATAAGAGCAAGGTTTCCTACACGCACCTCATTGGATGGGCCATCGTGAAATCCGTCCAGACCAATCCCTCGCTGAATCATGCTTTCGCGTCGAACGCCGCAGGTGAGCTGTTCCGCGTCGTCAAGAAGGAAATCAATTTCGGAATTGCTGTCGATGTAGCAGGCAAAAGCGGTTCCCGCAGCCTGCTCGTCCCCAACATAAAGAACGCGGGCGCGATGTCGTTTGCTCAATATCTCGCCGCGTTCGACGATCTCATCGCGCGCGCCCGCTCCGGTAAACTGGGCGTCGCCGATTTTCAAGGCACCAGCATTTCTCTGACAAATCCAGGCACTGTCGGCACCATGGCTTCCATGCCGCGTCTCGTCGCCGGACAGGGCGCAATCATCGCCGTCGGCGCCATGGATTACCCGGCCGAATATCGCGGCGCCGCGCCGGACGTGGTCGCTTCTCTCGGCATCAGCAAAGTGATGTCGGTCACCTGCACGTACGATCACCGCATCATTCAGGGTGCGGAATCCGGCCTGTTCCTCGGCACCATGCAGTCCCTCCTCGATGGCGAGCAGAACTTCTACGAGGAAATTTTCGAAGCTTTGCATGTCCCCTACGCCCCGGTTAAATGGGCTCCCGACAAGACTCCCGATGCTCTTGCGCCGGAACCTTCGATGGAAGTGGTCAAGGAAGCCGCGGCCATTCGTTTGATCAACGCCTTCCGCGTGCGGGGCCACCTGATGGCCGATCTCGATCCGCTGGGCGATGAACCGGCTTACAATTCCGAGCTCGACCCCTTGACCTACGGGCTCAGCATCTGGGATCTCGATCGCCACTTCTACACCGATTCGCTCGCCCACGCTTTTCACGGACGCACCCAGGCCACGCTGCGCGAGATGGTCGACATTCTGCGCGAGACCTATTGCGGCAAGGTCGGCGCCGAGTATATGTACATCCAGCGGCCGGAGGAAAAGATTTGGCTGCAGGAGCGCATGGAGTCGCCTGAGCTCTCCTATATATCGAGAGAGGAAAAGCTCCGCATCCTCGACCATCTGATGCGGGCGGAAGAATTCGAACACTTCCTCGACCGCAGGTTCATCGGCCAGAAACGCTTTTCGCTGGAAGGCGCGGAAACTACCATCTCGGTGCTGGCGCAGCTTGCCGATCTTTGTGCGGAACACGATGCGCACGAGATGGTGATCGGGATGGCTCACCGTGGCCGGCTGAACGTCTTGGCCAACATCATCGGCAAGCCGCTCGGTCAGATCTTCTCCGAGTTTGAAGGAAACATCGACCCCGCCTCGGCGCAGGGTTCGGGCGATGTGAAGTATCACCTCGGTGCCAGCGGTGTCCATCAGTCTCCCTCGGGCAGGGAAGTGGTCGTTTCGCTCGCCGCCAATCCCAGTCATCTCGAAGCCGTTAACCCGGTCGTCGAGGGAATGGTGCGCGCGAAACAGGATCGCCTGGGCGATCGCGAACGCCTTCGCGTGTTGCCGCTTCTCGTCCACGGTGATGCCGCTTTCGCAGGACAGGGAGTTGTCGCCGAAACGCTGAACCTGTCGCAACTCGACGGGTATTCGACCGGCGGCACGCTGCACTTTGTCATCAACAATCAGATCGGCTTTACCACGCTTCCCGAAGACGCGCGTTCCACCGCCTATGCCACCGACATCGCGCGCACCGTGCAGGCGCCGATCTTCCACGTAAATGGCGACGATCCCGAGGCCACCATGCGCGTGGTGCGGCTGGCATTCGATTACCGCCAGCAGTTCAAACGCGACGTGGTGATCGACATGATCTGTTACCGGCGTCACGGCCACAACGAGGGCGACGATCCGGCTTACACGCAGCCCGTGATGTACCGCAAGATCAAAGAGCAGCCCTCGGCTGCCGTTCTTTACGGCCAGCATCTCGCGGCTGAGAAGGTTCTGACCGCCGCCGAAGTGGAAGCAACCCGGAAGAGGATTGCGGACCGCCTGAACGCCGCGTTCGATGCCAACAAGGCCGCCGGCCCGTGGGTGCTTCATCCCGCGATGACCCCGCATCCATCGAACTCTTCAACGGCGATTTCGCGCGAGATGCTGGAGCGCGTCGTCGATGGCATCGCTTTTCTGCCGGCTTCGTTCCACATTCATCCGAAGCTCGATGGATTCGTGAAGAAGCGCCGTGAGACTCTGAAGAACGACGGTCCGGTGGATTGGGCTTTCGCCGAGGCAATCGCCTTCGGCAGCCTCGTGCTCGAAGGCATTCCGGTTCGCTTGAGCGGACAGGATTCCGGCCGCGGCACGTTCAGCCAGCGCCACCTCGCTTTCTACGATTTCGAAGACGGCCATCGCTATATTCCGCTGCAGAACATGTCGGAAGGACAAGCCCGCTTTAACGTATTCGACAGCTCGCTCAGCGAATTCGGCGTGCTTGGTTTCGATTATGGCTATAGCGTTTCCGATCCGCAGACACTGACTCTTTGGGAAGCGCAGTTCGGCGATTTTTCGAATGGCGCCCAGATTATCATCGATCAGTTCCTCACAACGGGTGAGCAGAAGTGGAGCCAGATGAGCGGCTTGGTCTTGCTGCTTCCGCATGGTTATGAAGGGCAGGGCCCCGAGCATTCGAGCGCGCGCATGGAGCGTTTTCTTTTGCTCTGCGCCGAGGATAATATCCGGGTGGCGAACTGTTCGACGCCCGCTCAATACTTCCACATTCTCCGGCGTCAGATGACCACTGAACGAAAGCCGCTCGTCTTGTTTACGCCGAAAAGCCTGCTTCGATCGCCGGCCGCCGTTTCGAGTTTCAACGAACTCACCGGGTCGGCGTTCCGTCCGGTGATTGGCGACACGTTCGATCCGTCGCGCGTGCGCAGAGTCGTATTCTGTACCGGCAAAGTCTATTACGACCTGGCAGCCGCGCGCGAGGCGAAGAGGATCGAGGACATCGCTCTGGTTCGTATCGAAGAACTTTACCCGTTCCCCGAGCAGACGGTAGTGGACGTGCTGGCGCGCTACAGTTCCGGTGTCGAGCTCATCTGGTGCCAGGAAGAGCCCCGCAACATGGGAGCGTGGCGATTCATGTTCGGCTACTTCAAGGGCCTCAACCGCGTGATTCACTATGCGGGGCGGATGAAGAACGCCAGCCCCGCCGCCGGATCCGCGAAGCGCCATGCCGAAGAACAGAAGCGCCTGATCGAAGACGCTTTGAAGTAATGTGCCGCTGGCGATCTTGTCGCCGGCGCCTTTGACCTTAATCAGATCCTGTGAAATGACTTCAGGATGTCCCTCGTGCTGTACTGCAGCGCGACCGGCCGTCCATGTGGGCAAGCCATTGGATAATCCGTCGCCGCCAGCGTTCTCAGCATCCACTCCATCTTGCGCTGATCGAGCGGCGTATTGATCTTGATAGCGGCTCGGCACGCGATCGACGCGGCGATTCCCCGCCGCAAGTCCGAAATCGAAACACTCCTTAACTCGTTCTCGGCAATTTCCAGGATTTCGAAAATCACCCGTTCCAGATCTCCCTGCCCTACAGCGGCGGGCGCGGCCTTAACGGCGATGGTCCGGTTGCCAAAAGGTTCGGTCTCGAATCCCGAGTTATGAAGCTCATCGGCAATCCGGGCGTACTCGATCTGCTGTTCCGGCGTCAGTTGCAGAATTACGGGCATGAGAAGGTGCTGCACTTCCACGTGCCCGGCGGCCTGTTGTTTCTGCACTTGTTCGAAGAGAATGCGTTCGTGGGCAACGTGCTGATCGATGATCCAGAGTCCATCGGTTCCGGCGGCGATGATAAAGCTGCTGTGCAACTGCCCGAGCGGCCGAAGCTCGCCGATGCGCGTCATATCGTGCGATGCGGGCCCTGCGTCGGCGGGAAATCCGCCGTGCGTATCCGGCACGCGCAGGCGCAACGGTTCCTCTTTAGAGGGCTCATTCAGGCTGAGGCCCCCATAAAGGGGGCCGGTCAGCGGGATCGCCGTATCGCCGAAATCGAATCGGGCCGGAGGCGGGGCGGGCGGCAACAGAGTGTACTCGGGAACGGTGGCGGGCAGCGAGGCGCCGGCCGTCTCGTTCTGGAGAACCTGCGAGAAATCAGAGTAGGGAAGCGCCCCGCCGGGTTGCGGATTTACGCCGGGGGCGAAACTGGGGGCGGGCCGCGACAGCATCAACTGTTCGCGCACGGTATCGCGCACGAAGTCGTGTACCCACGATTGATGCCGGAATCGCACCTCGGTCTTCGAAGGATGAACGTTCACGTCCACCTCTTCGCAGTCGCAATCGAGGAACAGCAGCGCGAACGGATAGCACGCCTGCGGCATCAGATTGTGATAGGCGCTCGAAAGCGCGTGCAGCACCAGGCGGTCGCGAATGAGCCGTCCGTTCACGAACACGAAGATCGAATTGCGATTGTTCTTCTGCACCTGCGGGCGTGAAACGAAACCGCAAACGGTATACGAGCGCGGCGGTTCATCCGGCTCCGGCATCCGGAGAGTGCGGGTTTGCGGCTGGAGTTCGATCAGATCGTCCAGCAACTGGCTGCCAAATACCTGAAAAACACGCTCGCGAAGAGTATCGACCGGCGTAGCATGCAGGAGGTTTGCCCCACCGTTCCACAACTCGAACGTCTTATCGGGATGCGCCAGACTGTAGTGCGTAACGAGCGAGGCGATATGCGCCAGCTCTGTCTGCTCCGACCGGAGGAACTTCTTTCGCGCGGGAACGTTGAAGAACAGATCGCGCACCGCAATCGTGGTGCCGCCGCCGCGCGCGATCTCATCGCAGGTCAGGATCTTGCCGCCGGCGATCTCGACGCGCGTCCCGGTCTGCTCGTCGAGCGACCTGGTCTCGAGCAACAGGCGCGAGACCGAGGCGATGGAAGGGAGCGCCTCACCGCGAAATCCAAGCGTGGCGATCGACAAGAGATCTTTGACGTCGTGCAACTTGCTGGTGGCGTGCCGCTCGAAGGCCAGAAGCGCATCGTCGCGCAACATACCGCATCCGTCGTCGGCGATGCGGATCACCCGCCGCCCGCCATTTTCGATCTCGACGCGAATGCTTGTCGCGCCTGCATCGAGCGAGTTCTCCAGCAACTCTTTGGCTACGGACGCAGGCCGCTCGACGACCTCGCCCGCCGCGATCTTGTTTGCGACGTGGTCCGAAAGGACCCTGATGCGACCCACGTTGAGAATTATCGCGCACAACGGCACTAATGTATTAGCCGCCGATGAACGCTGATCAACGCCGATGTTCCGATTCGCTCACTGAGAACGTGCTGGGCGCCGTATTTGAGGTCTCGAACACGCTTGGCGCCGGATTCCTTGAGAAAGTCTACGAACGCGCTCTATTGAGGGAATTTGCCGTTCGCGGAATCCGGGCTACAGCGCAAAATTCGTTTATCGTGACCTACAAGGGCCACAATGTCGGCGAATACATTGTGGACATTCTCGTCGAGGATGTGCTGATGGTCGAACTGAAGTGCGTGGAGCACTTCGCCAATGAACATACCGCGCAGTGCCTCAACTATTTGCGAGCGTCCGGCCTGTCCGTCTGCCTTCTGATCAACTTCCAGAAGCCTAAGGTCGAATGGAAAAGGATTGTTAGCGGATTTTGAGATCAGCGTTAATCGGCGTTAATCGGCGGCTAAATTTACTTGCTGGGATCGATACCGAACTTCTTCAGTTCATCCGCATAGTAGCGTTTTTGCAGAATGTCCCACTCTTCGCTGCCTTCGGAAATATCGCGCTTGATCGACCGCACCTTATCGCGCGAAGCGCGGTCGGCCCTCTCCTCAACCTGCAGGATCTCGGTGAACGCCTTAACGATTTCGAGTCGCGCGTCGTTCTGGTCCTTCTTCATCCGCAGATCGCGGGACTTCTTGAGAGCCACAATCAGCTTATGCGAGATATCGGTGATTTTGTCGCGCGAAAGCTTCATCGCATCGCCGGTGTCGCGGCCCGACGCCCGCACGATCTTGCGCTGTTGCACGAGGGTGTTCTTGGCCTTGCGAAACATCTCCTGATAGCTAACACCTTCGCGCCGCATGTAGTCGCTGTACTGCTCGAGGATGTCGCGCACTTCGTCGTTCAGCTTGTCCTCGGCCTCGAGTTCGTCCGAGACGACCGCGTACACCAGTTCCGTGACCTTCTCTGGCGTGTGCGTCTCGATCGTGCCGGGGGACAGGCGCCGCACGATTTGACGGGACAAGTATGCAACAAACTCCCGGGGAAGCAACATGTTTAAGGATCTTCGTCAGTGTATCATCGTGAGCTGCTTTTGAATCCCGATGGATGCACGCCAGGCAGTTCGCCCATCGCACCGGGTTGTCCGGGTAGTACTTAGCGGCCTGGTCCGGGCCGGCCCAGCCTCCGAATAGAGGCGCCTTCCGCTTGCTATATTGATTAAGGTCTTTTCATGGTCTGTTCAATATGATGACGTCGTTTACCACGCCAACCATCACGGAACGGCTTAAAGCGGCGCGCGCTGCCGGGCTCGAACCGGAACACCTGATCAGGGCGTTCCGGTTGATGCAGACCTCCCGAAGTTTGGACGATCGCGAGATCATGCTCCGGCGTCAACAGCGCATCTACTTTCAAATCAGCGCCGCCGGGCATGAGGCCATCCAGGTGGCCGCCGGCATGGTTTTGAAACCGGGTTACGACTGGTTCTATCCTTACTATCGCGACCGGGCGTTGGCGCTCACCTTGGGAATGACGCCCTTCGACATGCTGCTCCAGGCCGTCGGCGCGGCGGCGGACCCTTCATCCGGTGGCCGCCAGATGCCCTCGCACTGGTCCGATCCCGCGCGGAATATTGTCAGTACTTCGTCGGCCACGGGCACCCAGTATGTTCAAGCGGTGGGATGCGCCGAGGGCTGCAGGCTGCTGTATCCTGGCGAGGACCGTCTCGTGCTCGCCAGTTCCGGCGAAGGCGCAACCAGCGAAGGCGAATTCTGGGAGTCGATCAACCAGGCCTGCCTCAATAGGCTGCCCGTGCTGTTCCTGATCGAGGACAACGGTTGGGCGATCTCGGTTCCCGTGGAGAATCAGACCCCCGGCGGATCCATATCGAAACTGATGGCCGGCTTCCCGGATCTGCTCACCATTGAAGTCGACGGCACCGACCTGATCTCGTCGTACAAAGCGATGGGCGCGGCCGCCGCCTGGTGCCGCGAGGGCCACGGACCCGCGCTCGTTCACGCGCATTGCATCCGCCCCTACTCTCACTCTCTCAGTGAAGACGAACGCGCTTACAAGACGAAGCATGAGCGCGATGAAGAAGCGTTGCGCGATCCGCTGGTCACTTTCCCGAAGTTTTTGGTCGAAGAAGGCGTGATCGAAACCGCCGAACTCGAGAAGATCGTCCGGGAGATCGAGAGCGAAATCCTCGAAGATACGCATCGGGTATTGAAGGCCGAACCGCCCGACCCGGGAACCGCGCTTCTGCATCTTTACTCCGAGAAAGTCGATCCGGCTTCTTCCGAGTTCGATGCCGCCGCTCAACCGGATGGCGATCCAAAGACGATGGTTGACCTTCTCAACGCGACGCTGCGGGAAGAGATGCGCCGCAATGAGAGGGTGATCGTGTTCGGCGAGGACGTGGCCGACTGCAGCCGTGAGGGCAATCTTTCGGAAGTCAAAGGGAAGGGTGGAGTGTTCGGCATCACCGCCGGTCTTCAGACCGAGTTCGGTTCGAAGCGCTGTTATAACTCCCCGATCGCTGAAGCGTCGATCGTGGGGCACGCCATCGGCATGGCGACGGTTGGGCTGAAGCCGATTGCCGAGATCCAGTTCTTCGATTACATCTGGCCGGCGATGATGCAGCTCCGCGACGAGTTGGCATCGATGCGCTGGAGATCCAACGGCCATTTTTCGGCGCCGCTGGTGCTGCGCGTGCCGATCGGCGGCTATCTGGCCGGTGGAGCGATCTATCACAGTCAGTGCGGCGAGGTGACTTTTACGCATCTGCCTGGCCTGCGCGTTGTGTTTCCTTCGAATGCGGAAGACGCCTGCGGATTACTGCGGACGGCGATCCGGTGCGACGACCCGGTGCTGTTTCTGGAGCACAAGAAGCTCTATCGCGAGATGTACAATCGCGCTCCACATCCGGGAGCAGATTTCACTATTCCGTTTGGCAAGGCCAAGGTTGTGAAGGCGGGAGAGTCGGTCAGCATCATTACTTATGGCGCGCTGGTGCAGAAGTCGATGCTTGCTGCGCAGGAAGTCGAGCGCCGGGTTCCCGGAGCGAGCATTGAGGTGATCGATCTGCGGACGCTGTCTCCCTATGATTGGGAGGCCATCCGCGTGAGCGTTGAGAAGACGAATCGAGTGATCGTCGCGCACGAAGACACGCTGAGTTTTGGTTTCGGCGCTGAGATTGCCGCGCGCATCGCGGATGAATTATTCACGTATTTGGACGCCCCCGTGAAGCGGGTTGCAGCCATGGACACGTGGGTCGGCTATCACCCGCAGCTGGAAGCGAAGATTCTGCCACAGACCGACGATCTGGTGAGGACGATCGATCAGTTGCTCGCGTTCTGAACGGGCCGTAACCACCGCTCCACGGCCGAACTTCTTCGAGCCGCAATCCTTTCCGAACCGCGACTGTGAAGGAGCGGCGCGAAATCGGTCACGAAATCACAGAAACAGTCCAGTACGGGGTTCAGTGGCGACGGCGCCTTCGCGCCGTTTGCTGTAAGGTCTGATCAGGCAGACGCATGAAGTTCTCGCGCTGCAACAGGCTGGCGACCAGAATGTCTTCGTCGATGGCTTCCCAGTGAATGCCGATCCCTCCGCCGATCAGTTCCCATGCCATTCGCTGTTTCGGAGTGGCGGCCAGGAGTCTCGGAAACCAGGCAAGCGGGACCGAGACCGTCCGCCCATCGGCGAGGTCGACCTTTAATTCGTCGGCCTTGCATGAAACCTCGACCGCGGTGACTTCACTGCTTTCCACTAAAGTACTCATGCCATCTCTCCAGAAAGAATTCTCTATTCTCTATGACGATCTCCCGAATCTCAACGAGTTCGTGGCCGCGAAAACCGCGGTTGTTTGCCAGTTCCACAGGCTCAAGCCAAAACTTCGCATATCTCCCCATATGAGCGACGTGAATGTGCGGTGGTTCCCGACCCTCCAGGCTGAAGAAAAAGAACCGATAGCCACGGACCCTCAGCAAGGCGGGCACGACCTCAGTTTACCGTGGTCAGACCTTCAGCATACTGACACGGAGTTACGTATCCTGATCGTATGAACGTGAGGTTTCAGATCACGGTGCCGGAACCTGTGATTGCGGAGTGGAGGCAGGCGGCAGAAGTGGCGGGAATCTCGGTAGCCGAGCTGATCCGGCAGACGATGGCCGATCGCCTGCGCACGAACTCACAGCGAAGTCGGACCGATCCGTTTGAATCAATCACGGACTTTGTTGATTCCCCCGAAGTCGATCTTGCCGATAGGATCGACCACGTTCTCTACGGGTGAGAATCGACGATGTCGAAATCATCGAATACCACAACGGGCTAAGCTCCCCTGATTGACCCCGGCACGATCCTCTTCGAAGACATGAAGGACGAGGAGGTGAGCTTCAATGCTCTTGCTCAGGCGATCCGCGTTCCGGCGAACCGCAGTAGCCTCATAGTGAACGAGAGGCGGGCGATTACGGCCGATACTGCATTACGGCTTGCAACCTTCTTCGGGACCTCGCCGCATAGTGGCTCAACATCCAGGATCAGTATGAACTTACCTGTATCGATCGAGACGCCGTTCGGCGTGAAATGTTGACGCGGCGGGCGGCGTGAACGCTCCAGTGTGATTCCGGTTCGCAGCAAAAACCTGGACTACTGTAACGAGATCACCACGCCTGCAGGCGTTTGCGCGCCGCCAACGATTGCATCGAGTGGAACATCGCCGGCACCAAGGCCCGGCGGTACCGTTAGATTGATCTGGTCCAGCCCAGCGCTGGACAACCCCGCAAAAGATGGAGTCACACCAACGTTGTTGATGAGCAATTGCACTGGGTTGATGGTCGATGCGGCTCCGGAAAATGCCTGACCGGGCACGACTGCGGGACTGGTGGGCCCGAACCCAGTACCGTAAAGCTCGATGACATCGCCCGCTCTTGCCGCGACGGTCGGATACCCGAGCGATGATCCCGTCGGGCCGACGATGTCATAGGCGCCGCCACCGTAAGCGCCTGAGCCGTCCGACCTGAGAATAATACCCGCTACGTGTGTGCCGTCGAGCAAGAAGAGCGAAGGAGCAAATTGCGCCAATGTTACGGTCGATGTCGCCACTCCTTTAGCAGTCGTGACCACTACGGAAACTGAGCCGCTGGTCGCATCATTCGGAGCCTGCAGATTGATCTGCGTGGCGCTCACATACGAGAGATAAGCCGGTTTGCCATCGATCTTCACACTGGTGCCGCCGAGGGACGTGGGAAAGTTTCCGGTCCACGATGTGGTTCCGCTCGCAAGATTTGTCCCGTAGATCGAAACCCATTCGCCGGGCTGAATGGTGGTTGACGTGCTTCCTACAGGCACGATTCCGTTCGGCAGGATTGATGGCAGAAAGGAATTGATGCCCGGTTCCACGAGTACGGTCTTCGGGATGGACGGTATGCCATTGGCAACCACCTCAAGGATCGAAGGCCCCGATTCTATGGACAGAGGCACGTCGAAATTAGTGGATACCGGAGTGGCGCCTGTCGCCACTCCCATCGAGCTGTGGTCGTAGGTCCGGCAGTAGAAAACATGTCCGGTCGCCGAGTTAGTGATGCGCACCAGCGGGTAATTGGTGGCCGTCTGTGCATCATCTCCGTACATCGCGCCTTGCGACAACCCATTGAATTGCGTGCCGCTTATCGAATAGATCGCGCCCGCGACCAGCGTGGAGGGGGCCGTTGAGATTGTCGGTGCCCATGCGAGGTTAGGGCGGCCCGTTGGAGTATAGATCTGAGGCGTACCCGTACCGCCACAAAAACTCACGAAGATCTGGCCCGTCGGCAGCACCACCATCTGCACGTAATTATTTGGGATCGAGGCTGCATTTGGCGGATCCGCGACCTGAACGATGTTTGAGCCATCAAGTTCAAAAAAATGCACCGGCGTTTGACCATGGCCCGGGCTGGGGCTGGCAGCGAACAGAACGTTGCCACTTGGGAGGAGCGCGGCCGGAGCGTCTCTCATCGTGTAGGTCTGCCCGTTGATCGTCGGCAGATCGGGTCCGGCGATCCAGGTTCCGGAGGCGCTCTGGTAGATGGCAGTGTGGTCGACCCCGTTCGACAGGGCGCCGAAGACGATGACGCTGCCGTCGGTGCGCAGCACTTGCGGTCCCATTTCGTCACCACCCGGATCAGAGAGCAGGACGGTGGTGCTGCCCGCGTTGGTCCATGCGCCCGTGCCAGGATTGTATCGCTCAGAGGGGGTAGGGTTGGCCGACAGGTTGCTATCGATCGCCAGCACGCTGCCGTCGGGGAGCAAGGTCCACCCTTCTTCAGCGTTGGCGTCGGCCTTGCCGCTCCCAGTCGGCGTCCATGTGAGAGTCGCCGCGTTCAAGAGCGCCTGTTCCTTCGTCCCGCTCGCATCGGCACGCCCTATCATGAAAGTCCCGTTTGCCAGCACCACGCCTGGGGCACCGCCGATCGTAGACCACCCGCTCGGCGGAGCTACCGGCGTCCAAGTGTTGGCGAGAGGGTCGAAAATGGCACCGAGGTTGGTATAGTCCAAGACAGTAGCGTTGCCACTCGGATAAGCGGGATTGTTGAGCTCACCCCCCTCATAGATCAGTCGACCGTCGGGCAATACTGCAGAGGACATTGAACCCGGGCTATACCCCGACGGCAGCGTGGTAATAAACGTCCACATACCGTTAACGTAGCTGCCGTTGACATCGGGGGCAAACCGCCATTCATATGACATCAGAGTGCCGTCTGTCAGGAGGTTCACAGTGCAAACGTCAAGGTTCCTGGAGTTGGCCAAGCTCTGCCACGGCGACGACACAGCACTCGCAACTCTACCCGTCGTCTGTGCGAGAACCGCCGTCGGCCAAGTCCAGCGGACGGCCACAGTCACGAAGAGAAGCACGACCACAAATAACCAGCGGGGGACGATTCGGTTCGTCATGATGAGGGCCAACATTGGCGTAGCCATAGTATGACGTGGTTTGCTGCTACGCTCGCGCTGCCAGTGCAGCCTTCACCCTTTCCGGCGTGAACGGGCTCTGCCGGACGCGCGCACCGGTGGCGTCGAAGATCGCGTTTCCGATCGCCGCCGCGATGATTGTGATTGAAGTCTCGCCAGCGCCGGTCGCTTCTTCGTCCGGGCGGTTGATCAGCACTGTCTCGATCTTCGGGACATCGAAGCCCAGCGGCAGGCTGTGATAAGTCCGCCAGTCGAAGGACGTAATTTTATCGTCGTCCCAAGTGACTTCCTCGCCCAACGCGCGGCTCATTCCCTGGAGGGCGCCGCCTTCGAGCTGATTGCGGAGACCGTCGGGATTTGAGATCGGTCCGCAGTCGTTGCTGACCACGATCCGTTTCACGGCAACCTTCCCCGTGTCCTGATCGACTTCCGCTTCCACTACCATCGCAGCATAACCGTTATCGCCCTCATAGGCCACGCAGGCAATGCCGCGGCCCCTGACAATACCGGTCCGGGCGAGGCTTGGCTTCGGTGAAGGACGCGTGTCCCAACTCGCCGCCTTGGCCGCTGCCAGCACCATATCGCGCAAGCGTGCATGGCTGAGATGGCGCACCCGGTATTCAACGGGATCGGCTTTGACCTTCGACGCCAATTCGTCCATGAAGCACTCGTGAGCGAATGTGTTCTGCAGACGGGCCGGAGATCGCAGAGGCCCGGTCCAGAAAGGCGAGACGACGTTATGCACGAGAACGCGTTCGCTCTTCACGTTTCCGGTACCTTTGCTCGCGCCGGCGACATATGAGGGCACTCCGTTGCTGTTGTTGTTGAATGCAGCGGGCGCAGGCGCGGGCGAGCGCGGAGTGAACGGCTCTGGTTGAAAGCCGGCAAGAAATCCCGTGATCACGTTCCCTGGTGTGCCGGTTCCGGGGCGATTTCCCAGAGTAGGAGACCAGGCTTCGTGGTCCCACGCAATGATATTTCCCTGCGCGTCCACGCCAGCGCGCTCTTCCATGAGGAACGCATTCCCGTAGTTCTCCCACGCCATCTCGTCCTTGCGCGTCAGCTGTACCCGGACAGGTTTTCCTACGGCCTGCGAGAGCAAAGCAGCGTCGTAAGTGACCGTGTCGGCGCCATTCAGCCCATAACAGCCTGAGCCCCGGCGGAAGATCACGCGCACATTCTCGGGCTTCAACTCCAGGAGAATTGCGGTGGTCGTGCGTTGATACCAGACCGCCTGTGTTGGCGACCAGAGGGTCGCCTTATCGGCCTGCACATCCGCGACCGCGCAGGAACTGCCGATCGATCCGTGCATCTGGTACGGGTGGTAATAGGTGGCTTTGAGAACGGTGACGGCTTCGCCAAGTCTCTGGTCGACATCCTTCGAATCGACCAGCAGGGTATCGCGCGTGGGTTTCTGATTCCGCAGATGCTCGGGGAAATCGGATTGCTTTGGTAATCCTGTGCCGGCACTCCACGTAACCTTTAGCTTGTCGGCTGCCTGGATCGCTTGCCAGGGCTTCTGCGCGACCACGCCGACGAAGTTCTTCTTCACAACGACCTTGACCAGTCCGGGAATTTCCTTCACCGAGCCCTCGTCGACGGCCATGACTGCGGCTCCCACCGCGGGCGGCCTGACCACTCTGCCATGCAGCATGCCTGGCACGCGGACGTTATGCACAAATTCAAACTGGCCGGTCACGATGGCGGGCAGATCGGGATTTTGCACGGGCTTCCCGAGTACGGTCCACTGGCGCGGATCTCTTCTTTTCGCTTTGGCATCCAGCGTCAGATTGAATTTCTTCCCGCCAAGCAGATCGCCGTAAGTGACCTTCTTCGATGCGTTGCCGATTGTGCCGTCGTTTGCGGTGAGTTCATCGGCGGGAACTCCAAGGCGCTCCGAAGCAAGCCGTATCAATGCTTCACGAGCTGTGGCGCAAGCCTGCGCGAGATTGCCCTGGTTGAAATTCGTGGGGTGCGATTGGCTGCCCGCCGTGTACGCTTGATCGGGCGTGAAGGCTGTGTCGCAATAGATCAGCTTGACCTGCTGGAATGGCACGCACAGCTCTTCGGCGACCAACTGCGCTTGCGCTACCGAAATCCCCTGACCCAGTTCTTCTTTGCCGCTGTACGCCGTTACGCTTCCGTCGGCGGCGATGGCGACCCATGAATCGAGCCGGTTCAGTGGAGGTGAGCCGGCAACCGGTCCGCCGAACTGCGCGGTGCCGGGTTGCGGGGCGATGCTGAAACCCACGATCAATGCACCGGAAGTCTTCAGAAAATCGCGGCGGGAGAATCCTTCGCGCCTGAGAGCCGCGGAGGCGTCTTGCGTTATCCCGCTTCGGGCCATCATACCCGCGCCGGTCCCTGCGCATAGCGTTTGATCGCCGCGAGCATGCGGACGTGAGTAAAGCAACGGCAAAGTACTCCCGACACTGCCTGGTGGATCTGCTCTTCGGTAGCTTTGGGATTCTTATCGAGAAAAGCTTTCGCGGTCATGATAATACCGCTTACGCAGAACCCGCACTGTGCCGCTTGTTCATCGATGAAAGCCTGTTGAAGCGGGTGCGTGCCGCCGAGTCCTTCCAGCGTGGTGATCTCGGCGCCAGCCACCGTCTTAACGGGGGTGATGCACGAGCGGATGGCGTTCCCTTTGACGATCACCGTGCAGGCGCCGCATTGACCCAGTCCACAACCGAATTTCGGGCCGCGAAGCTCCAGATCGTCGCTGAGCGCATAGAGGAGCGGGGTCTCCGGATCGATCTCCAAAGTGTGCGTGCGACCGTTTACTTTCAGCGTGATTGCGCTCATCGCACCATGTCCATCATACTGTTTCCATACCGTGATATAAAGGGTGATCCGCCATAACCTATCTGTGTGGTTTCCCACTCGATTCATCGCCCTTTTGCCACTGATCGCCGCGCTGGCAAGCGCCCAGCAGCCGGATGCGGATGCCCAAGGCCGTCTCAAGGGGTTGAGTCTTGAGGAACTGGGGAACCTCGAAGTCACGACTGTCTCCAAGGGCCCCGTGAAGCTCTCTCAAACAGCGGCGGCGATCTACGTCATCACGCAGGAAGACATCCGGCGCTCCGGTGTGAGAAGTCTTCCGGAGGCCCTTCGCCTCGCACCCGGCGTTGACGTGGCTCAAATCGATTCGGTCAAGTGGGCCGTAGGCATCCGGGGTTTCCAAAGCCGCCTCTCGCGGGACATCCTGGTGCTGATCGATGGCCGGAGCGTCTACTCGCCGCTGTTTCACGGCGTGTATTGGGAAGTGCAGGACACGCTGCTCGAAGACGTCGACCGGATTGAAGTAATCCGTGGGCCCGGCGGAACGATCTGGGGCGCCAACGCCGTCAACGGCGTGATCAACATCATCACGAAAAACGCCAAAGACACTAAAGGCACTCTGGTATCGGCCGGCGGCGGCACGGTGGACCAGGGCTTTGTGGATTTCCGGCACGGCGGTGGGACCAGCGATGGCTTCAATTACCGGATCTACGGCAAGGGCGTCGACACAGGCCCCGAATACCATCCCGATCGCCAGCAGTTCGACGACTGGCGGCGGGCGCAGGGCGGTTTCCGCACCGACTGGGACATCAACTCCAACGACTCATTGACGATTCAGGGCGACCTCTACGACGGCGTCTCCGGAGAGAACGTCCGGATTTCAAGCCTGAATTCGCCCTACGTCTCGAATGTAGAAAAGAATGCGCAACTGTCGGGAGGCAACCTGCTCGCGCGCTGGCAGAGAAAGCTGAAAGAGGGTTCCGATATCCAGTTGGTCGCCTACTATGACCGGGTCAACCGGCTGCAGTCGAATCAGGCCGAGTATCGTAATACCTTCGACGTCGATTTTGTGCATCACCTGGCGCTGCACCGCCAGAACTTTATCTGGGGCGTGGAGGCGCGGCTGAGCCCCGCCAAGGTTCCCGAGATCATTCCCACCTATGTGTTTACGCCGGACGAGCGGACCGACCAGCTCTATACCGCCTATGCTCAGGACGATGTTTCGGTGGTCCCGGACAAACTATCGTTTACGGCCGGGGCCAAACTGCTGCACAGCAGCTTCAGCGGATTCGATGTCGAGCCCAGCGTACGTTTGCTTTGGACTCCCACCGCGCGGCAGAGCGTGTGGGCGGCCGTTACGCGCGCGGTCCGCACCCCTTCGGATATCGAAGACAATATCCAAAACACATCATTGGTATCGACCGATCCCCTCGCCTTCTCGATTACCAAAGGCGACGGAAGGTTCACTTCCGAAACGCTGATCGGCTATGAGGCCGGCTACCGCAGCGTGATCAGCAAGACCGTTTCCCTGGACATCGCGGCGTTCTTCAACCGCTACGACCATTTGCAGAGCCTCGAACCAGCGGGCGCTCCTCTTACGGAAGACCTTGCGGGGACACCGGCACTGTTTTACCCGTACATTAACGGGAACGGAATAAAGGGGACGACTTCCGGATTCGAGATCGTGCCGGATTGGAAACCCGCGTCCTGGTGGCGTCTGCAGGGTTCGTATTCATTGCTGCATATGGACCTGAGAACATGGCCGGGAAGCCTGGACACTACGACGGTTGGCGCCGACGAGGGATCGAGCCCCCATCACCAGGCGCGAATCCAATCGTTCTTCGATCTGTCCCGGAATCTGGAATTCAGCCTGACCTGGCGCTACGTTGGCGCCTTGCCCTATTACCTGGTGCAGGGTTACAACACGGGGGACGCGCGGATTGCGTGGCGGCCGGTTCAGCATATTGAGTTTGCCGTCGTTGGGCAAAATCTGGTACAGCCCCGCCATGTCGAGTACGGCGGCGATCCGGGGGCTCTGGTGGGAATCAAGCGCAATGTCTTCGCCTCACTGACATTCAGGAAATGACTGAGACCGCGAGTTCCGCGCGACGCTTTCCCCAAGTGGCCACGGTCTCGCCCGGCATGGTCCCGATCCCGCGAGGCCTTCGATGGCCGCATCTCATCGCGATCGCACTCACGGTGTCCGGCTTCTCCGTCCCGTGGAATCTGCATGCGCAGACACCCAAGCCCACGGAGTATGAAGTGGAGGCCGCTTACTTATCCAATTTTGGCAGGTTCGTCGAATGGCCTGCCAAAGCGAGTTCCGGAACCGACCCGTTTTATGTGTGCGTACTCGGCCAGGATCCTTTTGGCCCGCTGCTCGACGCGGCGCTCAAAGGTGAGAGCATTGGCGCGGCGCCAATGGCGGTGAAAAGAATAGCCGGTCCGGAGGACGCCGCCGGTTGCCGCATTCTCTTTGTAAGTACTTCGAAGGATTCCCAGCTGAATGCAGTTCTGACGGCGCTCAGGACATCGAATATTCTCACCGTCGCCGATATGCCGGGGTTTACCAGGCGCGGCGGCATGATCCAGTTCGTTCTGGAAGGGAATCGAGTTCGTTTCGAAATCAACCTCGCCGCGGCGCAACGGGCAGGGCTCACTTTGAGTTCCGAACTTCTCAAAGTGGCAGTCGCGATAAGGAGGGCTCCGTAGCCCGGCTTTGGGCTAACGACGAGTACCGATGGCGATGCTCAAGGTTCGCAACTACTCGATCAGGCAGAAGTTGACCTGGATGAATATGCTGGTCAGCGGCGCCGCGCTGCTGCTGGCCTGCACGGCATTCGCCGCCTATGAGCTTACCGATTTCCGGCAGACTTTGGTGCAGGCACTTTCCATCCAGGCCCAGATTGTTGGGGCGAACAGCGCTTCCGCGCTGCTGTTTAACGATCCGGAATCGGCCAGGACCACTTTGTCCGCGCTGAGGGCCGCTCCCAACATCGTGGCTGCGGGCATTTATACGCCCGCAGGTAATGCGTTTGCAACTTACTCGAGAGACCGCGGCGGCGTGGTATCGCCCCGGCTCGAGATGCCCGCCGGACTGCTGCAGGCTTACCAGTTCTCGTCCGACGAATTAGTGCTGGTGCGCGCCATTGAATTTCAAGGCAAGCGAATCGGCACGGTGGGTATCCGGTCCGACCTGCGGGAATTAACCGACCGGCTTCTGCGATACGCGGGCATTGTTGTCGCGGTGCTTCTGGTCTCGCTGCTGGCGGCCTTTGTGTTCTCTACCATTTTCCAGAAGGCCACGGCCCGGCCTATCGCACAGCTGGCCGAAACCGCCCGCATCGTCTCTCGCGAGAAGAAGTATTCCATCCGCGCGCCTGCTACCCCGAACGCGGACGAAATTGCGGAACTCATCGATGCCTTCAATGAGATGCTGGAGCAGATCCAGGAGCGCGACACCGCCCTGCAAGCCGCCCGCGACGAACTGGAACTGAGAGTGGTACGGAGGACCGCTCAACTGGAGGCGGTCAACAGGGAGCTCGAATCTTTCACATATTCGGTGGCGCATGACCTGCGCGCTCCGTTGCGCCACATACAAGGTTTTGCCGATGCGCTTATCGAGGACGGCGCCGATCGTCTCGACGGCGCTGCCCGCGGATATCTCAATCGCATCGTCGAAAGCACGCGGCGCATGGATCAGTTGATTAGCGACCTGCTGGGGCTGGCACACGTTGGCCGACAGGAACTGCGGATTCAGCCCGTATCGCTGAGCGCGTTGGTGCAGGACGTTATCAGGGACATGACCCATGACACGGAGGGCAGGAACATCGAATGGCGGATTGGCGGGCTGCCTGTCGTGGAGGGCGATCCGGGGTTAATCAAACAGGTCTTTTACAATCTGCTTTCCAACGCCGTAAAATACACGAGGCCCCGCGATCCCGCCGTCGTCGAAGCCGGGCAAATGGCGGTTGGCGGCGAGCGAATCCTCTTCATACGGGACAATGGAGTTGGGTTCAATATGAAGTACGCGCATAAGCTGTTTGGCGTGTTTGAACGCCTTCACCGCCGGGAGGATTTCGAGGGAACGGGAGTGGGGCTCGCCACGGTCCAGCGGATCGTTCACAAACACGGCGGCCGCATTTGGGCCGAGGCGGAGATCGACCGGGGCGCGACGTTCTATTTTACGCTGCCTGACCCTGGGCAAACCCAGGGCAAGCTATGACCGGCGATGCGCGAATTCTTCTTGTTGAAGACGATCCGCAGGACGTCGAACTGACGCTGCGCGCATTCCGCAGCGAAAATGTGCAAAGCCGGATCGAGGTTGTGCGCGATGGTGAAGAAGCTCTGGACTATCTGTTCTGCCGGGGCGCCTACAAAAGCCGCCCGGCGGATCAACCGCCCACTCTGGTTCTGCTGGACCTGAAACTGCCGAAGATCGGCGGCTTACAGGTTCTCCGGGAAGTAAAGGGCAGCGCCGAATGCGCGTCCATACCGGTGATCGTGTTGTCCTCATCCGGCGAACAGCGGGACATCGCCGAAAGTTACAGGCTGGGAGTCAACAGCTACATTCAGAAGCCAGTGGATATTATCGAATTCCGCCGGGCTATCCGGGCACTGGCGCTTTATTGGCTGGGCGTGAACCGGTCGCCGTTTTCACGGAATCTGCAATGAGTGAACCTGTTCGCGTTCTTATAGTCGAAGACGATCCAATCGACGCCGACCTGATGGTGCGCGAGCTGAAGCGCGGCGGGTTTGTGCCCGACTGGGTGCGCGTGCAAACGGAAAGTGAGTATCTGGCGGAGCTCGAAAAAGAGCCGGAAGTCATTCTATCCGATTCCAACCTGCCCCTTTTCGACGGCTTCGAGGCGTTGGACCTGCTGCGGAAGCGCGGCCTGGATATCCCTTTCATTCTGGTGTCGGGGCGCATGGGCGAAGACGTGGCCGTGGATGCCATGAGGCGCGGCGCCTTCGATTATCTGCTGAAAGACCGGCTGGCCCGGCTGGGGGAGGCCGTTCGCCGGGCTATCGAGGAGCGGCGGCTGCGCGGCGAAAGAAGCTGGGCACTGGGAGCGTTACGCCAGAGCGAAGAGCGCTACCGGCTGGTCTCAGAGGCGAGTTCAGACTATGTCTATTCGCTGAAAGTGGATGCGGACGGGACGCTGACGTGTGAGTGGATTACCGATCCTTTCTCGCGCATCACGGGGTTCGGCCTGGCGGATATCAATTCAGGCGGCTGGGAAAGTTTGTGTCATCCCGAAGATCTTGCGATCGCGAAGCAGCATCTGGAATCCCTGCTCGCGGGCCAAACGGGCAGCCTCGAAGTGCGCATCGTTACCAAAGAGAAGCGAGTGCGGTGGATCAGAGTCCATGAGCGGCCTGTCTTCGACCGCGACGGCAAACGCGTCGAGCGGATCTATGGCGCGGCGCAGGACATCACGGTCCAGAAGCAGCTGGAGGAGCAACTGCTTCAATCGCGCAAAATGGAGGCGATCGGCCAGCTGGCGGGCGGTGTGGCGCACGACTTCAACAACCTGCTCACCGTTATCTGCGGATACGGGGACCTGTTGACAAAACTGCCGGATATCGGCGCGTTGGGCCGCGAATACGCGGGCGAAATCCTCGAAGCCGCCAAGCGCGCGGCGCAGTTGACCCGGCAGCTGCTTGCCTTCGGACGCAGGCAGGTGATGCAGTCGCGGACGGTCAACCTGAACAACATAGTGGCCGATATCGAGAAACTGCTGCGTCGCTTAATCGGCGAGGACGTGGAGTTGTGTACGGCTCTCGATCCCGCTCTGGGATTGGTGAAGGTGGACCCGGGGCAGATAGAGCAGGTGATCATGAATCTGGCGGTCAACGCCCGCGATGCCATGCCCAGGGGCGGCCGTCTGACGATCGAGACAGAAAATATCGCCTTCGACCGGAATCACCCCGACCAGCAGGCAATGCCGCATGGCGGCCCGCACGTCATGCTGGCGGTGACCGACACTGGCTCCGGCATGGACGTGGAAACGGCGGCGCGCGTATTCGAGCCGTTCTTTACCACGAAGGAACTCGGCAAGGGAACGGGCCTGGGGCTTGCGATGGCCTATGGGATCGTCAGGCAGAGCGGGGGCGATATCCGGGTTTATACAGAGTTAGGGAAGGGCTCCACCTTCAAGATCTATTTGCCGCGGCTGGAGAAAGCGGTGGAAGCTGTTGCCGAACCCGCGCCATTTAACCTGCGCGCGATGCACGGGACCGAAACGATCCTCGTTCTGGAGGATGAGAACTCCCTGCGCAGCTTGATTCGGCAGGTCCTTCGCGGGGCGGGGCACACGGTGCTGGATACGGGAGACCCGGACGAGGCCATTCAGCTCTGCGAACGGCACCCGGGAGACATTGCGCTCTTCATTACCGATATGGTGCTGCCGAAGTTGAGCGGTCCTCAGGTGGCGGAGCGCGTCCTGCAATTACGGCCTGAAATGAGAGTTATTTACACCTCGGGGTATCCGGGCAAGCTGCGTCAGAATGGGACGACTTTCTTTGAAAAACCGTTTACGCCGGATACGCTGGTGCGGAAGGTTCGGGCTGTGCTGGATGCGGATGCCGCTTGAGAAAATGAGATCCCTCTCGTTATTGCTTGCCCTCATGTTGCCTCTTGCCGCAGCGGACTTGAAGGTCGATCACGCTACCGTGGCGGGAACGAATCTGGAAGCCATGCGCCAGGCATTAACAGGCGCCGCCGGATTCTCGCCTGAGTACGGCGGGCCTCATTCCAACCATGCGACCGAGATGGCGCTCGTCAGTTTTCCGGACGGCTCTTATCTGGAACTGATGGGGATACAGGCGAAGCCCGATCCGGCCGCCGTCGCCGCCCATGTCTGGAGCAAGTTTCTGACAAACAACGCGGGGCCATGCGCGTTTGCGCTGCGTGTAACGGACATCAACTCCGAGGTTCGACAGCTGAAAGCGGCGGGGATTTCAACCGGCGCGCCGGAGGCTGCCGGGCGGACGCGACCCGACGGGACGAAACTGGTCTGGCAAACAGTGAACGTGGGCCCGGGACATCGCGGCTCGTTGTTTCCGTTCCTGATCGCCGATCTGACGCCGCGCGAGAACAGGGCTTATCCGAGCGGCAAACCGACTACCGATCGCTTCGGCGGTATCGGCAAGGTAGTGATCGGAGTTCACGATCTGGATGACGCGATTGCGCAATACCGGCGGGCGTTCCAACTTCCGGCGCCGTTGCGCCAGAAGGATGCGAAGTTCGGCGCGGAACTGGCGTGGTTCGAAGGCACGCCGGTGGTGCTGGCGCGCGGGCTTATCGACAGTTCGTGGCTGAGTCGGCGAGTGCGCGATTACGGAGATGCGCCTGTCGCGTTTATTCTCACGGCAGGGAACGGTCAAACTGGTTCTTCTTCCAAATGGTTCGATTCTTCGATCTTCTGGATGGACGAGGCGAAACTCGGCTGGCGGTTGGGCGTGGAAGTTGGCAAGTGAACATTCTGATATGATGCGGTTCTTATGGAACCAGTGGATCGCAGGATGTTTCTCGCTTTGGCTGCTGCCGTGCCTCCCCTTACTCAACAGGTGATGCAGGCGCAGACTTCGGCCGGCGGGATTTTCGTGTGCATGCACGAAGCCAGCGCCGACAAGTTCGACTTCAAAACCGCGATGGAAGGCTGGGCCAAGGCTGGAATCAAAGCTGTCGAGCCCAACCTGACAAAAGTGCGCGAGTTTGCGCAGAAGGAATCGCCGGCGGCGGCGAAGCGTCTCCTCGACGACTTGGGACTGAAGGCGGTTTCTTCCAGTAACCAGTTGGGACTTCCCGAGCCTGGCGATGGACGCGCGCGCAGTTTGGAGGATTTGAAGTGGAAGGTCGAGCTTGCGCAGCAGATCGGGGCGGATCGGCTGGTTTGTCCTTCGGCGGGCGCGGGCACTTATACTCTCGACGATTACAAGCGCGGCGTCGACAATATGCGTGAGGCGGCCGAGATTGCGAAGCCTTTTGGCGTTACGCTGATGCTGGAGTTCGCGCGGACAAGCCGGTTTGCGGCCTGCCTGCCGACAGCGTTAAAGCTGGTGCGCGAGACCAACCATCCGAACTTTCGGGTGATGATGGACACTTGGCACTTCTGGGGCGGCACGAGTAAGTTCGAGGATCTGGATTTGCTTCGCGACGGCGAACTGGCTCACCTGCATTTTGAAGATGTGCCGGCCGATCCGCCGCGGGAGATTCAGCAGCAGCCGAATCGGGTTTATCCTGGGGAAGGGATTGCACCGTTGCGGCGCATTGTGGAGCTGCTGAAGCGGAAAAAATACTCGGGGCCGGCGTCGCTTGAGATTTTTAATCCGGCGATTCAGGGCGCGGATCCGTATGAGGTGGCGCGGAAAGCGCGCGCGGCGATTGAACCGCTGATTGCGTAAGACACCGGCGACAAAGATCGCCGGTGCCACAAGAAAAGCACATTACCTTTTGTCGGGCAGGGCGAAGACGTACAGCGCATTGCCGTAGGACGGGTAGTGCACGTCCGGGTCGAGCACAGTAGGCACCATTCGCGGGCTTCCGCCGCCCAGGCCGGTTGACACCGCGATGTATTGTTTTCCATCGATGCTGAAGGTCAGCGGGAAACCCTGCACGGATGTGCCGAGGCGCGTCTCCCACAATACTTTGCCTGTTTTCACATCGACCGCGCGGAAAACCCGATTCATGTCGCCCACGAATGCCAAGCCACCGGCGGTCGACATGATGGCTGTCATGAACGGCGAGTGTTGCTCGATCTTCCAGTTCTCCTTAAGCGTCCGCACGTCGTAGGCCGCGAGTTTTCCGACATTGCCGTTCGAGCCTGGGGACTCATAGAAGCGACGGGACGCTCCGCCGGCGCTGCCGCCGCCCGCTACCAGATCGACCTTCTGCGCGTTCATCTCCTGGCAGCTTTGCGCGACCGGAATAATGAGCTCGTTGGCGCCGGGGTGATAACTCATGGCATGCCAGTTGTGGCCGCCTTCCGAAGTGGGGCAGCTCTGTATCCACTGGCCGACCTGCTGTTCGACGATATCGTTCCGGTAGTGCGGCTCGCCGGTCTGCGGATCGAAGGAATCGTACACATTCTGGAACACGGTTTCTTTGTGACCGAGATACTTGCCGGTCTTGCGGTCGTTCTTCCAAAGAATGCCGGTTTTGCCGGCGCTGAAGACCAGTTTCTGGCCGCCATCGTCAACCAGCACGCGCTCGAATACTTCATCCAGGTCGAGCGATTCGCCGGGCGCGTGATTGTAATACCACGCCAACTTCCCTGTATCGGCGTCGAGCGCCACGGTCGAGTTCGCATAGGCCGTCGCGCCGTTCCCCGACTGCCGGCTCACGCGCATCCACGGCTTGGACTGCGCCACGCCCCAGTAAGTCAGATTCAGATCGGGATCGAAACTGCCCGTGATCCACGTGTCTCCACCTGCGCGGAACAGGTTGGGAAGCTTGCCCCAGGAGTCGCCGCCGGGATCGCCATCCTTGGCAATCGTGTAGAACTTCCAGACCAATTTGCCGGTCTGGGCATCGTAAGCGCTGATGAAACATTTCTCTTCGCGGTATTGATCGCATTGCGATCCGCCGAGGCCCTGGATCAGCTTGCCTTTAATAGCGATAGGACCGCTGCTGGTGCTGTAATTGCCGTTCGTGCGATCGCCGATAACGGTGTCCCAGACGTTCTTGCCGGTCTTTGCGTTCAATGCGTAAATATGGGCATCGCCGGTGGTGACATAGACCTTGTCGTCATAAATCGAGAGGCCGCGCTGTGAGTTTCCGGTATCCGTCTGGCCGATGCGATTCTCCCAAATCAGCTCGCCTGTGCGGGCATCCAGGGCCTGCACGATGTTGCCAGGATTGTTGATGAACATCACGCCGTTATGCACGAGGGGAGCGGGCTGATTGGTGCCCGCGTTCATGGCCCAGACCCATCGCAGTTGCAGATCCTTGACGTTCGCCGTGGTGATCTGGTTCAGCGTGCTGTAGTTGTTGGCGTGATAATCGTGGCGGATCATGAGCCAGTCGTTGGGATCGGGATTGCGCATCATGGCGTCGGTGATGGGCACGTAGTTCTTAACTTCACCCGCGACGATGAGGCCGCGCGGAGTTGGGGGCACGGGGGCTTCCGCGCGTCCACCCAACGGACCACCGGCGGCATCTCCTCCTCGTCCGGCGCCGCGTCCGCCGCGTCCGCCGCGGCCCGGCGCATCGCCTTGAGTAATCTGCGCCCGCAATTGTCCTGTGGCGATCGAGCGGATGCCAACGTTGGCCGCGGTAGTCAGCGGCTGGGTTCCCGGACGCGCGCCATTCGAATCCAGAATGAACGCGGCGATGTTGAGATAGGTGGCTTCGCCGAGGCCGCCCGGATTCCCTGGAGGCATCGATCCCTGCATGAAGCCGAGCAGATCGCTTGTGGTGCGTCCGCCCCAACTGCCCATGAAGAGGCTGCCGGCGAGTTGCGCTGCGTCGTTGCGGCCGCCGAGATCGGGCCCATGGCATCCGGCGCAATTCGTTTGATAGGCAGTGCGCCCGGCATCGGCCTGGGCGGCGGTGTAGGGTCCGGTAGCGAGAGGAGGTTGTTGGCCGGTAAGGAGGCTGATCGCGATCAGCGAGAAGATCACCGGCGACAAGATCGCCAGTGCCACAGGCTTCAGTGGTACACATTTCGAGAGGACGTATTTTGGCATGGGTGCAATCTCCTATTTGAGCAGCCAGCCCCACAGGACACCGTCCGGGGCTTTCTCGCTGTGAATCTCTACGTAGAGCCCGCCGTGGTGCAGGCTGTCGACTTGTTGGCTTGTGAGGTCGACCGATCCGGTGATCATGCCGCTGATGGCTTTCACGATTGTCAGATCCGCGATGGCGGGTCCGCGGACACCGGCGGCGACGGCGCTGTGCAGGTTGGCCGTCGTGGCTGCGGTCTTGAGTCCATCGAATGAGCCGGTAATGGCGAGCTTGGAGCCTTCGAGGACCGCCGTGGCCGATCCTGAGCCAGCGAGATCGGCGCGAGTCCTGGCATCGGCCGGCACCGGGGAGAGCCTGGCTTTGAAGGTTTCGCGGGTTTGGGCGGTCAGGGTAAGTGCAAGCGCGGCAAGCGCGGCGTAGCGTTTGAACGTCATTGGTAAAGGCATAAAGGCATCCAAGATTCTACACGCATTCAGGCAATGTGTGCGCCGGTGGTGAGCACGTATACGACGTACAAGGATTGGCTGGCCGCCATGAAGAGGCGATTCCTCTTAGTCCCGCCGAAGCAGATGTTGGCGCAATTCTCCGGCAGGCGAATGATGCCGATCGGTTCGCCGCTGGGGGCGATGATCTGCACGCCGGGCCGCGCTCCCGCCCAGACGTTGCCATCGACATCGCAGCGGATGCCGTCGGCGGCGGAAGGCGCTCCGCTGCCGGGAACGGAGAGCTGCACAAAGCGCTTGCCGTTGCGCACGGTCTTTCCGTCGAGATCCCAAACCCTGATTTCGCGCCCGGCGCCGGTATCGCAGATGTAAACCTTCTTGTAGTCCGGCGAAAAGCAGATGCCGTTCGGCCCCGTCATTTCTTCCGTGATCTTTACCATTTGCCTGGTTTTGGGATCGACGCGATAGACGGCTTCCTTGAGCTCCTTATCGGCCTTGAAGCCCTCGTAGTTACCGTTGATCCCGTAGGGCGGATCGGTGAACCAGATGCTGCCGTCGGGATGGACGACGATGTCGTTGGGCGAATTTAGCTGCTTGCCTTCGAACTTGTCCGCAATCGTCGTGACGGTGCCGTCGTATTCGTAGCGAACGACGCGCCGCCCGCCGTGTTCGCAGGAAAGCTGGCGTCCTTCGAAATCGAATGTGTTGCCGTTGCTGTAGCCGGATGGATTGCGGAATGTGGTGATGCGGCCATCCTCTTCGATCCAGCGCATCTGGACGTTGTTGGGGATGTCGCTCCACACGAGATAGCGGCCCACGCCATTCCATGCCGGGCCCTCGGACCAAAGCGTGCCGGTGTAGAGGCGCTTGATGGTGGTGTTGCCAACCATGTAGCGGCGGAAGCGATTATCGAGCGCGACGATGTCGGGGTCGGGGTATTGAACGGGTTGCGCGTTGGACCAGTCGCGAGGCGTGGCGTTCGGGCTGATGGTCTGCTGCGGGGCTTGGGCAAGTAGGGGCGCGGCTCCGGCGGCCGCAAGCGCAGCCGTTAGAAAGGACCTGCGATCGAGGGGAGCCCGGCTTGTTGCCGGTTCCTTAGGGTTCGAATCAGGTGCATGCCGGGTTGGAGCCGGGTTTTCGCAGGTTTGTCTCAGGTTCATACTTATACCTTCAAGGCTTTGATCTCAGCGACTTGGTCAGGTTCGTTTCGCAAATTCTACTTTTTCCCGCGACGAACTCCTGGCTCATCTCAGGAACACTCTACACCCACCGGGGCGTTTGCGCTCAAGGGGGATCGGAAAAACCGATCGTCCCGCGTTGCCGGAATTTCCGGAGCTCCGAAGAGAGGAGTTGATCCGGCCTGGTAGTTTTCCTGGGTTGGGTTCACTTTGTTTTGAGATTTTTTTTGTTGTTTCCAGTCGGGCCGAGGCTCTGACCATTGGCGCAGCCAAATGCACACTTTATCGCTGAGGCCCCCACAAAGGGGGTCGGTCAGGCTGAGACCCCCATAAAGGGATCGGTCAGGCCAGACAGGTTCACTGTTCTGAGCGATTCGGCGGTCCACGGCGATTTGTTTTCTGTTCATATTTCACACGTGCTGGGTAAACCAGCGCGATTCACTATTGCACGACGGGGGAGGGAATCGGGGTTTTGGGAGGCCGAGATGGGGTCGGGAAATCGCTTCAGCGTGCGGCAGGAGTGGAGATGGAGGGTGCAGAAACATATTTCCCTGGCGCGTGAACGAAAAAGTTCCCTTCGGCTTGGCGGAGAAGAACACGGCGGGAACTGACGAGCCGTCGGGCCGCAAGCTGAAGGGAACGTACGTTGAGCAAGACCGCAACGAAAGGCTCGGTTACCCACATACACCAGCAGACCCTGATGGTAGAGCCGAAACACTCGCTGGCCCTTTGGCAGAAGGTCAAGTTAGTTGGTCACACTAAACCCTTCTTCAATAACTATCCGGGACAGGGTGAAACCGTCTATTAGGGCGATGGGGTTCTTGCCCTTCTCTTCGGCCTCGTTGATCGCTGCTCTTGAAAAATGACTTGTAGTGACGACAGCGCCTCTGGCAAAGGGTTGCAAGCTGCCGCGCAATTCGGCGACTTCTTTCCGTCCGACCGAGTGCAGCCAGCGCTTGGCTTGGACCTGAACCAAGGTATTGGCGAAGAGCCACATCCGCACGCCTACTTTTGCGTTTACGTCGACGCCACCATCAGCGCTGAACTTCGTAACGCATACTTCCGTGTAGCCGCAATGCAACAAAAAATCCTTGATAAAGAACTCGAATTTTCTTGCCTCCAATGCAAGTAGTTTGCTGCGGACTTGCTCAATCTGTTCGATATTGGTCGTATTTTGAAACCGCCCATCAAAAACGACTTCGTCATCGTCAGGGTTGAAGACAGTTTGCCCTGAGGCCAAAAGAACCTCGCTCGAGATAGCGGCGTCGAGGGCAAGTGGAACTACTTGAGGCTCCGTATGGATCTTGAACTCGAAAAGCCATACTTGCCGAACTTTTCCGAAAGAGTCGAGTTGTGTGTCGGGATAGTGACGCAGGTACTGAAGTAAGCCCAGGTATTGCCAACGTCGCGGGCCTACGGATTTATCCCTTCTACTGGCTATTTGAACGAATCCGTGTATCGGGAAACCCAGAAGCCTTTGCCCGATCAATCGACTATTGATACCGGCGAGCGTCTGCTGACCGCTTTTTCCTCCGGCAGTATAAATCAGGATTCCCCCCTCCAGCCGGTCATGGTAGGGGTTTTCGCTTGTCACATGAAAATCCTGCACACTGCTGTCCGGTTATAAGTCGAACAGAATCAGTTGCTTGCCTGGATCGATAAAGTCGATTTCGGACTCCGATGGCTGAAGTGCCTGTAAAATGGGCATTTTTTCAAAGAGCGACAGGCTG
>Ga0182024_10002153_pt1 | contig 49490 bp, 37 predicted proteins | sample P32metaG_FD_120480 | JGI IMG/M metagenome (GOLD analysis project Ga0182024, IMG submission 120480) | Permafrost microbial communities from Stordalen Mire, Sweden - P3-2 metaG (Illumina Assembly) | ecosystem: Environmental > Terrestrial > Soil > Wetlands > Permafrost | place: Sweden: Stordalen...
AGTACGGCAGCCGTTACCACGCCCACCAGCAGTGCGTGGCCGAGCAGCACCCAGCGCTGCAGGCCGCGTCCGCGCGAGCGATAAAGAAAATCTCCGGTAAGGATGGTGATCGGCGGCAACGACGGCAAGATGTACCCCGGAAGTTTTGATTGCGACAACGAGAAGAAGAAGATTGGAATCAACGCCCAGAGCACCAGAAACTCGGGAAACGCGTCTCCCGGCTGGCTTACGCCGATCTTCTTCGACACGAGTTTTCCCAACCGAGCATGGCGAACTCTCCACTCTGCCAGGGACATGCGCAAGCCTTCCACGACGGCACGCATGGCGATCACCGTCCAGGGCATCGTCGCCAGCAGAACAACGACCAGGTAGTAGTAAACCGGCTGTTCGTGCTGGTACCGGTTGGTCGCAAAACGCTCGAGATTGTGCTGGAGGAAGAACTCGTTGAAAAATGTGGGGTTCTGATGCTGCACGGCGATGAACCAGGGCAGCACGATGGCAAAGTAGAGTGCGATGCCGGGCCACCAGAGAGACTTCCAGAATATCCACCATTCTTTGCGAAGCGCCGCGAACGATCCCACGATCAACAACACCAGGAATGGCGCGACTGGACCTTTTGCGAGGGTTGCAACAGCGGTAAAGAAGTAAATGTCGAAGAGCCAGAACTTCGACTTGGTTTCGTACCAGGCATACCAGCCCAGCAAGCCGATCGAGAGTGGGGCCGCCAGTTGCATGTCTGTCGAGGCGCCGCGCGAAAAACCCAGAATGCCCACACAGGCTGCGGTGATCAACGCTGCGTCCAGATGACCGCCCGGCCGGAACCGGCGCATGTGCAAATACGTCAGGCCGACCAGCCACAGAGCAAAGCTCACGGAAGGCAGCCGCGCGGCCCAGTCTGAGACACCAAACTCCTTGAAGACATACATCGCGCGCCAGTAATAGAGCGCCGGCTTCTCAAGCCACGGCCTGCCGTAAAGATAGGGAGTAACGTAGGCGCTTAACTGCTCTCTGAGCGTGTGTGCATGATTCAGCTTCAGCAGCATCTCATGAGCTATCTGCGCGTATCGAGGTTCATCGGCGCCAACCAGCCCCAGGCCCGCGCCGCCGAGCAGCGGCGTAACGCCGTAGAGAAGAAAGAACAGCATGAATGTGAAGAGGCTCACGACTTCCCAGAAGGTGGCCGTCCCAAGGATGCGGGAAGCGGCCAGCCACCAGCGAGGTCGCGGATTTGCAGCCGAAGCAGAATGTGGCAGAGGCATCTCCACTGGGTTCAGTCTCAAACCGCGGGTCTCAGTATAAGAAATTTCTTCGGCCACATCGGGGGAATCTGGCCCAACCAAGCAAGGCTAACAGATTTCGAAATATCTGAGTTACGGATTTGAGATACACCGGTTCTCATCTCTTTCGTTCTCATCGTTTTTTTAGCAGTGAACATCAAGACTCCGGCGCTCCAATCTCGAACCTCCCGCGAGAACTTTTTCCACTGCGCCGCACGCTGACATCAACGCATTCTCCTCCGAAATTCGACTCCCGATTTCGGCTGCCCGCGCGGCAAACCGGCTATCCCCGAGCAGTCGCTCGAGCGATGCGGTGGCCGATGTCGCGGAATACTCATTCCTCGCCAGACACAGGCCGACACCGAGCCGCTCGGCTCTGGCCCCGTTATCGGGCTGATCCCACCCGTAGGGCACGATAAGTTCCGGCCTTCCGGCCCGCAGCGCTTGCCCTGTCGTCCCCGAGCCACCCTGATGCACGATCACCGAGGCCCGAGGAAATATCTGCGAATACGGAGCGTAAGGTAAGGCAAGTATGTCCGGAGAATCGACCCATGCGTCAGACTTTGCCCCCAGCAGGACTGCCCTATGTTTCAGCCGACGGGCCGCCTCCACGCTGACATCATAAAAATCGCCCGGATTATGTACCGCCGTCGAGCCCAGGGTAAAAACGAGCGGCGGTTCGCCGGCATCCAGGAATGCTGCCAGCCGATCATGCCCATCCGTCTCCGCCTCGGCCTTTTCGCGGTCGAAGTACACAAAGCCGGGCTGGATCGTCTGTTGCGGCCAGTCTGGCTGCGGCTTCGCAAGCGATTGCGAAAACAGGGCCAACACGAGGTCGGGAGCGAACTTGTCGCGAAAGACGGGATCGCACTTGGCGCGCAGGCCGAGTTCTCGACGCAATTGCCGCACCGGCTTCCACCAGTGCCGGGACATCATCTTGCCAAATTCGAGAAGCGCCCGATTGGCCAGCCAACCCGCGTCGCGCAACCGGTAGAGACCAGGCACATTCACGAGTAGAGACGGGTCATGCGCAGAAAAGAACGAGCAGGGTGAAAGGATCGCAGAGACCCAGGGCAGGCATAGCTTTTCCGCCGCCAGCGGAGCAGCGTAGACCAGCTCACCGGCAATCATCAGGTCTGCCTCGGCAACAGCTGTGAGCAGATCGTCATAGGTTTCGCGCAAATACGGCAGAATCAGCTTGCGGAACAAGACCTCCGGGCCGCTTTTGAGGTCTTCGCACTGGGCGATCAGTTGCTGGTCGGTTGGGTCCCAGTTGGGGCGAATCGAAGAGAATCCAAGACCCAGCGCCTCGACCTTTTCTTTGTAGTATCTAGTCGAGGCGACTGTCACATGATGTCCGCGATGCTTGAATTCGAGCGCCAGCACCAGAGTGGGATGCAAGTCTCCAAGCGAGCCGATCGTCGCCAGGACGATCCGCTTCTGTCTGAAATCGGTGTTCATCGATCGCTGTTCATTCGTTGCGCTCAGCTTGGCTTCGCGTCGGCTGAACTCGAGACTGCCGCATCCATCGCCGCGCAGAGCGCCGCAAGAATCTGATCGGCCGCCCGCGAAATTGGCCCGTCGAGCGTGCAGCCTGCGGCATTCTCGTGGCCGCCGCCGCCCAGCCGCTCGCTGATGGCGGCAACATTCACCTTGCCCTTGCCGCGCAGGCTTAACCTGATGCGGCCTTCGGGTAGTTCACGTAAAAAGACGGCCGCCTCAACACCTGCAATGGATAACGCGTAATTGACTACTCCCTCGCAGTCCTCTTCAACGGCACCGGTGCGCACCATATCCTGATGCGTTACCCACAGCCAGGCAATTGCGCCATCCCGGTGCAGGTTGCCGAGAGCCGCGCCCAGCAGCAGTATCTTCGGAAAGGGATTCGCAAAATAGACATCCCGCGCAATCTGAACGGGATCGGCACCGGCCTCGACCAGCTCTCCGGCGAGTGCAAAGGTGCGGGCGCGAATGCCTCCGTAGCAGAAGCCGCCGGTATCTGTAAGCAGCGTTGTATAGAGGCAGGTCGCCATCTCTTTGGTCACCGTGCCGCCTGAGGCCTTGACGAGACGATACACGAGCTCGCCGACTGAACAGGCTTCGTGATCGATCCAGTTAAGCTGGCCAAAGGCCTTACCACTCGCATGGTGATCGATGTTGATGTGGAACATTCGCTCCAACCCACGCAGACGCGTCCGCGGCAGCCCGTCGCACTCCAGCAGGATCACCGCATCGTATAGCCCGTGCACGCGCATCACTGTGCGGATCTCACTCGCACCGGGCAGGTTGCGGTAGACAGCGGGAATACGATCTGCCGCCACCAGATCGGCCCGCTTGCCCAGCTGCCTGAGCAGCATTCCCATAGCCAGCATCGAGCCTACGGCGTCGCCATCCGGCCGCGAGTGAGAACAGACCAGGAACCGCTCCCCTTCCCGAATGGCGTCAAGAATCGCTTGCGCTTCGCCGGGCCAGGCCTGCTGACTCGGCGTCTCGGCAGCAAGAGAGTCGTGCCGCCCATCTGGAGATGCAGTTCGAGATCGCGGAGTGTGCTGGGAGGTCGCCATGGTCTGGATTCGCCGCTTATTCGGCCGGGGAGATGGCTGAAGGCAACTTGTCGTCAGGAGCGACCGGAGAAGCGGCTTTATTCCGCTTCTTCGCGCGACCGAGCAGCTCGTCAATCCGAGACTGGAACTTTTCTGAGCGGTCGACATGAAAGCTGAGATCCGGCACGCGGCGCACGCCGAGCCGCTCAAGAAGCTCATGGCGAATGTAGCCCTTCGCCGCCACCAACGCCTCGACCGTCTGCTTCTCGGCCTCTTCGCCGCCGTCGACGGCAATGTATACCCGCGCCGACTTGCTGCCGGGATTCATCGCCACCTCGGTTACGTAACAGAAGGCAATCCGCGGATCGGAGAGTTGCCCCTCAAGCATGGTCCCAATCTCTTCCCGCAAAGTCTCCGCCACCCGGTTGCGGTGGTACACGCGCGATCTTGGCTCCGCCATAGTATTCCTCCGGGCTAAACCAATTAGGATACCAGAGCATCGATCTAGCCCGAGCTAGAAACTTCCGAGGCAGAAACTGTTTCCCGCCAGGCAACTGCAGAACTGAAAATGGAACCCCGACTGCCGAAAAGCGAACAAAAGGAGTAGAACATCCGGGGGGAGGTCCGCAATTTTTTGATTTATCTCCAATTGAATGAATGACTTATGAGCTTTCTTAGGGGTTCTAAATGCGCGATTTACCGGCGTTTTACGCCGCTTTTGTGCACTTTTTGCGACGAATCGATGCCAATCTACGGTGGGACAGACGATCACTAGGAACGGTGCCGGAGTGTCGAGCTTCAGCTCAACTCCAGTATGCGACGGACAAGGGGATTTCCTCGCAACGGGGGCGAGATGCTGGGAAGTGCGGCGATTAGCTTTCGACGAAGTCCCAGTACGAATCGGCAATCTCTGCGCCGAGTTCGCGAACCATTCTCTGGGCCGCGCGCTCGACTTCTTCGATCTGGCCTCGCAGATAGTCCCGAGAGCCGGAGATGGCCGCGACGCCGATGGTCGCGTTATTCCAGGTAATCCCTTCGTCCAGTTCTGTTACTGAGACGTTGAATCCCTGACGCAGTTGATCTTTGAGCGAGCGAACGACCTGCCGGCGGTCTTTCAGGGAGTGCGCGTGGTCGATGCGAAGTTCGAGAGTGAGTTGAGCCAGGGGCATGGGTCGAAGTAACTGTCAGTGTACTGGGTTAAAAGTTCGATGCAGAGGTCAGGAGATGTATCGAAAGTGTAAATCGCTGAAAAGCAGATCCTTCACTACGTTCAGGATGACAAAACATATGTGAGGACTTTGGACAAGGAGGACAAGACATACGAGACGAATTTTACATTCGGGGCACTAGTTGAATTGCGCCAGTTGGGCATCGGTCGGCTTCGCGGTAAAGCAACTGACGACAATCAGTGCGATGACAGCGGCCACCAATGCGGGGAAGATGGCGTCGCGATCAGAAATAATACTGGGAAATAGCCCCCTGACCGCAGGCTGATCCCAGGTGAGCGTGACGACTGTTCCGGTGGCGATTGCCGCCACGGCCCCCCATGCTGTGGCTCGCCGCGAGTAGAAGGCTGCCAGCACAACCGGAGTAAGCGCGGCGGAATAAATCGTGTAGGCCCAAAGCATCTTCACCAGAATGCTCTGCGCATAGATGGCCTGGTAGAGCGCCCAGCCTCCGAGCAGTACAACGGCAAGACGCGAGATGATCAGAACCCGCTTGTTAGAAGCGCCCGGCATCAGGTAGCGCACAAAGACGTCATTGACTAGATTGGTCGCAGGTGAAAACAGGTAGTTTGAAGCGGTAGAAATCACCTTGGCGAAGATTGCGCCGAGCAGCACAGCGCCTAGCAGTGCAAGCACGCCGTGATCCCCTATATGACGCGCGGTGTAGGGTATGATCTCGCTCGGATATTTTGCTACCTCGCCCGTCGGGTACATCGCCCGGCCAAAGACTGCGATGGCTACAATCAGCGTCTCAAGGATCACTGTACCGATGATCCATCCCACGACGGAGATACGCGCATCCCGTTCCGTCTTGGCGGAGAAGAATTTCTGATACATCACCTGGTTGCCGAGCATGAGCAGCATGGTAGGTACTAGAAATTCGAGCGCGTGGATGAGCCCGATCGCGACGGGCTGCTGCACGTGGTTGGAGTCGAAGCGGTAATTGCCCAGCACCTGAAAGTATTCGGGTGGCAGTGCACGGTGCAATCCTTCCCATCCGCCCAGATGCAGGAAGAGATACGGCACTGCGATCACACAGATGATGCTGACCAGCGAGCCGATCGCTACATCCATATAGGCCACCGAAGACATACCTGCAAGCGCGGTGGTGAGAATCACGAATGCTGCAATGAGGTACGTTCCAAAGTCCTGCGAGACGGTATCCGGAAAGATCAGATGCAGTACATTGCCGCCGCCCTTGAACTGATAACTCGTGATGCCGACATAGGCGAAGAGAATGGCGATCGTACCCAGCACTCGCGCCGTCTGGTTGTAACGAGCCTCAAGCAGATCAGGCAGCGTGAACTGCGCAAATTTCCGCGCGCGCGGGGCGATGAAGTAGAGCAGTAGAAGTCCCAGCCATCCACCGGCGGGTTGCCACAGAGCGGCGAAGCCATTCTTGTAGGCATTTTCCGCTCCCGCAAAGAGCGACCCAGCGCCGATCCACGATGTCAGCAGGGTCAACACCAGCACGAATGCCGGAAGCGACCTGCCCGCGACCAGGTAGTCGGCCTTCGTCTTCACCCGCGTGGTGCGGTAAATTGCAACCGACAAGAGCGTGAGCACGATGACGATCAGAACGGCGACATAGAGTTGAGACATCTGCGGGCGTTTCCTCGCGGAAAAAGAAGTAATGCGAGTGTAACGGATGAGGAGGAGGCCTTGAGCAACGCCAGCCAAATACTGCGCTATCTGTTGCATGAAACCGGCGCAGGGGGCTGGTTCACTTGTTCAAGAGGAGAATCAGATGCTGGATCTGAGTGAACACTCGACACAAGACCTCGTCCGGCTGGCGCTTAATACCGCTATCGTCGTTGTGAGCGGCACAATCGCCGCCGTGCGCGCCATCCGCCGGCGTAGCGCGGTAAAGAAGCTCGCCGACAGCGGCGGGTTCGAAAAGCTGGGCAGTGAGCTGGTAGATGGCCTTTTTCTACGTAAGACTTCGTTCGCGTGGCGGGAACTCAAGATATTCAACAGTTTGCAAGGGACGATTCGCGGAGTGGATGTTGCTATCTTCGATGTCGCGTATGTGACGGAAGACAGGTCGCGGGGGCAACGCGTTGTGCAAACGGTCGTAGGCTTTCGAATAGAGGGGCCGCTTGCATGCAGCGAAGCCCCTTCGACTTATCAGGCTGCCTTTGTCTTCGAGATTGCCGGAGACTGGCTCATCTACTTCTCAGAGGGCAGGCAGATCAAGGTCGAAGAACTAGAATCCTGGTGCAACCAGGTTTATGACTACGCTGCGAAGCTGATTCAGGAGCAGGCAGTTGTTTCCTCGCGGAATTGAGGCAGTGCGAGCGTAATTCAGTGAGAAAGCCTGAGAGCCCGGCTGAAACGAAGCAGGGAGTCCCAGCATGGCCCGGCAGGACTAAGAAATCCATCAATACAGAAGGTGTTTTGCTCCTATAGAATTGCAGCCGATCGCGCTGTCGATCGGGGGCCAAAATGAATTCCACGATGCGTGCGCGGATTCTGGGAGTCGCAGTCGCTCTTGCGCTGTGTAGCTCATCGGCCCTCGGGGATGCGGTCGGCAAGCCGGGCATCACTGCGGTACAGGCGGAGCTGCTGGCGGATATGCACGCGCGTCTCCTGAAGGTGGGCACGACAGTCTACGCGCGTGTCACCGCCGACTGGAGAGGCGCGGATTGCGCGCTCAGGAGCGGAGCGATTCTGGAGGGGCATGTTCTCTCCGTAACTCCGCACACCAAGACCGCTAAAGGATCTGAAGTTAGTCTCGCTTTCACCAGGGCACAGTGCGGAGATACGAAGATGGGCGCCTTCGAGTTGCTGCTTGCAGCAATGGCGGCTCCGCCGCAGAACAGCGATCTCGGCATGCTCAGCGAAAGTGTGCCAGTTCAGACCGCTGGCCTTAGCGGCTTCGGAGTTATTGACAGCATGCGGGCAAGTACCACCGTTAATCTGTACCTGGAAGTGGAGGTATACAGATTCCCGCTGGTACCGAACATGCGCATGGGCTACGTCTCGGGCATCAGGGGATTGAAGCTAAGTGTCGGCACGGGGCCGGAGAACAGTTCCGAGCTCACATCAAAGGATCACGATGTGTCGCTGGAGAAGCACACCCTGCTCCTGCTGGTTCCCGCGCAGGGTACATTTCCCCGGACGGCAGCCAATCCAAGCGCCGCGGCCGATTCAGGTGCAGCGGCGAAGCCGGACGTCGCTCAGCCAATGCCGGCTGACGCTTCCCACAGCAGTAATACTCGCGGTTCAGACTCCGTGGCGCCGGCCAGGCTGCCTGTTCAGCCGCCGATTGAAGATATCGATCTCTGCGTACCTCCACAGTGCAGCCTGGCGCTGCCGTCGGCCGACGTGAGCGACTTCGGCGACGCGGGCAAAGCGGCAGACCGTATTTCGATCGGCGAGCTTGGCTATGCTCCGCGCCCGCAAAGAGAGAAGAACAGTTTCGACCACGATGAGGCGCTTGCTTATCTCGGTCCGAGAGAGCTGCTGGTCGCCTTCAATAGGCACAAGCTGGTGTCCAGGCATACTTTGGGAGGGGCGGGCTCGACCGTCCGGGAGGTTCGCGCCGCTCTCGTGGACACGGAGACGCACCGGGTTATCCGCACCGTCGACTGGGAACTGCCCGACAACCGGCAATACCTCTGGCCTCTGTCGGAAGGACGTGTGTTGGTGCACGTCGGTTCAGAGCTTCGCGTCTATGGCGAGGGCCTGAAGATTCTGAATCGAGTTTCTTTCGACGGACCACTGGCCTTTATGCGCGTGACTCCCGACGGAAGCTTCATGGCAGTCGGAGTCATTCGCGAGCGGCACTCGGCGGAGTTGCATGCCGAGCTTAGCCGAAGCCTCAACGGTGACCCGGAAGAAGACGTCAATATCCTGGTCCTGAATCGCAATTTTGAAACCATAGCGAAGTCGAAGGCGAGGTCAGGCCTGATGGCGCCCACGCTGCTGAACGAAGGGCAGGCCAAGCTGTCGGCGCTGCCCAACATGGGCTACCGCATATCGATGCTGACCTGGGATAACCGCGCATGGACCGTGGCGAGGTTCAAGTCGAGCTGTACTCCTGAGCTCTCAAGCATCGCGCCGGACCTGATTTTTCTGGTGAGCTGCGATAAGCAAAGTGAGAGGCATGAGTACCGCATGCTGCATTCGAATGGCAAATTGGCGCTGAAAGGTGACTCGAATCCAAATGAGGGCGGTCACGCGGCAGAGGGCAGCGCCGACCAGGGCGCCTTCGTGGTGAAGGTCGTGAATTCCGGTCTGCCGGCGGCTCCGGGAGAACCCCTCAGTGCGGCAAATTCTCCCTCAGAGGAGTTCGGTGTCTATCGCGCTGCGGATGGCAAGCGGCTGCTCGGCGTGCGCGTCGGTTCTCCGTCATCGAGCCGCGAAGGCTACGCTCTGGCTCCGGATGGCTCGCAGCTCGCAGTTCTCACCCGCGACCAGGTCGTGGTTTATTCCGTGCCTGCGAAATGACCTTCAGGCGACATCGCTTTGCGCAGGGCAGTCGCCGCCTCTGGCGTTGAGAGCCCTTTGATCAGGAACAGCTTGCTTCGTGAACTCTTGCCCGAGAGCAATTGAACGCTCGATTTCGGCTGACGGAGTGTCTCGGCCAGAAATGCGATGAGCGCTTCGTTGGCCCGGCCTTCGATGGGAGGGGCATTTACGGCGACCTTCAGCGCGGCTTGATCGCCTTCGCCGTAGATGCCAGTGATGGCGGTCTTCTTCGCTCCTGGGTGAGCACGCACGGCCAGGGTGCAACCGGCGGAGTGCTCGCGAATCATGCCGGATAACCGGAACGTGTGCCGAAGAGCGCGGTACCTATGCGGATCCGAGTGGCTCCCTCTGCGATGGCCAAGGGAAAGTCGCCGCTCATCCCCATCGACAACACGGACAGGTTGAGACGCGGGCGCTGCTGCGCGAGTTGGTCGCGCAGGGTACGGAGCGCTCGAAAGCACGCTCGGGTCTGTTCTTCTACCACGTCGAGCGGAGCGATGGTCATGAGGCCCTGCGGGTCGAGATTTTCCAACGACGGCAGATGATCGAGAAGCTCCGCCAGTTGGGCAGAGTTGGGCTCCAAGCCGGCTTTTGTCACTTCGTGGCTGAGTTTGATTTCGAGCAGGACGGGCAGGCGTTTGCCTCGATTGGCCGCCGCTTCATTCAGCTTTTCGGCGAGCTTGAGCGAATCGAGCGAGTCGATGCTGTCGAAAAGCTCGACCGCTCTTGCCGCTTTATTCGACTGCAGATGACCGATGAGATGGGCGCGCATCTGGCTGCGAATGCCTGCGTCAAGTTCAGCGGACTTTGCGGCAAACTCCTGCACGCGGTTTTCGCCGAAGAGATGCAGCCCCAACCCGACAGCTTCGATGATGGTTGCTGTGGGGTGGGTCTTGGAAACGGCAACCAGCTCTACATCGGCACGCCGTCGACCGGCCGCCCGGCAGGCGGCGGCTATGGAATCCTCTACCTGAGCCAGGTTACGGGCCAGATTTCTGCGAAGTTCGGATTGACTTGGCTCGCTCACTCTAAGTGCTTCCATCGCAACGACCTGAGAGCAGAACTCAGTGCCCGTGCTCCTCGAGGTATTTTTCGGCATCGAGAGCAGCCATGCAGCCTGAACCTGCTGCTGTGATCGCCTGGCGATAGCGCCGGTCCTGGACGTCTCCGCAAGCGAAGACGCCGGGAACCTTGGTGCGGACGTTATCGTTGGTGACGATGTAACCATCGTCGTCCAGATCGATCTGGCCGTGGAACATCTTCGCGTTCGGCTCGTGGCCGATCCCGAGAAAAAAGCCGGTGACTGGGAGCACGGATTTTTCCTGACTCTTGACGTTGCGGATATGCAGACCGCGGACTGACTTCTCTTCGACGCCCAGCACCTCTTCGACGACGGTGTTCGTCATCATCTCGATCTTGGGGTGGGCAATTGCCCGCTCCAGCATTACTTTGGAAGCGCGGAAGGTTTCGCGGCGATGCAGTATGTATACCTTGGTCGCGAACCGGGTGAGAAAGAGAGCCTCTTCCATGGCAGTATCTCCACCGCCGACAACTGCGATTTCATGGCCGCTGAAGAAGAAGCCGTCGCAGGTGGCGCAGCTTGAGACGCCGTGTCCAATCAGCGCCTGTTCGCTCGGCAGGCCGAGCCAGCGCGCGCTTGCACCCGAGGCGATGATCAATGTGCGGGTGCGAATGTCTCCATGCGAGGTCTTGAGGTGAAACGGATGCACCTTGAGGTCGACCGAGACGAGATGACTCATCTTGAATTCGGCGCCGAAACGGGCAGCCTGCTTCTTCATGTTTTCAATCAGTTCCGGACCCTGGATGCCGTCGGGCCAGCCGGGAAAGTTCTCAACCATGGTGGTGATGGAGAGCTGGCCGCCAGGCTCATGGCCTTCCAGAACCAACGGCTTCATGTTGGCACGGGCGGAATAAATGGCGGCAGTGAGACCTGCACAGCCGGAGCCTAAGATGACGGTATCGCGAATTTCTTCCATGTTGTTTTTCCTGTTGCGCGGAGCAAAACCAATCGATTTGGGCAGACTTGTCGATTGTAGCGGACCAACTGTCCGATATGCTCCCCGCACGCTTGTTTTCAGCAGCCAGTGTTGCCTGAGTGCTTGCTATTGGATGCTTCAGTAATCTTTTCGAATCATCCCCATTCCGCGGCCTCTCGCGAAGAGCCTCTGGCCACAACCTGCTCAGGCACAATGGGACATGCTCTCAGCACCGGTAAAAACCCAAAACTGGACACGGCTCGACGGCGTGGACCTGCTCCGCGGCCTGGCCATCTTTTATGTGCTGATGAACCACGTCAACATGCAACTGCTCTTTGCCAAGGCGCCGTACACGGAGGGGTTGCCGAACCAGCTTGTCCACTCTTTGGTTTGGAGCGGGCAGTATGGCGTGCAGATCTTCTTCGCGGTCTCGGGGTTTCTCATCACTTCGACGACGCTGCGGCGTTGGGGGTCGCTGCCCCGGATCAGCGTTGGCGATTTCTACCGCATCCGGTTTGCCCGTATCGCGCCCCTGCTCCTGCTGCTGCTCGCCGTTCTGACCACCCTGCATCTGGCTGGCGTGAGGCATTTCGTCGTTTCCCAGGAGACAGGCGGACTGGGTCGAGCGCTGCTGGCCGCGCTGACCTTCCATATCAACTACCTGGAAGCCAGCCGGGACTACCTGCCCGGCAACTGGGATATCCTCTGGTCGCTCTCGGTCGAGGAGATGTTCTATCTCTTCTTTCCGCTCATCTGTAGATTCCTGGGCAAAGGAAAGTTGCTGATTCCGCTGCTGATGGCATTCGTCGCAATCGGACCATTTGCCCGCTCCGTTGCCTTCAACCACAATCCTGTCTGGCGCGAATACTCTTATCTTGGCGGCATGGACGCCATCGCACTCGGCTGTCTGACTGCGCTGCTGGTTGCGCGGGTTCACTTTTCCCGGCCTGCCCGATGGGGCCTGGGCAGTATCGGCATCGCGGCCATGGTTTTCGTTCTGTGCTTTTCCGTTCGAGTCTATGCGCTTGGACTGGGCCGCAACGGGCTGGACATGACTATTCTCGCCATTGGAAGCTGCATGGTGATCATCGTAGCGTCGCAGACCGGGTGGCGCAGTCCGCGTATCTTGACCCCGATCCTTCGCGTGGGTCGGTACAGCTATGAGATTTATCTCACTCACATGTTTGTGGTGCTGGGTGTCTTCCAGCTCTTCCTGCAGATGGGAAAGCCGCTCCGGCTGGTGCCTGTGTTGTTTCTCACGGTGATCGTAGCGGCTGGCGTCGTGGGGGCATTGGTAGCAGGGTTCTATTCCGAGCCGATGAATCGCCGCTTGCGCAGACGAAGTGGAGTCCAGACCCTGTCGGTGCAAGGTGATTAGCGATAAGATGGGCCTCATGGCCAACCTGACTCTGATCTACGGTCTGCGCCTCCTGCCGGAGGGTGAAGTCGCCCAGGTGCAGGATGCAACCCTCAAGCTCGCCAACGGACACGAGGCACACGTAACGATGCACGTACTCGAGGGGTCGCGCGAAGAGATCGAAGGACAACTACGCATGAGCATCGATGCGTTCTTCGATTTCTACCCTGAGATTTAGGCAGAGATTTGCAGTTTCCAATCTGAATTTTCAATCGCATATAACTATCTAGTTGTTCATCTCCTTTGCCGATAGAAGATCTGTGGCGAGTTGGGGCATCTGGGCGGCTGTCGCCGACCCAGATGCCTTGAGGCCCCACAGACCTCTGCTGCGAAGGCTCCCTGTGATGCTTTTTCGGTTTCTGCTTTCCTCTTCGAAAGCAACCAGATTCCTCCTGCTGGGGACGGCGTTGTTTGTGGCCGGCTCGGGCACGGCGCATGCCGGAGGCCCAAAATATGTCGCCGGAGTGACCTACTTCAACCCTGCAGTTAAAGGGCAGGCCGTTCACTGGGCTGGCGGGCAGGTGCGCTACTTCGTGGACCAGGGGCCGCTCAATGGAGCGATCTCGAACCAGCAGGCTACGGCGATGGTCGACGCAGCGGCGGCGATCTGGAGCGCTGTGCCGACCGCAGCGGTGAATCTTGTCGACGCGGGAAATCTGGCTGAGGACGTGAACGGGAGCAATGTCCTCGCAGCAAACGGGGTGTTTGCCCAGCCTTCGGACATCGCTCCCTTGGCTACGGCAACCCCGGTTGGGGTTGTTCTTGACGCGGACGGTTCGGTAATCGACGTGCTTGATGGTGCGGGCGCGAGCCAGCCTGACAACTGCGTGCAAAACGGAGTACTGGTCTGGATAGACGCCATGAATCCCGACGCTACGATGGCCCACGGGATCATCATTCTCAATGGGCGCTGCGCAACCTCGGTAAACCTGCTGGCGATGATGCAGTTCCAACTGGAACGGGCCTTTGGCCGCATACTGGGCCTCGATTTTTCCCAGGTGAATGACGGCGCGCTCGCCGCCGGTTCGACCGAGCCGAATGGCGCGCTGGGTTGGCCGGTGATGCAGCCGATTGGCGGCGCCTGTGGTCCGGGTGGCGGCACCTGTATTCCCAATCCTACTGTGCTACGGCTCGACGATATTGCTGCGCTGAATCGAATCTATCCGGTGGCTGCCGCAAATCAGGCCAGCTTTCCTGGCAAGCTAGTCACGGCGGCCAACACAGTCTCGATTCAGGGAACGGTCTCCTTTCGAACCAGCCAAGGCATGCAAGGAGTGAATGTGGTAGCGCGGCCATTGGATGGGAACGGCAATCCGCTGTACCAGTACACAGTGGCTTTTGTATCCGGCGCGTACTTTGACGGTAACCATGGCAATCCGGTGACTGGATGGATCGATGCGCAAGGCAACCGGCTGGACCGCTTCGGAAGCGACGACACGACGCTGGAGGGTTTTTTTGACCTGAGCGGAATTCCGCTGCCTCCGGGGACGACCTCAGCCAGCTATCAGGTGAGCTTTGAGCAGGTGAATCCTCTCTATATCCTCGATCAGTCGGTTGGGCCGTATCTGCTAGGGTCGCCTGCGCCTTCGGGTACGCTGCCAACCCTGCTGGTCAGCGGGATGCAAGTCGGAAGCGCGCGGACTCTGACGGTGACCGCTGTCAACTCCGCGGGGGATTCGAACATTACGGTGGTCGAACCGGTACCTGATCCAATTGGCGGGCCTGTTCGCGCGGCCCCGAGATTCGGGCGAAATTCCCAGCAAAGCATTGAAATGCGGGACAATGCGGTTGTATCGGCGCCTCGCGAAGGCACGATCAAGAGTCGGCCACGGAGTGAAACCGGCACAGAAGGAGTTCCTCAGCCACTGCCCGCAAGCGGGATGTGGACCGGTCGGATCGGCCAGCCAGGGCAGAATGACTGGTTTACGCTCGCAGTGCGCGGCAACCGTATCTTCACCGTGGTGGCGCAGGCGCTGGACGAGACGGGCAAACCCAGTGCCCTCAGGGTTATGCCTGCGGTCGGCGTGTGGGACGGCTTCGACCAGACCGGCACCTCGCCAGTTGGTTGGGCTCCGGCGGCCAATGGCATCGCACCCGGCGAAACCCGGCTTCAGGTCGCCACCTCGGCAAACGATGTCGTTCGGTTGGGAATAACAGACCAGCGGGGCGACGGACGGCCCGACTATGCATACCGGGGATGGGTGCTCTACGCCGATACAGTCTTCCCGGCGCGGCTGCCGGCGACAGGCGGGACCATTGCGATTCGCGGCACGGGCTTTCGTGCCGGGGACACGGTGCAGGTTGGCGGCGCTCCGGCGCAGGTGGTCAACATTCTTCCGACTGAAATTACGGCCATTGTTCCCCCGATCGTTGCGGGTCGAACGGGTTCACTGGATCTTGAAGTCGACGATCAGTCTGGCTATAACGCGATGGCGGTGATTCCTGGTGCGATCAGCTATGACTCGGCCGCGGGCGATGCGCTGAACATCGTGACCGCTCCCGCCAACCAGATCCCGATAAACGTGCCCCAGGCCTTTTCGGTGATTGCTCAGGCGGCAGATGGAACCCCGGCGGGCGGAGTCACCGTTCTGTACACAGTCACCGGCGGCGCGGCGGTTCTGGGGTGTGGGCAGTCGACGTGCGCCATAACGACAACCGGGGATGGGCGCGCGACCATGCAGGTGACGGCAACGAACACCTCGATCGCTGTTGTCACTGCTTCGCTGACCAACGGAGCGAGTGTGCAGGCGCATTTTTACGGAGGGGCTGCCGCTGCGATAACCGCCCTGACGCAGACCCTGTACTTGTCGGCCGGCGCTACAGTTAGCTGGCCGGTACAGGCCCTCGTTCTGAGCGGCGGAGTGCCCTCGGCAGGTCAGCAGGTCGCATGGAAAAGCGTGACCGGCATTGTGGCTCCTGGGGCAGCGGTAACGACCGACTCCACCGGATCGGCGACAGCCACGCTCACCGTCGGGCCTCTCACCGAAGGCCAGACTGCCACATCAAACGCCTGTTTGAATGGAAGCATGACCTGTGCGGCTTTCAGCGCATTCGGCGCACGGCCGGAGTTTGCGTCGCTGACTGCCGTTTCCGGGACCAGTCAGAGCATGCCCTACAGTGCTGCTCCCGGGCCGGTCACCCTGCGCGTGCTGGACATGAATGGCCACCCCATGGCGGGAGGCACCGTCACCATCAGCCAGGCTCTCTACGCCTGGGCTCCGCCGTGTCCAAGGCATGGACGCTGTGCCCAGGCCCCACTGCTCGCATCGCAGACCACGACGATTACTTCGACGCTCGATGGCAGCGTGACTGTGACGCCTCTGACCTTACCGGGAGTGGCAACCAGCCTGACCGGCCTCGCGGCTACAGGTAACGCCGGCAGCCTTGGGTTCTCGATCGAACAGCACCCCTGACTCCACATCCCGCAAACCGGGCATGTTTCGCCTCAATGTAAACTGGAACTCCCTAAGGGCAAAAACTGCCAATGCCGAGAGATACATACGTTTCGAGACAATCCGGCGCTCACCGGACTGCCGGTAGAGCGGGCAACTTCCGGCGTGACGAGTCGCTGGATATTGCCAAAGGCATTGGAATCATCCTGGTAGTGCTTGGGCATTGCCTGGACGGACTGAAGTTCGCAAATTTTTTCCCACCAGCGCTCCAGTGGCCAACTGTGGCGATCTACGTCATCTACCTCTTCCACATGCCGCTGTTTTTCGTCGTCTCCGGCCATCTGGTTTCCGGAAAGGACCGCCCGGTGAAGGCGACCCTGGCAAAGCTGGCGTCTTCGATTGTGTATCCCTACTTCCTGTGGTCGATTTTGGAGGGGCTGGTGCTGGTCTACATGTCCAGATACACCAACAGCCATGCCGAGATATCTGTGCTTTTTCGGATACTCTGGATACCAATCGTGCCCTACTGGTTCCTCTACGCGCTCTTTTTCTGCCACCTGGGCTATCTGGCGATTCGCAAGCTTTCGCACCCGGTGCAGTTGGGGATTGCCGCGGTGGCTTTCTGCATTCCACTCTTCTTCGTCAATGCGATCGTGGGTGCTCACCTGCTCATCGTGCCGGAAACCATGCGGGGCTTTCTTTTCTTTGTGCTGGGCGTCGTTTCGGTTTCGCAGGTGAAGCAACTCGGCCGTTGGGCAGCGATCGCGGCGACCATATTGTTCGCGGTGTTTGCTACAGTCGTTTATCAATCGCAGTGGGATGGCACGAAAGCCAATCTGGCCATGCTGCCGGCGGCGATCGCTGGAATAGTCGCCACGCTCGCCTGGTCACGGCTGCTAGCCTCCCGTACCAATGCTGTCACCGCGACGCTGTCCTTCCTTGGGCGTTACTCGATGAGCATCTACGTGATGCACATCTTCTTCACCGCCGGGGTGCGCATTGTGCTGAATCGGATGGGTACGCGGCCCTCCGCGGCCGGTATCGCACTTGAGCTGATAGCCGCCACCGTGCTGGGAGTGGCGTTGCCGCTTGGCATCAACTGGGTGATCAGCCGGTTTGAGCTGGATTCCTGGTTTGGCCTGCAGCATATCGAGACGAGCTAAGCGGCTCTACTGCTGCGACTTAGCAACGCTGCGGGTTCTGCGCTTGCGGGTTTCACCCCGAAGTCTGGATACCTTTGCCGTTTGCCAGCATCAGAAGAGATGAGGAACCTCAATCATGAGTCAATTGACTGGAAAATACCCGCGTGAATCCGGCCGCCGGCCGCGCGTAGCAGTCGTGGGAGGGGGGTTTGCCGGGATCAATGCGGCGCTGGCCCTGGGGAAGCTTCCGGTGGATGTAACGGTCATCGATCGCAGAAATCACCACACCTTTCAGCCCCTTCTCTACCAGGTCGCGCTGGCTGTGCTTTCGCCGGCACAGATCGCTCAGCCGATCCGAACAATTCTGAAGCGCAACGCCAATACCGAAGTCCTGATGGACGAGGTGACCGGCGTCGACACCGCAGGCCGTCAGCTTAAACTGGGCAGCGGCACGACGATCTCTTACGACTACCTGATTCTGGGCACAGGCGCGACCCATTCTTACTTCGGCCATGACGAGTGGGCGAAGTATGCTCCGGGGCTGAAATCCGTTGAAGATGCGACGGAGATTCGCCGGCGAGTTCTGCTGGCCTTTGAGCTGGCTGAACGGCACATGCTGGAACATGGCTGGCATCCGCCGCTTGATTTTGTGATCATCGGTGGCGGACCGACTGGGGTCGAACTGGCGGGAGCAGTCTCGGATATTGCCCGGCTGTACATGAAGCATGATTTTCGGCATATAGATCCGGCCAAAGCGCGCGTGATCCTGATTGAGGGCTCTCCCCGAGTGCTGGCGACCTTCCCGGAGGACCTTTCCGCGATGGCGCAAAAACAGTTGGAAGACATCGGCGTCGAGGTCTGGACAAACAAGCATGTGACGGATGTCGGTCCCGGCTATGTGATGGTGGGCGACCAGCGGGTCGAGGCTGTCGTGATCTTGTGGGCTGCCGGAGTTGCCGCTTCGCCACTAGGCCGGATGCTTGGCGCTCCGGTAGACAAGAGGGGCGCGGTGCTGGTTGACCAACAACTTAACCCAGAGGGTTTGCCGGAGGTTTTTGTCTGCGGCGATCTGGCGCATATCGAGCAGGATGGGCGTCTGGTGCCCGGCGTGGCGCAGCCTGCAATGCAGATGGGGCGCTTCGCCGCGAAGGCGATTGCTGCCGATTTGGCAGGCAAGCCCAGACAGAATTTCCGCTACTGGGATAAGGGCGACATGGCGACTATCGGCCGTCTCGCGGCGGTTGCCAAGATCGAGTGGCCATTCAAAGCGCACTGGGGCGGATTCTTTGCCTGGGTGACCTGGCTTGTGGTTCACATCTATTTTCTGATCGGTTTTCGTAACCGAATTACGATCTTTTCGACCTGGGCCTGGACGTACTTCACATTCGCCGACGGAGCCCGGCTCATCACCGGCGACCAGCATCTCTCGGGGTGGGAGCAGGCGACTGCTGAATCCGCCGTACATCCCCCGCCCTCCAGTCAGGAGCGCGTCATGCAGGAAAATAGCGCCGTCGACTCCGTAGGAATTGCTTCGAACGGACCGGCGAAGCCCGCATAGTAATCTGGTAAGGCGATGCTGGACCTTGGTTTTGTACGGAACAACCTGGCTTTGGTGGAAGAAAAGCTGCGCGCGCGCGGGGCCGACCCCGCGGTGTTGCTGGGTGATTTTCATTCGTTGGATGCCCGGCGCCGCGAGGCGATTACCCAGGCGGAGCAATTGAAGGCGCGCCGCAATGAGTTGAGCCAGCAGGTGGGCGCTCTGAAGAAAGCCGGGCAGGACGCCACGGCTGTAATGAACGAGACCAAGGCGCTCAAAGAGCAACTCGACGCGCTGGACACAACCGCCACCAAACTGGACGACGAAATGCGGCAGTCCCTGGCCCGCATTCCGAATCTGACGCGAGACGAGGTGCCTGCTGGAAAGTCCGAAGCGGACAACGTTTGCGTGAAGACGTGGGGCGAGCAGCGCCATTTTGAGTTCACTCCGCGGCCACACTGGGAGATCGGCGAAGCGCTCGGAATTCTTGACTTTGAGCGTGCGACCAAGCTCAGCGGGGCGCGATTTGTGGTGTACAAGGGCGCGGGAGCGCGGCTGGAGCGGGCGCTTATCAATTTCATGCTGGACCAGCACACTGGGGTGCACGGCTACACGGAGATTCTGCCGCCCTTTATGGTGAACAGCAAGAGCCTGTTTGGCACGGGGCAACTGCCCAAGTTTGGCGATGATCTGTTTCGCTGCGATGATGGGACTGAGTTTGTCCCCGGCGAGTATCGGGACAACGACCACTGGCTGATTCCTACTGCGGAAGTGCCGGTGACCAATCTGTATCGCGACGAGATCCTCGATGATGCGAAGCTGCCCATCAATCTGACCGCGTACACGCCGTGCTTCCGGGCCGAGGCTGGCGCGGCGGGCAAGGATACGCGCGGGATCATCCGCCAGCATCAGTTTCAGAAGGTGGAGCTGGTCAAATTCGTGCGCCCTGAGGATTCGGACGCGGAACACGAAAAGCTGACGCGGAATGCCGAGACGATCCTTGAGTTGCTCAAACTGCCTTACCGGCGGATGTTGCTTTGCGCAGGGGATACTGGTTTTTCTGCCGCCAAGACATACGATCTTGAGGTCTGGCTGCCGGGACAGAGCACGTACCGGGAGATCTCTTCCTGTTCCAACTTCGAGGCTTTTCAGGCACGGCGCGCGAATATTCGCTACAAGCCCGGTGGCAAGGGCAAGAACGAGTTTGTGCATACGTTGAATGGCAGCGGGCTGGCCGTTGGGCGCACCTGGCTGGCGATTGTGGAGAACTATCAGCAGGCCGACGGCTCAGTGCGGATTCCCGAAGTACTGAAGCAGTATATGGGCGGCCTGGAGCGGATCGAAGCCCAGTAAAATCAGGAGTCGGCAGGCTGGATCGGGAGCGCGATGGTAGCGACGAGTAGTAACCTTAGAGCAGAAGGTTCGATGCAAAAGACGTTAAAGAGCTATTTTTTCTGGACCCATCAGAGGGGCAGTTTCCACTATGACGTGATGGTGACGCTGATTCTGGCGTTTATCTTTATCACGCCACACCTCTGGCCGTATGGCGACAAGCCGGCACATGATGCGGGTGTGGTTGGGCCGACCCTGGTGATCGGCGACGGCGGCCATGGGCTGATCGTCACGGTGCCGTTCAAGGAGGTCGATGTGGACCTGTCGGCGGGAGACTGGCGTGTTCGCAGGGCGCTGCATCAGGCCATCGAGCCGGTAACGGGAGACACTGTGGCGGTCGTGCGCTGGGAGACAGCGGACTACGTCGACGGCAAGCCAACGACCTGGAAGGTCTGGGCACACCGGTAATCTCTTCGATCGAGAGCCGGTCGTAATCTGAGGACTGGCATCCTTCCCTCTCCCCTTCCCGTCCAATGTATTGAGAGACTTATGACTTTTGATCGCAGGACTTTTTTTAGCGCGTTTTGTGGATTTGCGGCCATTCTGGCCGTTTCTGCGGGGATACAGCCCGTATTGGCGGCTGACGATCTTGCGGCTGTGCTGGCCAAGCTGGATGCGGCTTCAGTGAAATTCAAGTCAGCCCAGGCAGATATCGAGTGGGACAATGTGCAGACTGCGCCGATTGAAGATATCGACAAGCAGGCCGGGACGGTGCTATTCGAGCGCAAGGATGGCCAGCTGGCGATGGCGCTTCATCTGAAGACGGACAACGGCAAACCAGTTCCTAAAGACATGGTTTATGCCGGGGGACTGTTCAAGCTGTATGAGCCGCTGACCAAGCAAATGCAGGTTTTCAAGGCTGGTGCGAACCGCGCTCAGGCTGATGCTGTGATGACGATTGGCTTTGGCGGAAGCGGCAAGGATTTGCAGAAGAACTGGCTGGTCAAGTACTTAGGATCAGAGCAGGTGGATGGGAAGACTGCGGCCAAGCTGGAATTGGTGCCTAAGGATGAGAGCGCCAAGGCCAATTTTCCCAAGATTCTGCTCTGGGTGAGCATGGACGACGGAATTGCTCTTAAGCAGCAGCGGTTTGATGCTTCGGGGAATTACAACGTGGTGAGCTACCGCAACATCCGTGTGAATGCTCCGGTGCCTTCGAATGCCTTTGAGATCAAGACTGCGCCCGGAACACAGGTCGTCAACCACTGAGTCTCGGAACGTTGCTTGTGGGACGCGGGACATAATCTGTCTGATTTCTTAGATTGATTGCGGGATAACTTACGTTAATTGCGTGCTGATAACACATTTTTGCGTCTGTGGCGAAAAATGCGCCACAGAGTGATACCTCCCAGGGCGAAAACGATGGGGAAGAACTCCAGGGTGTACCGACTCTCCGGCGCCTCTACGGTGAGGAGGAGCAGGCTGCGCAGCACGAGGTACGCGGCCAGGTATGGCCAGTAGCGCGGACGGAAAAAGAAGCCAGCCAGCCCCAGCAGCAGGAAGAGAAGATTGACGCCGGCGTAGACGACGCTGAATCGGGTCTCGGCCCGGTGAAGCCCGTACTCCCACCAGCGGAGGTCTATGGTCAGGTTCTCGACTCGGGGGCGCAGCGTCATGTCTGCGAGGCGGCCCAGGGGCAGGAGAATGTGGGTCCGGAAGGGATGGGCGGCGGCGCGCTGCCGGGCGAGGGCTTCGAAGTGGGCGTCCAATTCCGGGGTGATCTGCTGGGTGCGGTTGTATTCGGAGATGAGGTCGGCGGTTTCTGCCTCCTGGTCCTGCGAATCGAAGGCGGGGTTGGGGAGGTTGTTGGGAAGGTCGTCCATGGCGATTTCGCCATCGGGGGCGTTCCAGTAGATCTCGGAGGTGCAGGTGAAATCGAGGCACCAGGTCTTGACCCAGTGCTGCCAGCCGAGGTGGGGATCTTCGCCGGGGTCGTTGGCGTATCGCGGAGCGAGCGGCTCGAGGACGTGGAAGGTGCCCCAGTTGCGGGCGGTCCATGCTGCGAACGGCAGGACGGAAATAACTCCGCAGAGCAGGGCGGATCGCAGCGCTTTTGGGAAGGCCACCTTTGGATTGCGGTCGAAGAGGAGCGCCGGCCAGAGGGCGATCGCGAGAAGAGCGCCATCGGGTCGAAGCATTGCGGCGAAGCTGATGGCTGCTGTGAACAGGGATGGGTAAACCCACCCTAGCCACAAGGACAAAGGCGTGGCGAGGGTGGGGCACCCGGATTTGTCTTCGGGCTCGGATTCGTCTCGAAGTCCAGATTCGTCTTGATAGCGCTGGAGGGACCAGAGGGCGAGGCAGATCATGTCGAAGGTGAGAGATTCGGTGAGGGGGGCGGAGGCGTAGACGGCGGTGAAGGGGCACATGGTGGCGAGCCACAATGTGTTCAGCCCGGCGCGGGTATTTGTGATGTGGCGGACGAAGTCGGCGAGGAGCAGGCAGGCGCCGAGTTCGAGCGCGATTTGAAGATACGCTACTGCGGTGTATTGATCGACGCCGAAGATTCGGAAGCAGGCGGCGAGAAAGAGCGGATAGCCGGGCAGGCGGATGAGCGTGGAGTGGACAACGCCGCTGCCGTCGCTGAGAGCAAACTGGCCGTGGAAGAGAATATTTTTGGCGATGTTGCTGTAAATCAGCGCGTCGCCGCCTACCTGGGGGAAGGCGTGCATCATCCACAGGCGCAGGATGAGGCCGCCGAGCAGGGCGCCAGCTACTCTCGCTCCGAGCCAGCTTACACTGGTAAGAGAAGTCGGCGGTTTCTCCATGTGAGCCAGCCTGACCATGTCGCCTCGGATGTCTGAATCGGGTGCGCTACTATTCATGCCGTTGTTGGGTTCTAGTTTATGTCTTAGTTTCGATTTGGGTTTCTGTCCTGCCCTGGATTGACGCACCTTACCCGCTTCCATACGATTTGAGTGTAACCTCGGCCGTTGGTATCGGCAGAACTCAACAGAATTCAACAGAATTGAACTCTGACCAACCGCTACGGCTTGATGTATTTTCCATCCCCTCATGACGCCAGACCGACAAATATTCTTCGATCCGCAACGCAAACGATGGAAGCGGCTTCGCCGCATCTTTGATGTGGCCGCCCTGCTGTTCACGGTAGTAGTAATTGTTTTCATCTTCAATGTGTTTCGCGCGCAGCATTTACCGGAGTTGCTGCTGCCTACTCCGAAGCACAATTACAAGGCACTGATCGACCGCCGTTCGGATATTTTGCGGGCGACGAAGGCGCATGAGCGGCAAACGAAGCGGAAAGACACACGTAAGGCCTCCGAGATTCCTTTCAACACCGGGGAAGGCGTGCGCGCGGCTTACTACGTGGATGATGATGCGGCCAGCTACTCCTCGTTTAAAGAACATGTACACCAGATCGATATTCTGTTTCCGCAGTGGCTTCATGTTTCGGAGCCGGACGGAATGCTGATGGCGATGACCCGCGACAATCGTCAGGAGTATCCGGTGGTGGACAGTCACGGGGTGCATGATCCCGACGAGCTGAACAAGGTCAAGCGCGTGATACAGCAAGCGAAGGAAGATACGGAAATCTTTCCGCACCTGACGAGCTTTAACACGCAGAACCAGAGCTTTGATCCGGCGATCGGCGCGGTGCTTACGGACACGGTCAAGCGGCAGAATCTGCGGCAACAGATTGTGCGCTTTCTCACTGGCCTGCCCTACTATCATGGGCTCTCTCTGGACTTTGAGAACCTGCCTGATAACGCCGATGAGGCCTACCTCCAGTTCATTCAAGAGCTGTATACGGATATGCATGCGCACAATCTGCGGCTGTATGTGAATATCGCGGCCTCGACGGAAGACGACGAGCTGAAGCGCATCGCAGCCAACTCAGATGGCTTGCTGGTGATGAATTACGACGAGCACGAGGTGGAAAGCGAGCCGGGTCCGATCGCTTCGCAGCCATGGTTTCTGAGTAATCTCAAGCGAATTCTGAAGGTGGTTCCGAAGGAGAAACTTATCTGCGCGGTGGGTAACTACGGATATGACTGGACGATGTCTATCCCCGACCCGAAAGACAAGAAGCACCCCAAGCCGGCGGTGATCAACACAGAGGTATTGACGGCGCAGGAGGCATGGCAGCGAGCGTCTGATGCAGATGTAGTGATGGACCTGGACTACGACTCGCTCAATCCGCATTACTCGTACATCGATGAAGACGCGCATGTGCAACACGTGGTGTGGTTTCTGGATGCGGTTTCATTGCTCGATGAGATGAGAGGCGCGCGAGCATTGGGTTTGCAGACGTTTGCATTGTGGCGGCTGGGCGAGGAAGATCGCTCGATGTGGGCCATCTGGGATAAACCCAGCGCAGCTGAGGCGCTGACTTCGCTGGGCACGGTTCCTCCGGGACATGATCTGGACACCGAAGGGGCGGGCGACATACTGCGCGTTACCGGGACGCCAAAGCCCGGCAAGCGGACTGTCGAGCTGGATACTGATGAAACCGATGCGCGACGGCAGTTGATTGTCGACGAGCATATGGATATCTATCCGTTGACTTATAAACTCGAATATTACGGATATCATCCTGGCGAAGTGGCATTGAGTTTCGACGACGGGCCCGATCCGGCGTGGACGCCGAAGATTCTTGACATTCTCAAGCGCAAGAATGTCAAGGGCGCTTTCATGGTGATTGGGTCGGAGGCTCAGGAGAATGTGGGAATCCTGCAGAGGATGGTGCGCGAAGGCAATGAGATAGGCAATCATACTTATACGCATCCGGATATCAGCGAAATCTCGCCGCGCCAGTTACAGCTGGAACTGAATCTTACGGAAAGATTGTTTGCCAGCAAGTTGGGGATACAGCCTCTGTATTTCCGTCCGCCTTACGACATCGACGAGGAACCGGATACGGACGATCAGGCGGAGCCTGCGTATCGCATCCAGCAGATGGGCTACACGATCATCGGCAACAAGATCGACACGGATGACTGGAACGAAAGGCCGCGCAAGACTCCGCAGGAAATTACTGCCTCTGTAATGGCCCAGCTTGAGTTGATGAAGACGAAGCCTCAGTTTCAGGGGAGCATCATTCTGATGCATGACGGCGGCGGCAATCGCGCTCCGACGTTGGCGGCGTTGCCGGTACTGATTGATGCGCTGCGAGCTAAAGGATACAAGATTGTTCCGGTGTCGGAGCTGATGGGCAAGACCACGGCGGAGGTAATGCCGAAGATTACTACGATGCAGTTCTGGCGCGCGCAGGCGGACTCTGTTGCATTCAGTATTCTTGCGTTTTTTGGACACTTCATCGTAACTGTCTTCTTTGTTGGTGATGTGCTGATGAGCGCGCGACTTATCCTGGTCGGTATCCTCGCGATCATTGACCGGTTCCGTGGGCACAAGGATGGGACGCCGGGATTTGCGCCGCCAGTTGCGGTGTTAGTGCCGGCGTACAACGAAGAGACAGTTATCGTTCGCACGGTAAGGTCGGTGCTGAACTCGACTTATCCGAATCTGCATGTAATTGTGATCGATGATGGGTCGAGCGACAGGACAGCCGACGTCGCTCGCGATGCTTACGCTGCTGAGATTGCATCAGGCAAAGTTATTGTGCTGAGCAAAGCCAATGGAGGCAAGGCCGCTGCGCTGAACTATGCTGTCGAGCGGCTTACGGAGGAATTCTATGTGGGTATCGATGCGGATACGGTGATCGCGACGGATGCGATTGCGAAGCTGATGCCCCACTTTGAAGATCCGCTGGTGGGCGCGGTGGCGGGCAATGCGAAGGTTGGCAATCGCGTGAATCTGTGGACACGCTGGCAGGCGCTCGAATACATCACGAGTCAGAACTTTGAGCGGCGGGCGCTGAATTTATTCAATGTGGTGACGGTGGTTCCGGGAGCGATTGGTGCGTGGCGCACGGGGCCGGTGAAGGCTGCGGGAGGGTATCCGGTGAACACGGTGGCTGAAGATGCCGACCTCACGATGAGCCTGCTGGAGCAGGGTTTGAAGGTGGTCTACGAGGATCGTTCGCTGGCTTTTACCGAGGCTCCGATCGATGCGAAAGGATTGATGCGGCAGCGGTTCCGCTGGTCGTTTGGAACGTTGCAGGCGGTGTGGAAGCATCGCGCTGCGTTTGTGCGGAACAAGGCGATGGGATTGTTTGCGTTGCCGAATATCGTGATCTTTCAGATGCTGCTGCCGCTGGTTTCGCCGTTCATCGATCTTATGTTTGTGGCCGGGACTGTACAGTTTTTTGTGGACCGATACTATCATCCGGAAGCAGCCAGCACGGCGAGCTTTGAAAAGCTGCTGATTTACTTCCTTACGTTTATGGTGATCGACTTTGTAACTTCTGCAATAGCTTTCAGCCTGGAGAGGAAACATCCTGCCAACAAGGGCGATGGCTGGCTGCTGTTTCATATCTGGCTGCAGCGGTTTGCTTATCGGCAGGTGTTTTCGGTGGTGCTATTCAAGACGGTCAAGCGCGCGATCGATGGTCGGCCATTTAACTGGGACAAGATTGCGCGCACGGCTAAGATGAGCAAGCAGACGGATAAGTTGATGGAGAGCGCTTAGTGATGGGTTAGTTCGAGAGTTTCCGATCTGGGTATTGAGGGTCAGGTGGAAGAGTTGTGGTCACCCATCCTTCGTGCAAAAGCGCACGAAGGATGGGGCACCCGCACCCGAAGTTGGGTTTACGCTTGAATTGAAGAGCTCTAGGCCACGACTGCTTCGAAGGGTTTCACGCGCGGCTTTCTTTTCTTTGACGCCAGCCACAGGTCGTATTGCAATTGCATGCGCAGCCATAGGTCGGGCTCGGTTTTGAAGGCTGCGGCGAGGCGCAGGGCCATGTCCATGGAGATGGCTGCGCGGCCGTGCAATACGCGTGAGAGCGTCGGGCGAGCTACACCGAGGTGCTTCGCCACATCAGTTACGGTGCGGTTGGCGATGTAGCGCGCGAGGGCATGGCCGGGATGCAACGGGCGGGCTAGTTTGGAGAGTGCGTTGGCTGGCATGCGGTTACTCCTCTGCAATGGACGTTTACGGCTTGAATTAGTTGGTGATTCTTAACAGGGCGGCGCGGAATTTTATCGCCGCGCTGGTTGGAGTTATGCGTCGTCGTAGTCTTCGGTTAAGGAGAGAAGGAAGGCTACGAGGGCGTTTACGTCGTCTTCTGAGAGAGACATGTTGGCGAACTCGGCTGGGGCGTTGCGGAGGAGTCCGTTGTGCGCGAGACGCGAGTTGGTGATGTAGAACTCGATGACATCATTGAGTTTGAGCTTGCTGCCGTTGTGGAAGTAGGGCGCTGAGTCTTCGAGGTCGCGCAGGATGGGGGTCTTGAATTGCGCGATGGTGCTGGCGAGGCCGTTGTCTACTGAGCAGTCTTTGTTTTTGGCGCAGACGAAGGTGGCGAGGTTGGTCTGGGGGTTGGGGATGTCGGGGTTTTGATAGACGTTCCAGAGGCCGAGGTCGGCGTAGTTGGGGTTGTCGGCTGTGGCTTCGTGACGGAAGGACTCGGTGGCGTTGGGATGATTGGGGCTTGCGGGCAAATAGAGATCGAAGGAGGCGTTGCGTTCGGTTAGTGAGGGGACGTGCAGCTTCACGAAGGCTCCGGTGCCGTGGGCGTTGTCGTATTCTTCCTGACTTACTCCGGTGTTGTGGAAGATGAAGTCGGTGAAGTCCGGGGCCTGATGGCAGGCGGCGCAGTTGCCGGCGTGTTGATTGTCTCCGGAGCCGGCTGTGGCGGCATTGAGGAAGATTTTCAGTCCTGCTAACTCGGTGGCTCCGAACTGGTAGGGATTCTTGTGATACGCGAAGCTGCCGTCGGCGGGGGTGATGTATGTGGTGTTGCTGAGTGCGAGGACGGCTTTGTAGAGACGCTGGTTGTAGGCGGCGCGGGTTTCTCCGGCGAGGACCTCTTGCGGAAGATGATTGACGCGCAGGAAGTTATCGTAGGGCGTGCCGACATAGCGGCCGAATTCATCGCGCTTGTAGAGCAGATCATGCATGTAAGTAGAGATGAAGATGGCGAGTTCGTCGACGATTTGCTGGTCGGTGGCTTTGGTGACGTCGAGGCGCAGGTTGGCGGGGAGAAGCAGGTCGCTGGTGATGCGTGGGTCGGTTCCGAGCATGAGGATGCTGTACGACAGGCCGTTTGTGCGGTCCTGGGCTAACTGACTGGAGCCGTCGTCTTCGCGGACGACGCGGGCGATGTGGGCGACGGCCTGCTGTTGCTGGGTGGGCGCCCAGCCGAAGTTGCGGCCGGTCATGGTGCCGCGGACCAGGTCTTCGCCGGTGGCGAATTCGCCGTCAAAGTGCAGGAAAAGCGGGGTGGAGCGAGGCGTGAAGCTGTCGACCATCTGCATGGAGTTGCGCGGGGTCTGCGTGAAGCCGTTCATGGCTCTGGGGATTGGGCTGCGGGTGGTGAAGTCGGCGTAGGTGCGGTTGCCGCCGCCGGAGACGCCTTCGAATTCGGTGACGAAGTGGCAGCTACGGCAGTTCATGGACTGGCCGGCGAAGGGTCCGGGGAGGGTGCCGGTGGTGGTTTCGACGGTGTTGAGAATGGGATCGCCTGCGGGCAGTGGGTCGTTCACGCCGGTCATGTGGGTGGCGAAGTATTCGCTGAAGCGGGGATCGATGAAGACGCGTTCGCCGATGGAGTCGGCTACTGGGGTGGTCTTTTCACTGGCTGGTGCGAGGGGAGCTTTGCCTGATCCGCAGCCGTTGAGGACTAGACCGGCGGCGAGGCAGACGGAAGCGGAGATGATGGTGAAGAGGCTGAGTCTGGCGAAGTCTTTACGGCCTCTGCCTGCTCGGGTGCGAAACTGGCTCACTGCTTTGCTCCTGAGGTGTGTGCGGGAGGGAGGGTGCGGAGGTAGGCGATGATCTGCCAGCGTTGCTGCTCGGGGAGGGAGCTCCACGAGGGCATGCCTTTGTAGGGGTTGCCGTTTTTGAGCATCCAGGCGAGCTCGCCGTCGGTGGCGTGGCGGATGCGTTCGCTGCGCAGGTTGGGGCGATTGTGCAGACCGGTGGCGTCGGCGCCGTGGCATTTGGCGCAGTTTTCGCTGAAGATGACTTTGCCTGCGGCGGCGGCGTTTGGCTTGCTGGCGTAGGGATTGGTGCGGGCGCGATCTTCATCGGGGACGCGATGGAGCCATTTGCCGTCGGACTCGGCTAGGAGGAGAGCGGGGATGAAAAGAAACAGGGCCAAAAACAACGCGGCATTGGCTCGTCCCACCCTTCGCAAAATCGCGAAGGATGGGGCACCCTCGGTTGTGGTGGATTCGAACGGCATTACCTGAATACCTTCAGTTGTGGGGGATTGGAAGGGGTTCACTCGGGCATCCGGAGTTGTGATGGATTTGAAAGACTTTTTCATTTGGACCTCCGGAATAAGTCTCTCAACTGCTGGACTTCGTAGGAGATTTTGAAGCGCCAGAGGACGCCGATGCTGTTGTCGTTGAGGCCGAACTGGGGGGAGAAGCTGTAGGTGATGCCGGCCGGCGTGCGGAAGTCTACGGTGGGGCCGGCGTAGTGGGAGGTCTGCTTGAGGCCGAAGCTGTAGCGGGTGCCGAGGCCGCCGTAGAGTTCGGCTCCGGCGTCGAAGTTTTGCAGGCAGAGCCAGCATTTATGGGGGCTGGCGGCGAGGGTGAGCGGGCGGCCTGTAGCGAGGGCGTAGCCGAACTCCCAGGGCTCGTTGGAGAGGTTTTTTTCGGCGATGAAGTTTTCTGAGACGTTCCAGCCCTTGAAGTTGCTGGAGAGGATGAGCTTGCTCTCGATGGACTTTTCGATGATGCCGTGGCTTTGGCCGTTGTTGACCTGGAAGCTGGAGATGCTGTCGTGGCCGGTGACTTCGAGGATGCTTTTATCGGCCTGGCTGACGCGCTCGTATTCGATGTAGATGACGGGGTTGATCCAGTATTCGCGGGGGAGGGGCTTGAAGCGGTTTTCCCAGCGGAAGCCGGTGAAGACCGTGGAATCGTTGACTGTGGACTGGCCCTGGGCGTAGACCTCGGTGGTCCACCAGGCGGTTGCGCCGTATTCGAGTTCAAGGGTCGGGCTGACGAAGGCGTTGGCGTCCTTGGGGGAGGCGGTGAGGCCTTTGAGGGCGATTTCGAGGTTGCCGGGCTCTTCGAGGTCGGTGGAGTAGGTGACGAAATAGGGCTTTTCCTGGGCTCGCGCGGCGGGGGCTTGCAGAGCGAGGCCGAGGGTGATTAGCGCTGCAAAGGCGAGGATTGGGCGGTGGGCGAAGGTAGGAATGCGTATCAACTGAGAACTCCAAAAAAGGGGTGAGACGTGGTTCAGTTTCGTGCGAGATTGAACCCGGACTAATTATGTCGGATACTTTGCTGAATTGGAGACTAAATTGGTCGGATATTTGTGTCAAGGTGGTTAGCGAAGTTTTTATGAAGCTTACCCAGGCCGTTGGCCTGGGCTGGGATAGTGGCGCGCCTTTGGCGCTGGTGTTGCGAAGGCGGGCGCATCTTTGACGCTGGAGTTGCGAGGTTAGGGTTAAAGCGGGTTCTATCTGGGGATGACGGAACGAAAAGCAAGGGCAACGGCGAAAGCAGATTCCCTGCGGGAATGACAAACAAGAAAAGCAAGTGCCAGAGCAGATTTACTTTGGGAATGACAGACAGAAAGGCGGGGGTAACGGCTAGTGCTAATTTCTGTATTTTCGCGGGATCTTCGATTCATGCAGGGAGTGGTTTCCTCGGCTAGACTGGTAGGGTTATGACTTTCACTATGCTTCCCGAGATCCAAGTGCGCTCGCCTCAGGGCGAGTTTGTGAATGAGCCTTTTGTCAACTTTGCTGAGCCTGAAAATGCGCGAGCGATGCGGGCGGCGTTGAGCCATGTGGGGACGCTGCTTGGCCGCGAGTATGACCTGATCATTGGCGGGCATCGGGAGAAGACGAAGGGCAAGATTACTTCGCTGAACCCGGCGCGGCCGGAGCAGGTGGTGGGCATTCATCAGAAGGCTGGGGCGGAGCATGCCCAGGATGCGATGGACGCGGCACAGCGGGCTTTTCACTCGTGGAGCCGGGTGACGGTGGAGGTGCGGGCTTCGATGCTGCTGCACGCGGCGGAGATTATTCGCAGGCGCAAACTGGAGTTTGCCGCGTGGCTGACGTATGAGGTGGGCAAGAACTGGGCCGAGGCGGACGCCGACGTGGCCGAGACGATCGACTTCCTGGAGTTTTATGCGCGGGAGGCGCTGCGGCTCGCGCAGGCTACGACGCCGATTCAACTGCCGGGAGAGCGCAACCGGCTGATCTACATTCCGCTGGGGGTGGGGGCGGTGATTCCGCCGTGGAACTTCCCTTTTGCGATTATGGCGGGGATGACGGCGGCGTCGATCGTTACGGGAAATACAGTAATCCTGAAGCCGTCGAGCGATTCGCCGACGATTGCGGCGCTGTTTATGGAGGTGCTTGAAGAGGCTGGGATGCCGGCGGGGGTGGTGAATTTCTGTCCGGGGTCGGGGGCTACTTTTGGCAACGCGATTGTGGCGCATCCGAAGACGCGGTTTATTGCGTTTACGGGGTCGAAGCCGGTGGGGCTGGATATTCACGAGCTGGCGGCGAAGACGCAGAAGGGGCAGATCTGGATCAAGCGGACTGTGCTAGAGATGGGCGGCAAGGATTCGATTCTTGTCTGTGCAGATGCGGATGTGGACGACGCGGTGAATGGCGTGGTGGCGGCGGCGTTCGGGTTCAGCGGGCAGAAGTGCTCGGCTTGTTCGCGGGCGATTATTGAGGCTCCGATTTATGACACGTTTGTGGAGAAAGTGCGGGAGAAGGTGGCGAAGCTGACGGTTGGCGATCCGGTAGAGAACCACAATCTTGGGCCGGTGGTGAATGCGAGCGCGATGCAGTCGATTCTCGAATACATTGCGAAGGGCAAGGAAGAGGGACGGTTGGTGGCGGGTGGATCGGCTGTGGAGACTGAGGCCAAGGGCTACTTCCTGGAGCCGACGGTGTTTGCGGATATCGATCCGGATGCGGTGATTTCGCAGGAGGAGATTTTTGGGCCTGTGCTGGCGCTGATCAAGGTGGAGAGCTACGAGGAAGGGCTGGCCGTCGCTAACAACACGGAATTTGGGCTGACCGGGGCGATCTACACGGCGGACAAGGAGCGGTTGAAGCATGCTGCAGCGGAGTTTCACGTGGGGAACCTTTACCTGAATCGCAAGTGCACGGGGGCGATGGTGGGAGCGCATCCGTTTGGCGGGTTCAATATGAGCGGGACGGATTCGAAGGCTGGCGGGCCGGATTATCTGCTTTTGTTTACGCAGGCTAAGTCGGTGGCGGAGAAGCTTGGTGCTGAGGATCTGGCTGCGGCTAGTGAGGGGATTTAATTTCTTGACGATCTATCAATGAAAATCAAAGGCTTCACGGTTCTCATAGTCTCCGTGCTTTGCGCGGTAGTCACACCTTGTATCGCGCAACAAAACGCAGGTAGTTCAAAATCGCAGGACCATAGTCTCGAATGCGCGCTTTCCTCGGCTGTAAACGGACAGATCATCAATGTCCGGGGTGAGGTAAGACAGGGACCGCACGATATGGCGTTCGATATTTTGGGATGTCACGAGACGGTATTACTCACCTATGCGGGATACCAAGACAACGACGTAAACGCATCTACGCTCCACTTAGACCAAGAAATGAGGCGTTTCCAGAAATACACCAGTTCGGTCTACAAGAGCCGGGGAAACAACATCTGTATGGCATGCTCTAAGTTCGATGATGTAAAGGCCGAGCTTACAGGTAAATTGGAAATCTCATCCGTGCCTCCCGGAGCGACGAAAGATCGCATTGGACGAATGTATGATTCGTCAGGAAAATTTATTGGTATCTGGGGTTGGGGGCATCCGGTTTCGTTTGCCGGTTATCGTCTTGTCATTCAATCCGCATCGCAGGTGACCGCTCGAAAGTTGAAGCGTCCTTAACAGATTCATGAAAAGAACTTATGAGTGATTTTGACTTGGAACACCGGTTGTTGATTGCCTGCGCGGTGGCGCGGGAGGCTGGGGCTTTGCAGAAGCGGCGGTTTTTGGATCGCGACGCCATGGTCTTCAAGTTCAAGGGGCCGCAGGATTATCTGACTGCTACGGATGGGGAGGTGGAGAAGCTGGTGCGCGGGCGGCTGCTTTCGGCTTTTCCGGGAGATACTTTTCTGGGCGAGGAAGATGGCGGGCAGGTTAGCGACTGCACCTGGGTGGTGGATCCGATCGATGGGACTTCGAATTTTGCTCGGGGGATTCCCTACTTCTGCGTTTCGATTGCGTTTGTGCTGAGGGGTGTGGCTTCGATTGGCGTGATTTATGCGCCGATGAGCGATGAGTTGTATGCGGCCGCGGCGGGGATGGGTGCGACGCTGAATGGCGAGCCGATGAAGGCTTCGACGGCGACTAGTCTGGACAGGTCGCTGATTGAGGTGGGCCGGGCTTCGCGACAGCCGCAGGCAGGGTATCTGGCGATGCTGGATAAGGTCATGAGCGCGGGGATGATGATTCGCGGAGCTGGGTCGGGGGCGCTGGCGGTGGCTAATGTGGCTTCGGGGCGGGTGGATGCTTGCTTTGAGACGCATATGTATTCGTGGGACTGCCTGGCCGGGCTGGTGCTGGTGGCGGAGGCTGGCGGCCGGGTGAATGATTTTCTGGCTGGGGATGGGCTGCTTAAGGGGAATGCGATTCTGGCTTCTGCGCCGGGGATTGCGGATGGGCTGTCCGCGCTGGTGGGCGTGCCGCTTAAGGCTTAGCAGATGATATCGGCTGGATGCGGGCAGATCGCTTAGAAGCAGATCCTTCACTTCGTTCAGGATGACAACCACTTTGGACCGAAGTTTCGACCATGGACGAAATATATGGGACGAGCTTTCGAGGCCTTATACGTAAAGATTCGTAGATATTTTCTTAGAGTTGCTCACGAACTGCGAAGGTGCTGCGTCTTCATTCAAGTCTCTTACTTTCTTCTTTTTCAGAACAATTCTGAGCGCAGCTTCGTAGTTAACCGTTTAGTTGCTATTAGCGTTGTATCGGGTGGGCCTCCGTTCGCCGGGCCCGCTCTTCCAGGCGAACGTCCTGACGTCTCCAGAAAAATCTAAGGGGGTAAAGCGGTGGGCAACTTTGGCGCTGACCTGAAACATGCTTTGCACATGTTTGTTAAGAATCCTGGATTCACTATTGCGGTGGTGGCTGCGCTGGCGCTTGGGATTGGGGCTGATACCGCGATCTTTTCGGTGGTGGATTCGGTGCTGCTGAAACCGCTGACTTATCCCGAGTCGGACCGGATTGTGCAATTGCTTTGCACCGGGCCGGGTGGGGAGGGGCCGTGCGGTTCGGCGACCAAGCTGCATGTGTGGCAGAACCAGACGAGCGTCTTCTCTGACGTGGCGGGGTATGACAATGGCGGCGGGATGAATCTGACTGGCGCGATTCCCGAGCAGGTGCATGGGGTGCATGTGACGGAGCAGTACTTCCGGGTCTTTGGGGCTCCGTTTGTGCTGGGGCGCGGGTTTACCAAGGACGAGGACAAGCCGCATGGCGGCAACGTGGTGGTGGTGAGCAACGGGCTGTGGAAGCGGAAGTTTGGCGGCGATCCGCAGGTGGTGGGCAAGTCGATTTCGATTGCCAATCTGCCTTACACGGTGGTGGGGGTGACTGGGGCGAATTTCGACACCGATCCGGTGGCTGATCTTTGGGTTCCTTATCAGTTTGACCCGAATACGAGCGATCAGGCGCACTACTTTGTGGCGGCGGGGCGGCTGAAGCCGGGGATTACGTTGCCGCAGGTGCAGGCGCAGTTGAAGCTGGCGGCGCTGGAGTTTAACCGGAAGTATCCGGGGATCAATCAGAAGGGTGGGTTCGATGCGCAGCTTTTGAAGGATTCGGTGGTGGCGGGCGTGCGGCAGTCGCTGATGGTGCTGATCGGGGCGGTGAGCTTTGTGCTGCTGATTGCCTGCGCCAATGTGGCCAATCTGTTGATGGTGAGGGCGGCGGGGAGGTCGCGGGAGTTTGCTATTCGTGCTGCGCTGGGGGCGAAGCGGAGCCGGATCATTCAGCAGTTGCTGACCGAAAGCGTGGTGCTGGCGATGACCGGAGGTTTGCTTGGGCTGGTGCTCGGGCTGACCGGGGTGCGGGCGCTGTTGGCGGTGAGTCCGGGGGATATTCCGCGGATTGGGGAGGATGGCGCGGCGGTCGGTTTGGACTGGCGGGTGGCGCTGTTTACGCTGGGAATTTCGCTGCTGACGGGGATTCTTTTCGGGCTGATTCCGGCGCTTTCGGCTTCGAGGCCGGATTTGATCAGCAGCATGAAGGAAGGGAGCAAGGGGACAGGCGGGAGCTTCCGGCATACGATCGTGCGCTCGCTGCTGGTGGTGACCGAGGTCTGGCTGGCGCTGGTGCTGCTGGTGGGGGCTTCGCTGCTGATTCGAACCTTTGTGGCGCTGCGGGCTGTGAATCCGGGTTTTGATTCGCACAATGTGCTGACGCTGGAGATGGCGCTGAATGGGCCTCGATTTGAAAAGACGGCTGGAGTGGCGCAGGTGGTGCGCGATGGGCGTCAGCGGCTGAATGGGCTCGCGGGGGTGGTCACGGCTTCGGCGACGAACTCGATGCCGCTGTTGGGCGGGTTTGGGTTACCGTTCAGCATTGTGGGCAAGCCGCCGCAGGACGGGCCGTATACCGGAGGCGCGGGGTGGATGGCGGTTTCGCCGGGGTATTGGGATTCTTTCAAGATTCCAATCCTGAAAGGGCGCGATTTTACGGACAACGACGTCGCAGGCTCGCAGGGTGTGGCGATGATCAACGAGGCGATGGCCAAACAGTTCTGGAAGAACGGAGAGAACCCGGTGGGGCAGCAGATCGTGATCGGTCATGGAGTGGGGCCGGAGTTTGAGGAGTCGGCGCGGCTGATCGTCGGGATTGTGGGAGATGTGCGCGACGGAGGGCTGAACAACAATCCTGAGCCGAAGATGACTGTGCCGCTGGCGCAGATGACGGACGGGTTGACGGAGCTGAATTCGAAGGTGGCGCCGATTTCGTGGGTGATTCGGACGAAGCTGGAGCCGCATCAGCTGGCGGCAACAGTGACCGACGAGCTGCGCAAGGCGAGCGGGGGACTTCCTGTGGCGCGGGTGCGGTCGATGGAGGAGATTGTGGTGAGATCGACGGCTCGGCAGGACTTCAACATGCTGCTGCTGTCGATCTTTGGCGGCTCTGCGCTGGTGCTGGCGGCGATCGGGATTTACGGGATCATGGCCTATTCGGTGACGCAGCGGACGCAGGAGATCGGCATTCGCATGGCGATGGGCGCGGATCGCGGGCGGATTACGAAGATGGTGGTGTGGCAGGGGATGCGGCTGGCTTTGATCGGGGTGGTGATCGGGATTGGTGTTTCGTTCTGGCTTACGAAGCTGGTGGCTAGTCTGCTGTATGGGGTGAAGCAGTGGGATCCGCTGGTGTTTGTGAGCGTGCCGCTGATTTTGAGTGCGGTGGCGCTGGTGGCGGTGTGGCTGCCGGCTATGCGGGCTTCGAAGCTGAATCCGATGGAGGCGCTCAGGACGGAGTAACAGACAGCCTTCATCCGACGAGTCGCGCAATCGCTGAAAAACAGATCCTTCACTGCGTTCAGGATGACAAAACGCATGAGATGAACTTCCAGGCGGACGCTAGGTGCCGGTGCGGGCTACGTTTGAGAGTTTGCCATTCTGGGGTGAGGGGTTCGGCCTTGAAGTGGGTGGGGCGGCAGCATCGGCCATTTCTTCGGCTTCGATGTGGCTGCTGACTACTGCGGCGGCTTCGGCCAGGACGCGGTGGTGCAGGGTGAAGAGAGCTAGTTCGAGCCGGTCGCTGACGCCGGTTTTGTCATAGATGGAGCGCAGATAGTTCTTGATGACCTGCTCGGTGGTCTTGAGGCGCATGGCGATTTCGCGATTTTTGCAGCCCTGGACGATGAGCGCTACGATGCGCATCTCTTTTGGAGTCAGCCGGTCGCGGACTCGGGTGCCGACCATGTCTTCGGCTGCGACCTCGGCTAGCACGCCCTGGACGGGCTGCCAGACTTCGCCGGCGGCAACCTTGCGCACGCAATCAACGAGGGCCGAGCCGGTGGTATTGCGAAAAATGACGCCGCGGAAGCCCTGCTGCAGATAGGGCCCGGCAGACTCGCTGTTTTCTGCGATGACGATTCCGCGGCTGCCCATGGTGTCGAGCAGGAGGCGGAGGCGGGAAAAATCCGGCTTCAGGGCTGAGGCGAAAATGACCACCGCACTGGGAAACGTGGAGATGGCGTGCATCATCCGTTCGTTGTCTGAGCACTGCGCGATAATGCGCAAATCGTCATCCAGGGCCAAAACCTTCGCAGTACCTGCACGAAAGATCGCCTGAGAGTCTGCCAGAATAATCTTGTTCATTGCCCCTGCCTCGCCTCCCCGAACCTTGTGCGACTGAAGTCATACGGAAAGCGGTCGATGCGAATGCCGAGCCCCCGGCCACGACTTCACACGCTCCACTTGAACCGCTAAGAGATATATCGGCGGAAATAGCGACTACATGCGCTATGATCCGTTTCGCAACACCTGGGGAGAAGGTGCGTTCCTTTGTACGTCTTGGTAACTCAAGTCTAAGCCCGTTCGTAACCGTTTTGCCTACCTTAAGAGTACCCGGATGTTGCCAATTTTGCTATGAGAATGAATATTTTTTCTCTATTACAGAAAATTGCCGTCTTCGTAGTGGCTGAATCTGGCGCTCCGGCCGGACGGTCTAAACTGTGTGTCAGGCGCTCGAAAGACTATGACCAGACCCATATTGCTCGCAGTTGATGACGATATCAGTGTTCTTGAGGCGGTAGTGCAGGATCTGCGCCGCCAGTATGGCTCGACCTATCGGGTGTTGCGCGCCGGCAGCGGACAGGCGGCGCTGGATACGCTGAAGCAGTTGAAGGTGCGCGAAGAGGCGGTAGCGCTGCTGCTGAGCGACCAGCGGATGCCGGGGATGACCGGCGTGGAGTTTTTGCAGGCGGCTCAGGCGATCTATCCGGAGGCGAAGCGGGTGCTGCTGACGGCCTATGCGGATACGGAAGCGGCTATTCGCGCAATCAACACGGCCCGCATTCACTATTACCTGACGAAGCCGTGGGATCCGCCGGAGGAGAAGCTTTATCCGGTACTGGATGACCTGCTGCAGGACTGGAATGCCGGGTATCAGCCTCGATTTGAAGGCCTGCGGGTGATCGGACATCGCTGGTCACTGAAGGATCATCAGCTTCGGAGCTTTCTTTCGCGCAACCATGTGCCGTACCGCTGGCTGGACGCGGCGGCAAGCGACGACGCGCAGCAACTGCTGAAGGAACGTTCTCTGGACCCGGAAGTGCTGCCGGTAGTGTTGTTTGCGAATGGCAGCGCGCTGGTGGACCCGGAGCAGGAGGCGCTGGCGGCACGGGTGGGACTGAGGACGCAGGCGGCGCAGGACTTCTACGACATTGTTGTAGTCGGGGCAGGGCCGGCGGGGCTGGCTGCGGCGGTCTATGGGGCCTCGGAGGGTCTGAAGACGCTGGTGATCGAGCCGGAGGCACCGGGGGGGCAAGCGGGATCTTCGTCGCGGATTGAGAATTATCTGGGATTCCCTTCTGGCATCAGCGGGGCGGACCTGGGACGACGGGCGCACATGCAGGGCGTGCGGTTTGGCGCGGAGTTTCTGACGCAGCGCGCGGTGGGGATGCGGATCGATGGACAGTACCGGTTTGTGGTGCTGGCGGATGGGCGGGAGGTTTCGAGCCATGTGCTGCTGCTGTCGACGGGCGTGCAGTACAAGCGGCTGCAAATCCCTGGGGCGGAACAGCTTACGGGCCGAGGAATCTACTACGGGGCAGCCCTGGTGGAGGCTGCGGCGTGCAAGGATGAAGATGTCTATATTATCGGGGGGGCGAATTCGGCAGGGCAGGCGGCGCTGCACTTCGCCAAATTTGCCTGTAAGGTAACAATGCTGATGCGCGCGAGCAGTCTGGAAGCCAGCATGTCGAAATATTTAATCGATGAGATCGAACGCACATCCAATATTGTGGTTGAGCCCAATTCGCAGGTTTTGGCGGCGGAGGGCAATGACCACCTGGAGGCTCTGAAGATTCGGGGACCCGAGGGGGATATCTGCCGTAAGGCGGGGTCGCTGTTCGTATTTATTGGCGCGGTGCCGGGTACGGAATGGCTTCCGGATACGATTTTGCGGGACGAGAAGGGGTTCATTCTGGCTGGGCCTGAGTTGAAGGCTTCGGGGAGGTTTGCCTCGATCTGGAAGCAGGATCGGGACCCGTATCTGCTGGAGACCAGTGTTCCGGGAGTTTTTGTGGCCGGGGATGTACGGCACGGATCGGTGAAGCGAGCGGCCTCGGCGGTTGGAGAGGGTTCGATAGCGGTGCAGTTTGCGCACCAATATCTGGCCAGTTTCTGATGCGAGGGCGAAAAAGTTCGTAAAAACGAAAGTGGGATGGAAGAAACGCATCGTATTGCATCACGCTACATCCATGATTATGTGACCGCATTACGGGACCAGGAAGATGTACGACGCTTCGCATGACAAAGGGAGTTTTCGCCGGGACATTGGCATAAACCAACTATGAATAACGGGAAACCATATTCCATTGAGCGGGTCTCGCTCGATGATTACGCGGAGCAACTCAGCTCGGTATTTGCCTCGGCGGGCGTAACTAAGGACCAGCTCTGCGGACTTGGCGAAGCTGATTTGTACCGGATTCCAGCCGGGGTTTTGTTCCATGATCCGAAAGAGGGGATCCGGGCGTTCTGGGTCCTGCTTGAGGGCGAGGTTCTGGCCGATAAAGCAGAGCCCGATGGTTCCAAGCACCGGATTTATGTGGCCAAAGCGGGCGACTCTTTTGGCGAAGTTGTGCTGTTAGCAGGCATGGCGCCTTCGCTGTACATGGAGGCTTCGCAGCCCTCGATCGGATTGCGGTTCGACGAGAGCACGTTCTGGAGGCTGATGGCCTGCAGTGCGGCGGCCCGTGAAATGATCCTGACGAACATGAAGAAGCGGCTCCAGGCGCATATGGCTGAGGCGGCGCATAAGGAAAAGCTGATTTCGCTGGGAACGATGGCGGCGGGATTGATGCATGAGCTGCATAATCCTGGATCGGCGGCCAAACGGGCGGCTTCGCAGTTGCGGGGAAATCTGGAGAAGCTGCAGGAGCTGAGCCTGCGCACTAGTTCGAGGGCGAAGACTCCGCTGCAACTCCAGTGCATGCATGACCTGCTGAAGCATGCCGTGCGCAGTTGCCATGCGCCGGCTCTGAGCAGCCTCGAACAGTCCGATGCGGAAGAGGCGATGTCGGAGTGGCTTGATGGAGCCGGAGTCGAAAACGCGTACAAGATCGGGCCGGCGCTGGTTGCGATTGGCTTTGAACAGAAAGAACTGGAGTGCGCCAGGGAAGCCTTTGAGGCTGGCCCATTTTCAGACGCGCTCAACTGGCTTGAGGCTCTCGTCTCCAGTGTTTCGCTGGTTTGCGCCATTGAAGAAAGCGTTACCCGGGTTTCAGACCTGGTGATGGCAGTGAAGAAGTTTGCTTATGACGACCGCTGCACGCTGCGGAATGTCGACGTGCATGACAGCATTCAGAGCACGCTGACGATTCTCGGACACAAGATGCGGCAGCGGCAGATTTCGGTAGCGAAGCACTTTGACGCGGCACAGCCGATCATCAACACAACAGGTGTGGCGATCAGCCAGGTTTGGACAAATCTGATCGACAATGCGATCGATGCTTCGACGGATGGCGGCGAGATCGAGGTGAAGACCTGGAGCGAGCCGGGATTTCTGGCGGTCAGCGTCGGTGATCATGGAAGCGGCATTCCTGAGGAGCTGCGGCAGCGGATCTTCGATCCCTTCTTCACGACCAAGCCGGTGGGCAAAGGGACCGGACTGGGGCTGGAGATTGTGCAGCGGATTGTGATGCAGAACTTTGGCGGGAAGATCGATATCGATTCGAAGCCGGGGTCTACGCAATTTGTGATTCGGTTGCCTCAGACTGCGGCTGTAACGGCTTAAGCATCGCCAATTTCGATTAGAGAGAATGAGTTATTCCCGATTCAAGGAGCTGGGTTAGAACCTGGCTCCTTTCCCGATTTTGCCTGTCTCGCCTCACTCTTCTTCTAACTTAAAACTTCCCTTCCCTTCTCCTTGAAGTTACCTTCGTCTCCGCCGATACAAACCACAGGCGGATTGCTGAGGGCGATATTCGATGGCGGAGCGTGGAGGAATGGCGGCCGATCGTACCGAGATGCTGGCAGAAATTCTGGAAGCCGCGCTTGAGGCTATGGAGGAAGGCGTTGCCGTGCTGGATGCGGAGTTGCGGGTGTTGTTCTGGAACCATGCGGCGGCGGCGATCAGCGGGTATCAGAGCGCTGAAATGCTTTCGCGCGGATTGCCTGCGACCTTCTATCAGGAGGATCCGCATGCTGAGGTTCCGCATCTGATCGGGGCGATCGACTGGCCGCTGCCGGTTCATCTGCTGCACCACCAGGGTCATGCCGTGCCCGCCATGTTGCGACGCACTCCATTGCGGGATGCGTTGGGAAAGCGCTTTGGCACGCTGCTTCGCTTTCATGTGGTTGAGGAGATTGATGTGCTGCCGCATGGGGAGACGGACGAGGACGGCGGTCTGGAGCTGCACCACATCAGGCAGAGTCAGGCTGCGCTCGAAGAGAGGCTCGATGCGGCGTGGCGGGAGTGGAAGAGCAATGGTGTTCCGCTGGGAGTGCTGTGGTGCACCGTGGACCAGGCGGCGATGTTGCGCAGGACGCATGGGCGCGATGCTTGCGAGGCAATGCTGGGTATTGTGGATCTGACGCTGCTGCATGGTTTGCATCCGGCGGAGACGCTGGGGCGATGGGGTACGAACGAGTTTCTGATCATGTGCCATGAGAGCGATACGGAGATGCTGGAAGATCGCGCGGAGCATCTTAGGGCGGTGGCGCGGACAGCGGAGTTTCGCTGGTGGGGCGATCGTGTCGCGATCAGCGTGAGTATTGGAGCGGCGCAGGCGGAGGAGGGTGAGACACTCTCGGGCTTGCTGCGCAGGGCGCAGAGGAAGATGCACAACATGCTCATTGCCATTGATATCGAGACGGAGAAAACAAGCACGAGGGGGCATGCATGTTCGCAATCATAGGCATCGTGGTGGTGTTTGGAGCAATCGTGGCCGGCTACCTGATGGAGAAGGGCAACCTGCTGGTGCTGCTGCAGCCGGCGGAGCTGATCATCATTGGCGGAGCCGCGCTGGGTACGCTGCTGGTTGCCAATCCGCTGCACATTATCAAGGCGATGCTGGGTGGCGTAGTGGGGGTGCTGAAGCCCTCGCCCTTTGGCAAGAAGCGCTATCTGGAGACGCTGAAGATGATGTTCGAATTTCTGAACAAGGTGCGCCGGGAGGGGTTGCTTTCGGTAGAGAATGACGTGGAGAAGGCTGGGGAGTCCGCGATCTTCAAGAAGTATCCGGAATTTCTCAAGGACCATCATGTAACGGATTTTGTCTGCGACACGCTACGCATGGCTGTGACCGGTGGCGTGGAGCCATTTGACATGGACCAGATGATGGAGCGGGATATGGAGGTGCATCATCATGGCGCGGCCGCTCCGATTGCCTCGCTGAGCACGGTGGCGGATGCGTTGCCGGGGTTGGGCATTGTGGCCGCGGTGCTGGGCGTGGTGATTACAATGGGGTCGATTGGGGGGCCTCCGGAAGAGGTGGGTCATAAGGTGGCTGCGGCGCTGGTGGGCACGTTTCTTGGCATTTTGCTGTGCTACGGGCTGGTGGGGCCGCTGGCTGCGAATATGACCAAGGGCGCGGACGAGCATAACGAATATCTGCAGGTGCTGCGCGTGCTGCTGCTTTCGTTCCTGAAGGGCAATGCGCCGATGATCGCGATTGAGATGGCGCGGAGGGCGATTCCGGCGCATGTGCGGCCTTCATTTGACGAGATGGAGAAGGCCTGCAAGGGCGGCGGAGCTGTTGCGGCTGCGGAAGCGGCATAAGGAGATCTGCACGCCATGATCAACAGCAAACCGGTCAGCAAGCAGCCGATTATTGTCATCCGGAAGAAGGGTGGCCATGGCGGCCACCATGGCGGTGCGTGGAAGGTGGCCTATGCGGACTTTGTGACGGCGATGATGGCGCTGTTCATTGTGCTGTGGCTGCTGAATTCGAGCGTGAAGGTGAAGAAGGCGGTTGCTGGATATTTCAACGATCCGCGGAGTTCGCAGAAGGAGACGGGTGCGGATAAAGCGAACAGCGGCGATAGCATCCCGATCGATCAGCAGAATTTGCAGAAACTGAAGCAACAGATTCAGAGAGCGATCAAAGACCAGAAAGACCTGGATAAGCTGGCCAAGCAGATCGAGATTACGATTACGCCTGAGGGGCTGCGCATTGAGCTGATCGAGGACAAGAACGGGACGTTCTTCAAGACTGGAAGCGCGCAACTGAGCGAGAATGGGCAGAAGCTGCTGGAGATGCTGGCGGGGCAGCTTAAGACGCTTCCTAACCGCCTCTTGCTTGAGGGGCATACGGATGCGCAGCCTTATTCGAGTGACACCGGTTATACGAATTGGGAGCTGTCGGCTGATCGCGCGAACTCGGCGCGGCGGCTGTTGCAGCAGGATGGCGTGGGTAGGGCGCAGATTTCGCAGGTGAGGGGGTATGCGGATCAGTTGTTGCGGGTGAAGAATGATCCGCTGGATCCGACGAATCGGCGAATTTCGCTGATTGTGCAGTGGGTTGAGGTGCCGGGGGTGCCTGAGGCTTCGGATGGGAAGAGGGATGTTGGTGTGAAGGAGGTGACGGCTCCGCTTGTGGGGGTGACGGCTAAGAAGTAGCGGGTTTGCGCCATGGACGGTTTCGCTTGCTCTTTGGGCTGAAGCCGGTGTACTTCGACGCGGTGAAACAGCAGATTCTCTTTGGGAATGACAAACAGAAAGGCAAGTGCAACAGCAGATCCTTCGCTGCGCTCAGGATGACAACTCTTCTGATAAGTCGGGATGACTAGCTTACTTAGGATGACAACGGCTTTGGTGAAGCCGTTGATTTCAGCAGCAGCGGTAGGGGGCGGCTGGTTCTAGTTGGACTTTGCCGGGTTCGTTGGTTAGGGATTCGGCTGAGGGTGGCGGGAGGCCGCGCAGGGTTTTGAGGCAGCGCAGCAGGGCTGAGCCTACGATGACGATTGCTCCGACGATGAAGATGACCATTAGGCTGGTTTCGATCCAGCCCTGGAGTTCTGTGCCGGGGTGCTGGGACATGGGCCAGAAGACAGTCTGGATGGACAGGTATCCTGCGGAGACTGTTGTCACGAGGACGAAGAGAGCGGGGGCGAGCGTGCACCAGCCGTAGATGGCTTTCTTATGGTTCACGAGGTAGGTGGTCATGGTAGCGAGGGCGATGGAGGCCAACAGTTGATTGGCTGTGCCGAAGAGAGGCCAGATGGTGGCGATGGTTCCGCCCCAGATGAGATAGCCCCAACTGACTACGACTATCGCGGTGGCGAGCAGGTTTGAGGGCAGCCAGTTGCTGCGGCCTAGTGGCTTGTAGAGTTTGCCCATCAGCTCCTGCATGACGTAGCGCGCGACTCTTGTTCCGGCGTCGATGGTAGTGAGGATGAAGAGCGCCTCGAACATGATGGCGTAGTGATACCAGTAGCCGGTTAGGGCTTTCATGCCGGGCAGACCGCGGAAGATTTGGGCGATGCCGATGGCGAGTGAAACGGCTCCGCCTGTGCGTCCGGCGAGCTGCTCGCCTACTTCGCGGGAGAACTCGGGCAGGTTGACGGCGTGCATGCCGAGCTTGGCGAAGACGGCGGGTGGCACGTTGATGGCGAAGTAGTCGCCGGGCATCATGGAGCAGGCTGCGATGAGAGCGAGGACGCCGACTAATGATTCGGCGAGCATGGCTCCGTAACCGATGAAGCGGGCGTCGGTTTCTTTGTCGATGAGCTTGGGCGTGGTGCCTGAGGCTACGAGCGAGTGGAAGCCGGAGATGGCTCCGCAGGCGATGGTGACGAAGAGGAATGGGAAGAGCTTGCCGGGGATGACCGGGCCGCCGCCGTGGACATATTGGGTGAAGGCGGGAAACTGCAATTGCGGATGGACGACGAGGACTCCGATGATGAGCGCGGCGAGAGTGCCGAGCTTGACGTAGGTGGAGAGGTAGTCGCGTGGTTCGAGGAGGAGCCAGACGGGCAGGACGGAGGCGAGGAATCCGTAGGCGCAGAGCAGCATTACGATCTGGTGTCCGTTGAAAAGAAGCACGTGTGCGAAAGCGGAGCCAGCGAACCAGTGGCCGCCGATCAACGCGGCGACGATCATGGCTACTCCGAAGATGGATGGGCCGAGCACTCTTACTTTGCCGGCGTTGCCGCGGAACATCCATACGCCCATGATCATGGCGATGGGGATGGTGAGGCCGATGGTGAAGATTCCCCAGGCGCTCTGGCTGAGGGCGTTGACGACGATGATGGCGAGGCCAGCCATGGCGACGATGAGGATGAGGAGGACGGCGATCATGGCGAGGAGGCCGGTGACGGGGCCTACTTCGCGCTGGACGATGTAGGGGAGCGATTTGCCGTCGTGGCGGAGGGAGCCGATGAGGACGGTGAGGTCCTGCACGCAGCCGGCGAGGACTGAGCCGGCGACGAGCCAGATGAGGCCGGGGGCGAAGCCGAATTGTGCAGCTAACGTAGGGCCTACCAGCGGACCGGCGCCTGCAATTGCTGCGAAGTGATGGCCGAAGGTGACCCACTTGGGTGATGGAACGTAGTTGTGTCCGTCGTTGAAGCGATGCGCCGGGGTGATGTTGCGGTCGTCGAGCATGAAGGCGCGGGTGGCCAGCAGCGCGCTGTAGTAGCGGTAGGCTACGGTGAAGATTCCGAGGACGATCAGCAGGAGGGGGAGTGTATTCACTGGCGGGTTGGGACCTCGGCGCGAGCTGTGCTCATGTGGGCAAGTATAACAATGGAGGAGATTCTCGAGAGCGCGTCATAGGAGCTTCGAAGTCGAGTGTGTTGTCTGGAGGTATCTAACTCTTTGTAGGGACGCCGAAGCAATGCGAAAAGCCGTCGTCGTCGGTGAGGAAAAACTCGGTCTGCCCGTAGTCTCGATGTTCGAGTTCTGAAACACCGTAGCCGAGGCTCCTCAATCGCTCTCTGGTTTCGTGTATATCCGTCGGGGCCCAGTAGAGTCGAATGCCGTTGTAGTCTTCCGGCTTGACCGGAGTTCCTGCACGTTGGTTCAACATAAACCATAAGTTGTCTTTCCGAAGCATGCAGAAGATCAGCTTGTCGTCTTTGTACATCTCTGAACTCATCGAGAATTCGAGACCGTCGACCCAGAAGCGCAGACTCGTGTCCAGGTTAGCGCTCGGGATGACCGGGATACAGTATTGAACGGGCATGACAGGCTCCTTTCGTTGAACTAAAACGCCGCTCAGGGCATTGAGCAATTCATGCGCGAAACCCGCGCTGTGCGTTCCTGGCCGTGGATTAGTTTACGCCAGCGGATCGCGCCGGGGTTTTGTTAGAGACTCTAAGCCTGTGTCCGACGCCATCTCTCTATTCGTCGTGAATTGGTATTTGGTTGGTTGTCACCTCTGCCGTGTCGGCGCGGCTTTGCCCTGATCGCCTACACTGGAGAACCGAATGCAGGGCTGTGCGATTGAGTGGTTACTTTCAAGCGTGAAGACGCGACTTTTAAGGAGTGATGCATGTTCGCCTGGAGCAGGGTTGATATCGATGCTGGTCACGACGCTGATGGGGGATTCAATTGGCGTATCGCGGGGAGCGGTGTAGTTTGGCTTGCGGCTTGTTGCGTACTGGGGATTGGGGCGGGATTTTCGAACGCCATGGCACAGGCTGGTGGGCAGGACGCTGCGCGGCTTGCGATTGATGTGACGAAGATCGTCTCGCCTGTCAGCCCGACTTTGTATGGGCTTATGACGGAGGAGATCAACCACTCCTATGATGGCGGGCTCTATGCGGAGATGATTCAGAATCGGGCTTTTCATTCGGACTGGGAGGGTGAGCCGCCGTGGGATCTGGTGCGTCACGGCAATGCTGAGGCGAGCAGGGCTATCGACAAGTCGACTGGGCCGAGCGAGGCTTTGCCTTTCAGCATGAAGCTTTCGGTTACTGCTGCCTCAGAGGGCAATGAGGCGGGGCTGACGAACCCGGGGTACTGGGGATATGGAATGCGGCCGGGGACGACTTATTCGGGGTCGCTGTATGCGCGGGTTGAGGATGCGGGTATTGGGCCGATTTCGGTGAGGATGATTAACGATCGCACTGGTGCTGTACTGGCAAAGGCGCAGGTGACCGTCAAGCCAGGACCGTGGGCGAGATATGAGTATAAGCTCGCGACTGGCGGAATCGCTCCGTCGAAGGCCAATCATCTGGAGTTCACGGTGGCGCATGCGGGGACGGTGTGGCTGCAGATGGTTTCGCTGATGCAGCCGACTTTTCACAACCGGCCTAATGGCAATCGAGTGGACCTGATGGAGCGGATGGCGGCAATGCATCCGAAGTTTCTGCGGCTGCCGGGTGGTAACTATCTTGAGGGCATGACAGTGGCCGAGCGATTTGACTGGAAGAAGACTCTGGGCCCGGTGATCGACCGGCCGGGACATCAGGGGCCTTGGTTTTACTGGTCGAGCGATGGGCTGGGGTTGCTGGAGTTTCTAGAGTGGTGCGAGGACCTGAAGGTTGAGCCGGTGCTGGCGGTCTACGCCGGTTACTCGCTGGGTGGCACGCATGTGGCGACGGGAAGGGACCTCGAGCCGTATGTGCAGGACGCGCTGGATGAAGTGGAATATGTGACGGGTGATGTCAGTACTAAGTGGGGTGCGGAGCGGGCTAAGGATGGGCATCCTGCGCCGTTTCCGCTGCACTATATCGAGATCGGCAACGAAGACTATCTGGACCGGTCGGGGAGTTATCCGGCTCGCTATGCGCAGTTTGCCGAGGCGCTGCATAAACACTATCCGCAGTACAAGCTGATTGCTACGGATGGGAATAGTGAGTATACGACGAAGGTGAATCCGGATGTTTCGGATGAGCATTACTACAAGTCGCCGGCGGACATGATGGACCTGGTGCATCACTACGATGCGGCGCCGCGAACGGGGCCGAAGATCTTCGTGGGTGAATGGGCTACGCGATCGGGATCTCCTACGCCTAATTTTGGCGATGCGCTGGGCGATGCTGCGTGGATGACTTCGATGGAGCGAAACAGCGATCTGATTGTGATGGCGAGTTATGCTCCGTTGCTGGTGAATGTCAGCCCTGGCGGAATGGAGTGGCCGACGGATCTGATTGGTTTCGATGCCGGTACGACTTACGCTTCGCCGAGTTATTGGGCGCAGAGTCTATTTGCCGGGCATCTCGGCGATGGGACGGCGCAGAGTTCAATTGCTGGGGGGAACAAGCGATTCTTTTACTCGGCTACTGTGAGTTCGGCGGATAAAGTGTTGCATTTGAAACTAGTGAATGCTTCGACTGTGGATCAGACGCTGCAGGTGACGTTGGATGGAGTGCCTGGTGCGCGGAAGGCGAAGCTGACTTCGCTGCATGGCGCGACTTTTGAGGCGACGAATTCGATGCGGGAGCCGGAGAATATTCGTCCGGTGGAATCGACGGTTGCGGTCGCGGGGAGGGAGTGGAAGCATACTGTGCCCGCGCTGACGATTGAGGTGGTGGACTTGCCGTTTTAGGACTACTGATGCCTGAAATGGATACGATCGAGCATCGGATGCTACGGTGAAGATCTCGGGGACAATCAGCCGAGGGGGAGTGTGTTGACCGGTGGATTGGTACCTCAGTGGAAGCCATGTGCATTGAAACCTGGCGTCACGATGTAGACCGTCTCAGCGCAAAGACCTTGACAATAGCGGCGCAGGCTATACCCCATATCAATCCATTAAATAGACATAGAAATAGATCAGATACCAAGACCTTGACCTTGCCCTCAGAACCCGTATCCCATAAGTATTTATAGTTTGTAGTCGTCGAGGCTGTGGGAAAGTTGGAAAGCGTTCTTTGCTTTCCTACTTTTCCATAGCCTGCTTTCGTTTGC
>Ga0182024_10002154_pt1 | contig 49485 bp, 58 predicted proteins | sample P32metaG_FD_120480 | JGI IMG/M metagenome (GOLD analysis project Ga0182024, IMG submission 120480) | Permafrost microbial communities from Stordalen Mire, Sweden - P3-2 metaG (Illumina Assembly) | ecosystem: Environmental > Terrestrial > Soil > Wetlands > Permafrost | place: Sweden: Stordalen...
AAGGCGGCGGGTGCATAGCATTGGCGTACGAACTACTAGTGGTAGAAGTACGGATCTAAAACGGTGACTTCGCTAATCGCGTCGACCGGGAGTCCGTTACGTTCGGCCGCTTTGCGGATAGAGCCGTCGCTCGGACCATCATAAATGCAAAACGTCTTTTTATGATCTTTTGAGACGTATGAATGGACCCATGTCACGCCGAGCTCTGCATTTGTTCCGACGACACCTCGGCACGTGTCGGCGCCCTCGCTTGTGGCCGGAATTGCTAATCCGTCCTTGAACGTCCGTTCGACGACGTATCGAGGCATGGCTCTTGCTCCTTTGAATGTAGCTGACGGTCTTCCAGATGACCGCGACTTTTCGACGCCGGAGTGCTGCCTTCCGGGTCAAGATGCGGGGCCCTGTGCTCTGGCAGCCAGGACGTGGGTTTCGGCACCGTGTTCGGGGATGCCGGATTCGACGAGCGAGGGCCGCCGCAGCTTCGCCTTCGTCGCCGAACCCTCGCCCCTCCGCATGGCCGGTACCGCCCTCGCCGCCATGCGCGGCTAGAGGTATACTAGCAACAGCACAGCAGGAGCACGACATGATGCGTTCGTTGTTTGCTTTCATCGCAGCACTGGCCGGGCTCGCCGCCGTCGGGGCCGGGGCGCTCGCGGACCAGACAGGACCGGCGCCGGCGATTGTCCATAACGTCGACGAAGCGCTGCACGCGGCGCCGGGTGCGAACGTCGTTCACGGCGGCAGCATCTCCTTTGGCGGCGGTACCGCCGCGGTGCTCGCTTTCGATTTCGGAACAGAGACGCCCAGGGACGCAGCCACCGGCCAGGCTTCGGGAAGACGGCAGCACGCACCGATTACACTAGTCCGCCAGACAGACTCGGCATCGCCGCTGCTTCTTCAAGCGTTGGCAGGAGGGACGGTCGGCCTGGTAGTGGGCACAGACACGTTCATACTGCACGGTGTAAGCGTCGTCTCGTCGAAGCATGTCGTGGTAAAGGGACCGACCTCTCTAGACACGCACGAGCTCGAGCAGATTATGTTCACGTTCCAAAAGATCGAAGTATCGAACGTGTCCCGCGGGAAGAGCGCAACCGATAATTGGCTCGCCCCGGGTGCTCCCACACCGTCGCCGTCACCACACCCGAAGCCGTAGCCTTGGATCTACGGTAGCGGCAACAAAGAGGCTGGCGGGACCAAGTTTTCGGCGCCGTGTTCGGGGATGCCGGATTCGACGAGCTGACGATATTGGGTGAGGCGGCTCGTTAGACGCGTCACTTCTTCGTTGAGCGCGTAACTTTGTTTTATGGCGTCGCCGAGGTCGGCGGTGTCGTAGGTGTAGTCGAACTTCTGGAGTGCGGCAAGGATCTGCGCGTTCTGTGCCGCGAGCTGGGCGTAGGCGCGCCGCAGGCCGCGGCCGCTCACTTTGTAGAGCGGGTAGTTCGACACCACGATGTCGCGCTTGATCTCGGCCTGCTCGATCACAGCGCGCAAACCCGCGACGCGGTCGTCGTGCGGCGAGTACTTTGATGCTTTCGCCAGCGCATCGATCGCCTGGTCGAATTTCGAAGCCGCGAACAGCGTGTCGGCAATCCTGATCTGCACGTTCACCAGGCCCGTGCGCGCGTGGACGTTCGTCGGATCGATCTGCAGCGCCAGCTCATACGCGACCGAGGCGTCCGGAAAGTTCTTGTGCTCGAGGGCGACGTCGCCTTGATGGTTGCGCGTGCGCACGATCCAGTCGGCGACGGTCGAGCCGCAGCCGGTAGTGGCGACGGGCAATATTGCACACGCCATTAACAGGATCGCGAGACGGAGGATGCGCGTCATCAGTGTTTCCAATGGACCCAAGCGTTGGCGACCGCGGCGATGTACTCCGCCGCCGGGAACAGGATCAGCTGTGCCAGGAGCGTTCCGATGAACGCCGTGACGATCAGCCAGAAGATCATCGCCGTCACGTCGCGCTTCGGGCGCTCGCCACGCACGGTTTGGTCGACGATGAAGGCGGTCGTCGGATCGATGAAGAGCGAGAACAGCACCGTGCCGACCCCGTTGACCAGGCCGGAGAGGCCGGTCGCGGTCGTGCGCGCGTCGAGCACGAGAACGCTCGCGTAGTACGACGAGACGACGCCGACGGCATAGAAGGCGAACAGTATCGTGTTCGCGATTAGCAGCTTGCGCGGCACGACGCTGATCGGGAAGTCGCTCAACCGCAGCCGGCGCGGCCGCAGTTCGCGCACCAGCGAAACCGCGACGCGAGGGTCGAACAGGCGCGTCAGGGCGTGCGGCACCGAACCCAGGCGCTCGAACGCGCCGATCCCGCGTACGAACATGACCAGGAACATCGGGAGCAGCACTGCGCCGAGCAGAATGCCGGCTGAGCCGGCGCCGACGATGATCCGCGCTTGCGCGTCGAACACGTGCAGGGCTTCGGGCGAGATCGAGGTCTGGTGCGCGGCGACGGCGAGGTTGGCCGGGCGATCGGCTAGCGCACCAAGCGCCGGCGTCATGAACAGCGACGCCAAACGGCTCGCGGTGACGAGCAAGCTGAACAGCGAGATCGCCGTCGCGATGCGGCCGGTCGTCACGCCCGCGTAGCGCGCCGCGTAGGCCCCGATCTGAATCGCCTGCGTGAGGAAGTTGAGACTCGCGGCGAGGATCAGATTGCCGGCAAGGACACCGCTCACGCCGCAGCTACGCCGGGCAGCTGCACGCCGCGCACCTCCGCGGGGCCGAGCACGCACAGCCCGCGCTGCGAAGGGACCAGCAGTTCGCGCGCCAGCGCGTCGACGGCGGCGTCGTCGACGGCGTCGAATGCCTCCTCGACTTCTTCGGTCGAGATCTGCCGGCCGTGCACGAGCTCGTTACGCGCCAACCGCGACATGCGGTTGAAGGTGCCCTCGAGCGCCAGCGTCAGGTTGCCCTTGAGATGCTCGCGCGCGCGCTCGACCTCGTCGCTGCGCACGCCGTCCTGCAGCAGCCGGTCCAACTCGTCGACGACGACGTCGACGCACTCCTGCGCGCGTTCCGGCGTGCAGCCGGCGGTGACGCCGAACAGTCCGGCCTCGCGGTACCCCTGCTGGAAGGTGCCGATCTCATAGGCCAGCGCGCGCTGCTCGCGGACGGTCTGGAACAGCCGGCTGGACATCCCGCCGCCCAGAATCGTGTCGAGCACGGAGAACGCGTAGCGCCGGTCGTCGCGCATCGAGAGTCCGGGTGTGCCCAGCAGAACGTAGGCCTGCTCGGTATCGTCGATCGTCACGTCGAGGCCCGGCGTGAACCGCGGCCGTTCGGGTGTCGACCCTTGCGCGTGACCGCTGAATGAGCCGAAGGCGTCGGCGGCGAGCGCGACGAGCACATCGTGATCGAGGTTGCCGGCGGCGGTGAGAAAGACCGTCGTGGGTGCGTAGCGGGTCGCACGCCACGCCAGCAGATCGTCGCGCTCGATGCCGGTGACCGTATGTGCGTAACCGATCGTCGGGTCGCCCAAGTTCGCGCCGCGCCAGAGCGTGCGCGCGAAACGGTCGTGCACGACCTCGCCCGGCGAATCGTCGTACATCTTGATCTCTTCAAGCACGACCTGACGCTCGCGGGCCAGATCGTCGGCAGCGAAGAGCGCGTTCTGCAGCAGGTCGGCGAGAATGTCGACCGCCCGCGGGAGATGCCGGTCGATCACGTGCGCGTAGAAGCAGGTCGTCTCTTTGTCGGTCATCGCGTTGAGCTCGCCGCCGACCGCGTCCATCTCTTCGGCGATCGCGCGGGCCGTCCGCCGGCGCGTTCCTTTGAAGACCATGTGCTCGAGCAGGTGGGAGATCCCGCGGCGTTCGGCCGGTTCGGCCGCCGACCCGACATCGCACCACACGCCGACGGTCGCCGAGCGTACGTGGGGTATCGACTCGGAAAGGACGCGCAAGCCGTTGGGGAGGGTCGAAATTCGAATCATCCGCCCGTCCCCTTCGCCAGCGCCGCTCGGAAGGCCGGGTCCCAGAAGACGCCTTGGCCGTCGTGCAGCCGGAGCGGAAGTTCCGCCAGCGCGCCGCGCGGCACCGTGACCGAAAAGACCGTGGCGGAGGCTGGTTTGGCGAAGTCGCCCGAGACGACCGTTCCCCGGCCGGTTGCCAGCGGGACGGTGGCCCAGCAGTCGATCTCATCGACGGTGGGCGCGGCGGCGTAGGCGACGGCGATCAGCTGCTCGATCTCCGCATTCCAGCCGGCGAGGTCGAGCGGCTGGTGAAACTTCACCCCGCTCACGACGAGGCCGCAATCGATATGCGGGCCGACCCGCTCGCAACGCACGTGGAGCAGCTGGGCCGCGAACGGACGCGCGAGCAGCGCCGCGGCGATGCGGCGCGCCGTCGTGAGGTCGCTGCCGGCGCTGCGCGCGGTTACGCGCGCGTCGTCGGCGCGGACGGCGACCGCACCCAGTGCGACCAGCACGACCGCTGCGAGCGCGCTAGTACGCTTGCGCAAAATAGGCCTGGTAGCGCGCCGGCTCGCCGCAGACGATGCAGATCGGCGCACGTGCCGGCTCGCGCAGATTGCGCGTAGACGCCGTAGTGTTCTCCTTGACGACCGCTTCGCAGGAGGCCAGCCCGCACCAGGCGATCTCGATCATCCCGGCGCGATTGCGGCACAGTTCGAAGAACGTCTCGCGGTCGGTTGCGCCGATCGTGTGCTCGGTCAGGAACGTTTTCGCTTGCGCGAAGAGGCGCTGCTGGATATCCTCGAGCACGCCGGGGATCGTGCGCACGACGTCGCCGAGCGGCACCTGCTGCTTCTGGCCCGGCTCTTTGACGGCGAAGTCACGCCGCACGAGCGTCGCGACGCCGGCCTCGAGATCGCGATTGCCCAGCTCGAGCCGAATCGGCACGCCGCGCATGTCCCACTCGTTGAACTTGTAGCCGGGCGACTGACCCGGACGATCGTCGAGCTTCACGCGCAGGCCGGCGGCCTTGCACTCCGCGTACAGTTCCTTGGCGCGGTCGGTCACCTCCGTACTCTCGCCGCGCGGAATCGGCACGATCACGACCTCGACCGGCGCCATGCGCGGCGGGATGCGCAAGCCGCGATCGTCACCGTGGGTCATGATGAGCCCGCCGAGCATCCGCCACGACATTCCCCACGACGTCGTCCAGCAGTACTGTTCGGTCTGATCCTCGGCGCTGAACGTGATGTCGTAGGCGCGCGCGAAGTTCTGCCCCAGCTCGTGCGAGGTCGCCGACTGTAGCGCCCGTCCGTCCGGCATCAGCGCCTCGATCGAAAAGGTATGGTTCGCCCCGGCGAAACGTTCGGACGCGCTCTTCTCGCCCTTGTAGACAGGAACCGCGCACACGTCTTCGGCGACCTCGCGGTAGATCTCGAGCATCCGCGCCACTTCTTCCGCCGCTTCGCCCTCGGTGGCGTGCGCGGTGTGCCCTTCCTGCCACAGGAACTCCGCCGTCCGCAGAAACGGCCGCGTGCGCTTCTCCCAGCGCATCACGTTGGCCCACTGGTTGATCAAGAGCGGCAGATCGCGATACGACTGAATCCACTCCGCATACATGACGCCGAAGAGGACTTCCGAGGTCGGCCGGATCGCAAGCCGCTCGGTCAACTTTTCGGTTCCACCTTCGGTCACCCACGCGACTTCGGGCGCGAAGCCTTCGACGTGTTCGGCTTCTTTGGTGAGGAGCGACTCCGGAATCAGCAGCGGAAAATAGGCGTTCTCATGGCCGGTCTCTTTGAACCGGCGATCGAGTTCGGCTTGCAGCCGTTCCCACAATCCGTACCCGTAGGGACGCAGCACCAGGCAGCCGCGTACCGGCGCCTGCGAGACGAGCTCGGCGCGATAGCAGACCGCCTGATACCACTCCGAGAGGTCGTCGGCTTTCGGTGGGATGCGTTCCATGACCAATCGGCCCGGGTTCGCCCAGGTACCGGGGCGTCCTCTCCGGGGCCCCTCGCGCTCGTCGCCGAAGCAATCCGCGCATGCCGAAACTGACCCGCATCTACACGCGCACCGGCGACGACGGCACGACCGGGCTCGTCGGCGGCCAGCGCGTGAAGAAAAACGCGCTGCGCATCGAGGCCTACGGCACGATCGACGAGCTCTCGTCGGTGATCGGTCTGGCCCGTGCGGCGCTGGCCGAAGTCGAGAGGACGCGCCCGGTGCAAGACCTGGGACGCGCGCACAAGGTCGTGGCCGAACTCGACCGCTGGCTGGCCTGGACGCAGGACGTGCTCTTCAACCTCGGCAGCGATCTGGCGACGCTGCCGAAGGATCGCTGGGAAGGCATGCCGCTGGTGACCGCGGAGGACGCGACCGCGCTCGAGCGCGCCATCGACCGCGCGCAAGAGGATCTCGCCCCGCTCGACAACTTCATCCATCCGGGCGGCGCGTATCCCGGCGCGTTCCTGCACCAGGCGCGCACGGTCTGCCGCCGCGCCGAGCGCCTCCTCATCGGAGCGCGCGATGCGGAGGAAGCGGTCTCCCCCGAGGTGATTCGCTACGTCAACCGCCTCTCCGACGCGCTCTTCGTCTGGTCGCGCTGGATCAATCACGCCCTCGACCAACCCGAACACCTCTGGAACGCGAAAACCGCACCGCCCCTAAGCGATTAGGACAACGTTGCGTACCGCGCCAGGACGCGGTCGACGACGGCAGCGGATTCGCCGGTGTAGGACTCGGGCCGGAACAAGCCTTCGAGTTCCGCGCGACCGACGTGCGCGCTGACGTCGGGATCGTCCGCCAGGACCTCGATCAGCGGGCGCTTCACTTCGATCGCCGCCGCGCAGGCGCGTTCGACGAGCTGGTGCGCTTCGGCGTTGCCGACCGACGTGACGAGGGCTGTCGCCACGGCTTCGGCCATGATGAGGCCGCCGGTCAAGTCGAGGTTGGCGCGCATCCGCGCGGTGTCGACCGTCATCCCTTCGGCGAGAACGCGGGCCTGCGCAAACGTGCCCGACGCCAGCACCAGCAGCTCCGGCAGCGCGATCTCTTCGCTCTGCCACGGCCCGGTCGAACGCTCGTGGTCGCCGGCCATCGCGGTCAGCATCAGCGGCACCAGCGCGTGCACGCCGCGCGTGCAGGCCAGCACGTATTCGCTCGCGATCGGATTGCGCTTCTGCGGCATCGTGCTCGAGCCGCCGCGGCCGGCCGCGTGCGGCTCGAACACTTCACCGACTTCGGTCTGCATCAGCAGGATCACGTCGCCGGCGACCTTCGCCAGCGAGCCGCACGTCACGCCGAGCGCGCACGCCAGCGTCGCGAACGGCGACCGGTCCGCATGCCACGGCGCGCCCGGCGCGGCCAAACCGAGTTCTTCGGCGAGGGCGATAGTAACCTCGCGCCCCCGCTCGCCCAGCGACGCCAAGGTGCCGACCGCGCCGCCGAACTGCACCTGCAGCACGCGCGCGCGCAGCGTGTCGAACGCGGCCAGTTCGTCGAGCAGCGGCGCGAGCCAGACCGCGACCTTATAGCCGAAGGTGATCGGCAGCGCGTGCTGCAGGTGGGTGCGTCCGGCCATGACGTCGTCGCGATGCCGGCGCGCGCGGTCGGCGAGCGCGTCGACGGTCGCGCGCAGATCGGTCTCCAGCAGCACCAGCGCGTCGCGCAGCTGAAGCACCAGCGCGGTGTCGAGGATATCCTGGGTCGTCGCGCCGAGGTGCACGTAGCGCGCGGCCTCGGCGCCGGCGCGCTTTGAGAGCTCTTTGGTCAGCGGCACGACGGGATAGCCGACGTTCTCGGTCGCGGCCACCAGTGCCGCCAGGTCGAATGAATCGACTTCGCCCGCCGCCGCCACGATCGCGTCGGCCGCGGATTGGGGAACGATGCCCAGCCGAGACTGCGCTCGCGCGAGCGCCGCCTCCACGGCGGCCAGCGCACGCAAGCGCTCGGGCAGCGAGAACACGCGCCGCATCGCGTCGCTGCCGTAGAGCGAGCCGAAGAGCGCGATCTGCGGCGTCACGGCTCGAAGAACGCCGTCTCTCCCTTCCCTTGCAGCACGATGTCGAAGTGAAACTCCGGTACGCCGTTGGCGGCCGGCAGGCGGGAGGCGATCAGCGTCTCACGCCGCGCGGGATCCTCGACACGCATCAGCAGCGGATCGCTCGCGTTCTCGGTGGGCTGATCGCCGAAGTACATCCGCGTGTGCAGCTGCCGCAGCAAGCCGCGGCCGAAAACCTGCACCGCAAGGTGCTGCGCCTGCAAACCGAGTGCGCTCGGCACGCGTCCCGGCCGAATCGTCGTGAACGAATAACGGCCTTCGGCATCGGTCGCGCAGCGGCCGAAGCCGATGAAGCGTGCGTCGTCGTAGCTTCCGCCGGCGTCGGCCTGGCGGATCTCGACGAGGGCGTCCGGCACCGGTGCGCCGTCGCCGTCGATGACGCGGCCGGCGATGCGGATCGTCTCGCCGGCCGGGTTCGCGGCGGTGAGGTCGTTCCAGTGCTCGTGGTGGAGCGCGAAGGAAAAGAACGGCCCGACCGTTTGCGAGCTCGAAGGGACGGCCACGCTCACGACTCCATCGGCGTCGCGCTGTGCCCCCGCAGCACGATATCGAACCGAAAGCCCAGCGCCCACTCTTCTTCGGTCAAGTCCGGATCGAAGCGCGAGACGAGTCGTTCGCGTGCGGCGGCGTCGGCAATGCTGTGAACGACCGGGTCGTACGCGAGCAGCGGATCGCCGGGGAAATACATCTGCGTCACCAGCCGGCTGTCGTTGCGCGAACCGAACAGCGAGAAGTGAATGTGCGCCGGCCGCCAGGCATTGGGACTGTTGCGCCACGGATACGCACCCGGCTTGATGGTGAGAAACCGGAAGGCGCCCTCGTCGTCGGTGAGCATCCGGCCGTCGCCGCGGAAGTTCGGATCGAGCGGCGCGCGGTGCTGGTCGGCCTCGTGGATGTAGCGGCCGGCTGCGTTCGCCTGCCAGACCTCGACCAGCGAACGACGCACCGGACGGCCGTCTTCATCGAGCACCCGCCCCGCAACGATGATCCGCTCGCCGAGCGGCGCGCCCGTTCCGCCTGCCGTCAGGTCGGTGATATCGGGTCCGGCCCATCCGCGCGCACACGACACGCCGGGAACCTCGACCAATTCGCGCGGCACTGCGAGCAGCGGCTGCTCGGGATGACGTTTGATCGTGCTCGTGTAGCCCGGATAGTCGTACGGCGGCTGGGTCGGATCGGCAGCGCGGAAGGCCGTGGTCACGCGTGTTCCTCATCGTCGATTTGCCGATAGACCTTCGCGGCAATCTTGAAGGCGGTGTTAGCTGCCGGAACGCCGGCGTAGGCGCCGACCTGCAGCAAGAGTTCCTTGACCTCGTCGCGGGTCACGCCGGTATTGCGGCTCGCGCGCAGATGCAGTTCGAGTTCTTCGAGCCGTCCGAGCGCCGCCGTGATCGCAATCACCAGCATGCTCCGGGTCTTGCGCTCGAGGCCCGGCCGCGTCCAGATGTCGCCCCACACGTTCTCGGTCAGATAGTGCTGAAAGTCGCGGGTGAAGTCGGTCGCGTTCTCCATCGAAGCATCGACGTGCGCGTCGCCGAGCACCGCGCGGCGCACGGCCAGACCCCGCTCGAACGGCGATTCGCTCATCCGCTTCTCCCGGCAGCAGCAGCCCCGAAAAACCCGTGCAGGACGCGATTGAACTCTGCGGGCCGCTCGACATTGAGAATGTGGGCGGCGCCGTCGATCACCTCGAGCCGCGCGCCGGGTATGGCGTCGCGCAGCGCAGCGCATAATGCGGGCGGCGTCGAGGGGTCTTCGGACCCGGCGATGACCAGCGTCGGCGCGGTGATGCGGGCATCGTCGGCGGCCAGATCTGCGTCGCGCAAGGCGGCACAGCAGCCGAGGTATCCGGCGACCGGCGTGCGCGAGAGCATCAGGCGAAAGCCGTCGACCTCGACCGGACGCGCCGCGTGCATCGCCGGCGTGAACCAGCGGCCCAGCGTCCCTTCGGCGAGTGCCCGGACGCCCTCGCGTTCGGCAGTCTCCATCCGTTCGTTCCACAGCTCGGCGGTGCCGATCCGGTTTCCGGTCGCGCACAATACCAGCCGTTCGGTGCGCGCGGGGTAGGCGGCGGCGAAGCGCTGCGCGACGACACCGCCGATCGAAAGGCCGACGAGCGTCGCACGCTCGATCGCCAGCGCATCGAGCAGTTCCGCCAGGTCGTCGGCCAGTTGCGCGACGGTGTACTCCCGCTGGGACGGGTTCGCGCTGAGGCCGTGGCCGCGCATGTCGTAGCGAACGACGCGGTGACGTTCGGCCAGCGCCGGGACTTGCGCATCCCAGAGGTGCACGTTCGTGCCGAGCGAGTTCAGCAGTACGACCGGCGGCCCGTGCTCGGGTCCGGTGAGGTCATAGTGGACGGTCAGGCCGTCCGCGCGCGTAAAGGGCATCGGGCGCGTCTTCGCCGTCAAGGGCCCGGAACCGGTTCTTCGTCGACCAGGTGCCGGCGCGCGCGCAGGAGGGCCAAGGCCGTCAGCGCGTCGTCGATCTCCCCGCCTGCGCACGCGTCCAGCATGTCCTCGAGCGGCATGCGCACGACCTCGATGCTCTCGATATCCTCCGGCGGCGTGGGATCCCGCACCAAGTCGCGCGCCAGGAAGAGCATCACGGGCGGCTCGACGATCGACGGAATCTCGAATCCGCGACCAAGCTCGTCCCAGCGCTCGGCCCGAAAGCCGGTCTCTTCACGCAGCTCGCGCTTGGCGCAATCGAGCGCGCTCTCGCCGGCATGCCGGCCGCCTTTGACGATCTCGACGACCGGCGCGCCGGCGGCGAAGCGCGCCTGGCGCACCAGCAGCACTGCATCGCCGTCGACCGCGACCACGCCGCTCGCCCCAGCCGTCACGACGACACCGTGCTCGCCCCGCAGTCCGTTCGGGTGCACGATCTCGTGAACGTCGAACCGCAGCCAGGGATTCTCGTACGCGACGCGGCGCGCGCGACGCTCGAAGCCCGCGCCGCTCATGCCGTCACCCGGACCCATCTACGGATACTCGGCCAAGCCCGGCGGGTCGACGACGGCTTCGATCTCGTCGGGATTCGACTTCCAGAAGCCGTAGCTGAAAAAGAAGATCAGGCCGGCGACCAGCGCGATGACGAACCAGATCCAGGTGCTGCGCGAGAGCCCGAAGACCGCCAGGAACAGCGAGAACACGATGCCCAGAATCGGGAACAGCGGGACGAACGGGACCCGGAAGGTTCGCGGCAGGTCGGGTTTGCGCCGGCGCAGGTAGAGCACGCCGGCGCAGACCACGGTGAATGCGATCAGCGTCCCGATGTTGACGAGGTTCAGGAGCTGGTTGAGCGGCACGATCAGCGTCAGGACCGCGACGGCAACGCCGGTGAACATGGTGGTGTAGATCGGCGTCTTGAAACGGGGATGGATGTGCGAGATCGCCGAGGGCAGCATCTTGTCGCGCGCCATCACATAGAAGATTCGGCTTTGGCCGAGCAGCGAGGCGAGCGCGACGCTGGTCGTGCCGGCCAGCACGCCGATCGTGATCACCCAGCTGAGGATCGGCAGGTGCAGCGGCGCCAGCGCCGCCACCAGCGGATTCTTTTCCGGCACCTGCGTCCAGTTGAGCGCGCCCACCAGGACGATCGCCGTCGCGCAGTAGATCACCGTGCCGATCGCAAGCGCGCCGAGCACGCCCAGCGGTACGTCGCGCTGCGGGTTCTTACACTCCTCGGCCGTGGTCGTCGCGGTATCGAATCCGATGTAGCTGAAGAACACGTAGGCGGCGATCGGAATGATCCCGTAGGGTTGCGACGCTTCGACCGCGCCGCCGAACGGCACCAGCATCCCGATGCCGTGCGGGATGAAATCGTGCAGGTTCGCGGCGTGAAACAGGAACAGGCCGGCGATCACGAACACGACCAACGCCGAGATCTTCAGCACCACGAAGATGTTGTTCGTCGTCGCCGACTCGCGAATCCCGACCGAGAGCAGGACGCTCAGCGCGAGGACGAACAGCGCGCCGACCAGGTCGAACTGGGAGTGCGCGATGTCGTAGGTGTTCAGCTGCCACCAGTTGCCGCCGATCACCAGATTCGATGTCTGCGCCCAGGCCGGCAGCGTCAGCCCGACGCTTTTGAACACATCTTGGATCGCGGCCGAGAACTGCTGCGCGACCGGCGCGGCACTGATACCGTATTCGAAGATGAGCGCAAAGCCGATGATCCACGCCACCAGTTTACCGAGCGTCGCGTAGGCGTAGGTGTACGCGCTGCCCGCCACCGGCACCATCGCCCCCAACTCCGCGTAGCAGAGGGCGGCGAAAAACGAGGTCAGGCCGGCCAAGAGGTACGACAGGATCACCGCCGGACCGGCGCCCTTGACGCCGGTCCCGATGGTGGTGAAGATACCGCCGCCGATCATCGTCCCGAGGCCGATCGAGACGAGATCCCGTGCGGTCAGCACGCGGCGAAGGGTCTTGTTCTTGCTCTGCTCGCGCAGACGTTCGACGGAACTGGTCGCAAAGAGTTGCGACAGGAACGGCATTCGCCGCCGTTCGGAACCCACCGGGCTGCATCCCCCGAGGGTGGTGCGCGAAGTGCCGGCCGTACGCGCGGCGAAGCCGCCGCGGTGCGTATCTTGTACCGTTCGATCATCCTTCAGCCGCAGCTCGAAGCACTGGCACGCGACGCCGGGGTGACCCTGGTCGAAGCTCCCGATACCCAAACCGGCGTGCGGGAAGCACCGCACGTCGACGCGCTGTGGCTGTGGCCGGGCTGCTACGACGCGGAGTTGGCCGCGGCGCTCGGGTCTTCGCAGCAACTGCGCTGGATCCAACTGCTGACCATGGGCTACGATTCGCTCGAGAAATTCGGTGCGCCGCCCGGCATCACGATCACCAACGCCGGAGATTCCTACGCGCCGACGGTCGCCGAGCACGCGCTGGCGCTATCGCTGGCGCTGCTGCGGCAGATTCGCCCCGCGCTCGAACGCTCCACGAAACACGCCTGGGATTCCGGTTTGTCGGCCTCCGTGGCGACCCTCAACGACGCGCTGGTCGCGGTGATCGGGTTCGGTTCGATCGGGCGCGCGATTGCTGTTCGCGTCCGCGCCTGCGGCGCGCGCGTGGTCGCGGTCACGCGCAGCGGACGGCCCGATCCGCTGGCCGATGAAAGCGCGCCGGTCGGGGCGCTGCACGCCGTGCTCGCGCGCGCCGACGTGGTCGTGCTGGCGGTGCCGCTCACCGCGGAGACCCGCGGGATGATCGACGCCGCCGCGCTGGCGGCGCTGCGGCCCGGTGCCGTGCTGGTCAACATCGCCCGCGGCGGAGTGATCGACACCGCCGCGCTGGTCGCAGCGCTCCGCGAAGGGCGGCTCGGCGGTGCCGGGCTCGACGTGACCGACCCCGAACCGTTGCCCCCGGACCATCCGCTGTGGGAGACCCCCAACACGATCATCACGCCGCACATCGCGGGTTACGGCGGCACGGTTCCGGGCCGCCGCGTGCTCGGCCTGATCGGCCGCAACCTCGACGCGTTTCGCAACGGCCGTGCGCTCGAAGCGCAGATCACCCTCACGCCGCGCTAGCGGAACGCGTGCTCAGAGACCGAGCGTCTTGCGGACGGCGGGGAGAAAATTCCGCGAGATCGGCACCTCGCTGCGCGCCTTGTCGTCGACGCGCAGCAAGAACGAACCGCCGAAGAACGGCTCGACCTCCACCACGCGGTCGGGGTTGACGAGATACGCGCGGTGCACGCGCAGAAACCCGGCCGGTTCGAGCCGCGCCGCGGCCTCGGCCAACGAGCCTTTCCAACGCAAGTCACCATCGAACACGCGGGCTGTGACGACGTGCCCGTTGGCCTGCACGTAGCGGATCTCGGCGACCTTGACCAGGCGCATGCGTTCGCCGTCTTCGAGCGCGACCCGCGACGGCGGCGCGCCGCTGCCGTTGGGGCCGGCTCCGGTTCCGCGCAAGGAGCGCAAGCGTTCGACCGTGCGCGCGAGGCGCGCGCCCGACACCGGTTTCACCACGTAGTCGACCGCGGCGAGTTCGAACGCGTCGACGGCGCGTGAATCGTCGGCGGTGACGAAGACGACCTGCGGCGGCGACGGCAGCGCGGCGATGACCTTGGTCGCGTCGAGGCCGCTGAGTCCAGGGAGGTTGATGTCGAGAAAGGCGATGTCGTAGGCCGATCCGGCCAGGAGCTGCAGTGCCTCGACGGCATCGCCGGCTTCGGTGACGGCGAAATCCGGAGCGACCTTGCCCAGCGCGTAGACCAGCTCGCTGCGCACCAGCGGCTCGTCGTCGACGACCAGAACCTTCAGCATCGCCCGCGCGCGCGTCAGCGCGCCGATGTCGGCACGCCGGCCGGCACACGGAACGTGACGGTCGCCCCGCGTCCGGGCGCGCTCTCGACCTGCAGGGCGCTCGCAGGACCGAACAGCTTGGTCAGACGCTGGTTGACGTTGTCGATGCCGATGCCCATGCCTTGCGACGGTGCGCCGGGCACGAATCCGACGCCGTCGTCGCTCACGGCGATTTCGGTCAGCTCGTCGTCGCCCGGCCGCGCGCTGATGCGCACCCTCCCGCCGCCGCCCTTGGGCCCCAGACCGTGGAAGATCGCATTCTCGACCAAGGGCTGCACCGAGAGAACCGGGACCAGGGCCAAACGCGCGCGCGGATCGATGTCGAATTCGACCCGCAGCCGCTCGCCGAAGCGCGCGTGCTCGAAGCGCAGGTACTGCTCCACATGCTCGAGTTCCTCATCGAGTGAGACGAACTCCGCATGGTGCGCCAGCGAATCGCGGAAGTATTCGGCGAAGTCGACGACCAGATCGTGCGCGCGCTCGGGATCGGTGCGCGTCAGCGCCGCGATCGTGGTCAGCGTGTTGAAGAGAAAGTGCGGCGACACGCGCGCGCGCAGCGCGTCAAGCTCGGCTTGGGTGACCAGCGCCGAACGCGCGTCGAGCTCGGCGACTTCGAGCGAGGTCGAGAACACCCGCGCCAGGCCGACGGCCACCCGTTCGTCGTCCTCGGCGATCGGCGTTCCGGCCCGATAGAGTTTGAGCGCGCCGACCGCCGCATTCCCGACGATGAAGGGCGCAATGGTGACCGAGGTCAGCGGACATCCGGCGACCGGGCAGTCGATCTCTTCGCGCGAGCGCGCCGTGCAGACCGCACCGGTTGCGATCGCGTGATGCGTGAGCCCCGTCAGCGCCGGGCCGCCGACCAGATGGTGGTCCTCGCCGCGGCCGACGTAGGCCAGGACGCGCTCGGTGTCGACGACCGCGCACGCGTCGAGTTCCAGATGCTCGTACAGCAGCCGCGCGGTGAAGCTCGCGGATTCCACGCCGAGGCCGCCGCGCAGGTGCGGCAGCGCTTCGACGACCAGATCGAGAACGTTCGTCGCCACGCGCTCTCGCTTCGCCGGAACGCTCGCCGGCGCCGCCCGGCGCGGAAACCGAGTGCTGCGGACTAGGCCGGCAGCAGCTTCTCCGGGCTGATCGGGAGTTCGCGCACCCGTGTTCCGGTGGCGTGATAGACGGCATTGGCGACCGCCGCGGCGCTGCCGACGTTCCCGATCTCGCCGATGCCCTTGATGCCCAGCGGGTTCACGTGCGGATCTTCTTCATCGACCAGCACGATGTCGATCTCGGGGATGTCGGCGTTGACCGGCACCAGGTAGTTCTCGAGGTTCGCGTTCATGTAGCGCCCGCTGCGCTCGTCGATGCGGCCTTCCTCGTGCAGCGCCATCGACACACCCCACACGACGCCGCCCATGTATTGGCTACGCGCCATGCGCGAGTTGACGATCCGTCCGGCCGCGAAGGCGCTGACCATCCGCGCCAAGCGCACCGTTCCAAAATCCGGATCGACGTGCACCTCGGCGAAGTGCGCGCCGAAAGCGTGCGTCGAGTACGGGCCTTTGACCCGGCGGTCGTGCTTGGCTTCGGCAAACGCGCTCATCGATGAGACGCCGGCACGCTGCAAGATCGCGACGTACGTTTCGCCGAGCTCGGGCCGCTCGCGCAACGCGATGCGGCCGCGCGCGAACGTCATGTCGTCCAGCCTGCGGCCGTGCAACGGCGAGGCGGCATCCGCGACGGCCGCAGCCGCGAGCTTGTCGCGCACGGCGATCCCGGCCAGATGGACGGCGTTGGCGACGCTCGCGGTCTGCTGCGAACCACCGGCGCGGGCTGCTTCGGGCATCAGCGTGTCGCCGAGATCGAAGCGCACGTGCGCGACGTCGATGCCCAGCGCTTCGGCCGCGATCTGCGTGAAGGCCGTATACGCGCCGGTGCCGATGTCGCACGCTCCGCTCGTGACGTAGGCGCTGCCGTCGGAATGCACGGTCGCCATCGCCGCGGACGACGAGCGATTCGCGGGATAGGTCGAGCTTGCCATGCCGTAACCGACCAGCAAGCCGTCCGCGGTACGGGTCGCCCGCACCTGCGGCGGTCGCTGCGACCAGCCGAATCGCGCTGCGCCCTCGGCGTAGCAGCGGCGCAGCGACTTCGACGAAAACGGTTTGCCATGCTGATCGGGGTCGGTCTCGGTGTAGTTGAGCAGCCGCAGCGCCAATGGATCGACACCGGTCGCGTAGGCCAGCTCGTCCATCGCGGACTCGAGCGCGAACGAACCGCTCGACTCACCCGGGGCGCGCATGAACGTCGGCGTCGCGACGTCGTAGCGCACCCCACGATGCGTCGTCACCTGATTCGGCACCGCGTAGAGCATGCGCGAGATCACGGCGCTGTTCTCGATGAAGTTTTCGAAGCGTGACGCCTGCGAGCGGACGTCGTGCGCGAGCGCCAGCAGCCGGCCCGACGTATCGGCTCCGATGCGCAGGTGCTGTTCGGTCCGCGGCCGATAGCCGTGACCGCCGAACATGTCGGGGCGGGTCAGGACGATCTTCACCGGCCGGCCGACGAGCCGCGCCGCCATCGCAGCCAGCGCGGTGTGGGCGTTCGTACCGCCCTTGGAACCGAAGCCGCCGCCCACGAACTTGGTCACCACGCGGACGCCGGACTCGGGAAGACCGAAGATCGCGGCGATGCTCTTGCGCCGGTCGAAGACACCTTGCGACGCGTCGTACAGCGTGAGCCGGTTTCCGTCCCAAGCGGCAGTCGTGGCGTGCGGTTCCATCGGGTTGTGAAATTCCGTCGGCGTCACGTAGGTTTGGTCGATGCGAACCGGAGCGGCGGCGAAGGCGGAGTCGAACGAGCCGCGCGCGCTGTCGGCCGGATTCTGGTTCGCCTCGGGCGGTTCGTAGGTCACCGCGCCGGGCGCGTTCATCGTCGTCGCCGGCGTTTCGGCGGCATACGTCACGCGCACCCGCGCGGCCGCTTCGGTCGCGACCTCGAAGGACTCGGCGACGACCAGTGCCACCGGCTGGCGGTCGTACAGCACCCGGTCGTCCTGCAGCAGGCGCAGTTTGCGGTCGCCGGGTGAGGCCGCGTCTTGGCGCACGCGCGGCGCGTTGTCGTGGGTCAGAACCGCCAGCACGCCGCGTCGCGAGAGCGCTTCGGTGCCGTCGATCGACGCAATCCGCCCGACGGCGATCGTGCTGGTGACGATAACGGCGTAGGCCACGTGCGCGGGCTGCTCTTCGTAGCTGTAGCGCGCGGCGCCGGTCACTTTGGCGCGGCCGTCGACACGTGCGAGCGGGGCGCCGATCATGCCGGCATCCCGACGCTGGTCAGGGCACGGATCATTGCGTTCTTCGCCATCCGTATCTTAAAGCGGTTGAGCCGCTGCGGAACCGCTGCCTGCAGTCCCGCCTCGGCCGCCGCGGTGAACAGGTCGCGGCTGGGCACCTTCCCGATCAGTACTGCCTCAGCTTCGCGCGAACGCCACGGCGCATGCGCCACCCCGCCCAAGCCGATGCGCGCGTCGCGGATCGTGCCGCCGGTGACCTCGAGCGCCGCCGCGACCGAAACCAGCGCGAATTCGTACGATGCCCGATCGCGCACCTTGATGTAGGTTGAGCTGCGGGTCAACGCGCTGGGCATGAAGGTCAGCGCCGTAATCAGCTCGCCGGGCTGGATGTTCGTGTCGCGCGACGGGTCGTCGGGCAGCCGGTGAAAGCCCAGGAACGGCACCGTACGTTCGCCTGCGGGGCCGCGCAGATGAATCGTCGCATCGACCAGCAGCATCGCGACGGCGAAATCCGAGGGGTGCACGGCAATGCAGCGGTCGTTGGCGCCGAGGATCGCCATCTTGCGATCGTCGCCGCCGATCGCGCTGCAGCCGCTGCCGGGACGCCGCTTGTTGCACGGCTGCGAGATGTCGCGGAAGTAGACGCACCGGGTGCGCTGCAGCACGTTTCCGCCGATCGTGGCCATGTTGCGCAGTTGCGCCGAGGCGCTCAGGTTGAGCGCCTGGGATATGGCCGGAGCGGCGCTGCGGAGGGCCGGATGATCGGCCGTATCGCTCATCCGCGCCAGGGCGCCGATGCGGAGCTCACCCGAAGGCGTCGTCTCGATCGCGGCGAGCGGCAGCGCGTTGATGTCGATGACGGCGTCAGGCTTCGCTACCTCGAGTTTGATCAGATCGATCAGGTTCGTTCCGCCCGCCAGGTAGGCGCCGCGGGCCGTTTGCGCGAGGGTCGAGAACGCGTCCTGCTCGGTGCGTGCGCGTGCGTACGAAAAAGGACGCATCAGGCGCGTGCCGCCGCGTTGACGGCCCGCACGATGTTGGTGTACGCGCCGCAGCGGCAGATGTTGCCGCTCATCGATTCGCGAATCTGCGCATCCGAGCCCGCGCGGCCTTCCGCGATCAGGCCGACTGCCGAGCAAATCTGCCCCGGCGTACAGTAGCCGCACTGAAACGCGTCGTTGTCGATGAAGGCTTGCTGCACCGGATGCAGCCGCCCGCCGCGCGCGAGTCCCTCGACGGTCGTGACCTGCTTCCCCTCGGTTGCGACCGCGAGGGTCAGACATGCGTTGACGCGCCGTCCGTCGACGAGCACCGTGCAGGCGCCGCACTGTCCCTGATCGCAGCCCTTCTTGCTGCCGGTCAATCCCAGCCGCTCGCGCAGCGCGTCGAGCAAGGTCACGCGCGGTTCGACCTTCAGCGGATAGGCTCGCCCGTTGACCTGCAGCATCACATCGACCGGCTCTGGTCCCATCAGCGCCGGTGCCGTCTGCGCTTCCACTGCCGCCGGTGCGGAAAGTCCCATTCCGAGCGCTGCCGCCGGCAGCGCCGTGCCGATCAGAAACCGCCGGCGTGAAAATGTGCGATCGTCCATGCTCGCGTCCCTCGTGCGTGGTCATACCCACTCGCGCGAGAACCGCACCGCACGCACCGATCAGAAGGCCTGGCGAGCGCTCTTACCGGCGGCCGCGCAGATCATGGACGCGTGGAGGGCTTAGGGTTCGTCGTCGGCCGCGCCGGCGACGACCACGCCGGGGTTCCGCACGATCACGCGGTCGTGCCGCGCATCGAAACGCACGCTCGAGCCGAAGGTGCGGGTGATCGTCGCGCCGGCGACCATCGTGCGGCCGCGCACCGTGAAGGGCGCGTGCGCGAGCGTGATCGCGTGACCGTTGAGGACGGCCTTGGCGTGGCCGGCGTGCATGACCAGGACGTCGGTGCCGCGCCGCAAGGTGACCGCGCCGCTGGCGGGGTCGAAGGTGGCTTGAGCGCCGGCGGCTTCGGAGACGACGCGCAGCGGCAGGTAGGTGCCGGCGGCGGTCGTGACCGGGGCGACGTCCGAGGCGATCCGCTGCCCGTCCACGCTGATGGTCGCTGGAGTCGACAGGGCAAGCAGCAACGACGCGACCAGGGCGGTCGCGGACGTTACGGCGAGCAGGCGTCCTTCAGGCAGGTGTGGCTTCACGGTGTATCTCGTGGAGGTAGTCCGGGTACTGGTCGGCGATGACCTTTTCGATCTCCAAACGTAACTTCCCCAGCAATTCGTTCTCGGGGAAGGTGCCGACGAGCTCTCCCTTGCGGTAGATCGCGCCCTTCCCTTTGCCGCCGGCGATCCCCACATCGGCCATTTTAGACTCTCCGGGGCCGTTCACGACACAGCCCATGACCGCGACCTTGACCGGGGCGGTGTACTCTTTGGCTATCGCCTCGACCATGCGGGCGAGGTTGACGACCTCGATCTCAGCCCGCCCGCACGACGGGCAGGCGGTGATGTCGAAACCCTTTTCGCGCAGCCCCAGGGCCTTGAGGATCCCCCAGGCGACCGGGACCTCTTCGACCGGATCGGCCGCTAGGGAAACCCGCAGGGTGTCGCCGATGCCCTCGAACAGCAGGATGCCCAGACCGATCGAGGACTTGATCGTGCCCTCGCGCGGCAGTCCGGCCTCGGTGACCCCGAGGTGCAGGGCATACGGGGAGCCCCGCTCGTCGAGCTGCTTGGCCAAGAGGCGGTAGGCGTAGATGGTGGTCAGCGCGTCGTGCGCCTTGACCGAGATGATGATGTCGGTGTGGCCGAGGTCCTCGAGGATCTCGACATGCCGCAGCGCCGAGGCGGCCAGGGCTTCGGGGCTATGGCCCAGCGTCGCCTCGAGGTCGCGCGCCAGCGAGCCCATGTTGACGCCGATGCGAATCGGGGTCCCGCGCTCGACGGCCAGCTTCACGACCTCGCGCGTCTTCACCGGATCGGTGATGTTGCCGGGGTTCAGTCGCAGCTTGGCGACGCCGGCTTCGATGGCGGCCAGCGCCATGCGATGATCGAAGTGGACGTCGGCGACGATCGGCACCGGCGAACGCGCGACGATGGACGGGAGGCCCGCCGCGTCGCGCGCGTCCTGACAGGTCACGCGGACGATCTCGCAGCCGGCCATTGCCAGCCCGTAGACCTGCTCGAGCGTCTTGTCGACGTCGGCGGTATCGGTTGTCGTCATCGACTGCACCGCAATCGGATGGTCGCCGCCGATCCAGACCTTCTTGGCGTCCTTCGACCAGTCCGACTTGTTCTCGAGCAGTACCGGCTTCGTCTTGCGGCGCAAACGAATCATCGTCTGTAGTCTACCAGACTCTCGCGCGGCATCATAATTGGCCGTGCCGCGATGCGAGGGCCGAGATGTCGTGATACGACACCGCGAGCATCAGGACGATCAGCACCGCGAAACCGCCGACGTGCACCAGCGCTTCCTTTTCGGGATCGACCGGCCGCCCGCGCAGCATTTCGACCAGGATGAACGCCGCCCGCCCGCCGTCGAGCGCGGGGATCGGCAGCAAGTTGAAGATGCCCAGCGAGATCGACAGCATCGCGGAGAGCCGTAGGAAAATGTAGGGCCCGAAATCCTGGGCCTGCGCCGACACTTGCGCGATGCCGATCGGCCCGGTGACCTGTCCGGCGACTTGCGCCGGATGCGTGACCAAACCGCCCAGCACGCCGAGCGTCGAGGTAATGAACGCGCTGAACTCGCTACCGGCGAAGCCGGCCGCGACCAGCACGCTGACCGGGTGCGTCGCTTGCAGCGGCGAGAACCCGAGATGCCCCTCTTTCGGGTCGGCGGGAATGCCGACCGGGACCGCGTCGAACGCGCGCTGCTGACCGGCATGCTCGTACACGACGTGGATCCGTTTACCGAGCGCGTGATGGATGGTGTTGACCAGCACGTTGCCGTCGGGCATCGCCCGTCCGTCGATCGAGATGATGCGGTCACCGGCTTGCACGCCGGCCCGATCCGCCGGCAATCCCGGGATCGACTGCTGGACCACGGTCGTCGGTTTGTCGCCCGGCACGCCGATGAGCGCCGCGGTCGAGAACAGCAGCACCAGCGCGACGATGAAGTTCGCGACCGGTCCGGCCAACACGATGGCGAGCCGCTGCAGTGCGTTCTTGGCTTGAAAGTTGTCGCTGTCGTAGGCGACGCCGTGACGGAACTGGCGCTGTTGCTCGGCCTCGTTCGTCTTGCCGTCCTCGCCCTTCATCTGGCAGTATCCGCCCAGCGGCAGCAGGTTGATGCGATAGTTCGTTCCGCTGCGCTTCGAAGTCCACTTCAGCAGCGTCGGGCCGAAGCCGACCGCGAAGTCGGTGACGCGCACGCCGCATAGACGCGCGACGATGAAGTGACCGTACTCGTGGAGCACCACCAGCACGGACAGGTTGACCAGGAAGACGATCAGTTTTTCGGGGTTCATGTGCTCCGTGTCGGACCCGCAAGCCGTTGGCGGACGAAGTCGCGGGCCAGCTCGCGTGCGGTCCGGTCGGCACGGCGAACAGCGTCGAGACTCGATTCGCTGGTAGCGACCCCTTCGAGAACGGTTTCGATGCAGGCCGGGATGTCCCCAAAGCGGACCTCGCCGGCCACAAACGCCTGGACCGCGATCTCGTTGGCCGCCGAGACGATCGCCGGGGCCGTACCGCCCAATTCGAGCGCCCGATAGGCCAGCCGCAGGCACGGGAACCGCTCGGGATCCGCGCGCTCGAAGGTGAGCGAGGTCGCGGTCGAACCGCGCTCGCCCCCCAGGGCCGCCAGCGGGTCGTCGTGGGGGCGGTCGGCCAGACGGTCGGGATACGCAAGCGCGTAGCCGATCGGCAGCCGCATGTCGGGCGGAGCCAATTGCGCCAGCACGTTCCCGTCGGTGAAGATGACGAAGCCGTGCGCGATCGAGGTCCGGTGAACGAGCACGTGGATCCGTTCGCCCGGGATACCGAAGAGCCGCGACGCCTCGATCACTTCCAATCCCTTGTTCATCAGGGTCGCGGAATCGATCGTATTCTTGACGCCCATCCGCCAGGTCGGATGCGCGAGCGCGTCGGCGACGGTCGCATCTTCCATCTCGGCGCGCGAACGTTCCCAGAACGGTCCGCCCGATGCCGTGAGGACGATCGCCGCGACGCGCTCGGGCGGCGCGCCCTGCAAGCATTGGAAGATCGCAGAGTGCTCGCTGTCGACCGGGAGCAGCCGCGCACCGCTGCGTGCGGCCTCGGCCGCCAGTAGATCGCCCGCGGCCACGATCAGTTCTTTGTTGGCCAGCGCGACATCGATGCCGGCGGCCACCGCAGCGAACACCGCTTCGAACGCGACCGCGCCGTCGGTGGCGGCGACGACGAGATCGGCGTTGGACGCGCACGCAACCGCATGCAATCCCTCCGTGCCGTGCACGACGCGCGCGTCGCCCGGTTCAAGCCGCGCGGCAAGTTCCTGCGCCGCCGCCTCGCTGCCGGCCGAGACGACCTGCGGATGGAACTGCGTGACCTGCGCCGCCAGCAATTCCACGTTGCGGCCCGCAGCCAGCCCGCTAACCGCGAATCGCTCGGGGTGGCGGGCGATGACGTCGAGCGTCTGGCGCCCGATGCTGCCGGTCGAACCGAGCACCGCGATGCGCCGGCGGCTCACGTGTTCACCAGCCGGTTGTTCGAGATCACGCCGATCAGGAACAGCGCGAAATAGAACGCGACGCCGGCGAAGATGTACGAGTCGAAGCGGTCGAGGACGCCGCCGTGTCCCCAGATCAGCGACCCGGCATCCTTCACTTTGGCATCGCGTTTGAGACCGCTCTCGACGAGATCGCCGGCTTGCGCCGCGATCGAGGTGATCGCGCCCACGATTGCGCCCTGCCACCAGCTTACGTGCAGCGTGGGGACCAGCGCGATCGCCGCACCGACGCCGACCGACGCCACAAAACCGCCGAGCGCACCTTCGACCGTCTTTTTCGGCGACAGCCGGGTCAGCTGATGACGGCCGATCGCGGTGCCGACAAGCATCGCGAAGATATCGGTGAAGGCGACCAGGAAGATCGCCCAGGCGATCCACAGCGCGCCGTCGTGCAAGGCGCGAATGGCGATGAAGTAGGTCAGCAGCTTTCCGATGTACAGCACGCCCAGCAGCGTGAACCCGCTGCGTGCGAAATAGCCCGCTTCGCCGGTGAAGGTTGCGGTGGCGAGCGCGACCACCACCGTCGCCGCCAGCAGAATGCCTTCGTAGCGGTGGATCAGTCCGAAGTGCGCCAACAGGATGTAGGCCCACACCGCGACCATCGCGACCGGGAGTTCGAGCTGCGGGCCTTTGCGCGCCGAGAGACCGGCGAACTCGTACACGCAGCCGGTCGCGATCAGGAGCACCAGCACCGTGAATGCCGGCGGCCAGGCGTTGCAGGCAAAGCCGAGCGCGGCCAAGAGGATGCCGCTGATGACGCGGCGCGCGCTGACGGCGGGCTTGCGGGCTGCTGCCAACGGGGCGGAACCCGATGCCGTGGTCGTGGTCGTCATGCCGGCCCGGAGGCGCGCCGCCGGCGTTGATATTCCGCGATGGCCTCGGCGAAGTGATCGCGCGAGAAGTCGGGCCAGAACGTATCGCGCAGCACCAGCTCGGCGTGCGCGACTTGATACAGCAAGAAATTCGAAAGCCGTGCTTCGCCGCCCGGCCGGATGAGGAGATCGGGATCCGGCATCCCAGCCGTCGCGAGGTAGCTCGCGAGCGTGTCCTCCTCGATCGCGTCGGGTGCGAGCGTGCCGGCCGCGACGTCGGCCATCATCGCCGCGATCGCGTCGCGCAGTTCGGTGCGCGCGCTGTAGTTGACGGCCAGGTTCAGCTCGAGCCCCGAATTGCGGGCGGTCTTGGCCACCAGCCGGTCGAGCGCGTCGCGCGAGGCCGGCGGCAGTTGGCGGTAGTTGCCGATCACGCGCACGCGCACGTTGTTGCGGCGCAGCTCGTCGAGTTCGTGCTCGGCGAAGTACACGCACAGGTCGAGCAGCAGCGAGATTTCGGTCGAGTCGCGCTTCCAGTTTTCACTCGAGAAGCCGTAGACGGTCAGCATCGGGATGTGCCAGTCGCTGGCCGCCCGCGTGATCTCGCGCAGCGCGACGATGCCGCGGCGATGGCCTTCGATCGCCGGGAGCCGGTGCGAACGCGCCCAGCGGCGGTTGCCGTCCATGATGATCGCCACGTGTTGGGGGAGCCGGGCCGGATCGAGCACGACGCCGCGCGGCGGCCGCAGCAGCGCGGCGGAGGATCGGTCGGCAACGCCGGCGGGTCTCATGGCAGTCGTTCGTACCCGTCGTAGCCGGCGATCAGCTCCCAGGCGCCGTCGCCGGCCCCGGCCAGCGGCTTCACCCGCAGGCAGCGCAGCGTGCCCAAACCGAGCGCAGGGTACGGTGGGGTCAGCACGCGCATGCGCAGCGGCCGGTCGGCCAGCGCCGCACGCGCTGCGGTCCACGGCAGCAGGGCAAGATCGGACGGCATCAGACCTCCATGATCTCCTTTTCTTTGCCGCCGACCAATTCGTCGATCTGTTTGATGTACTTGTCGGTCTGCTTCTGGACCTGATCCTGGCCGCGCTTGATCTGATCGTCGGTGATGGTGCGGTTCTTCGCCAGCGCCTTGATCTCGTCGATCGCCTTGTGCCGCAGGTTGCGGATCGCGACCTTGTGCTCTTCCGCCTTCTTGTGGACGATCTTGACCAGTTCTTTGCGGCGCTCTTCGGTCAGCGGCGGGATCGAGAGCCGGATCGACGCGCCGTCGACGTTCGGGTTGAGCCCCAGATCGCTGGTTTCGATCGCCTTGCGGATCGCGCCGACCACGCTTTTGTCGAACGCGGTCACCAGCAGCGAACGGCCGTCGGGGGAGTTCACGCTCGCAACTTGCTTGAGCGGAACGCTGGAGCCGTAGGCTTCGACGTGGAGGCGGTCGAGCAGCGAGGGCGCCGCCCGGCCGGTGCGGATCGAAGCGAAATCGGCGCGCGTCGCCTCGAGCGCCTTTCCCATCTTCCCGTCGCTGTCGCGATAGACGTCATCGAGCATGGCTCACCCCTTCTGCGTCGCTGGGGACCGGACTCCGCGAGACGATCGTGCCGATCGGTTCGCCCATCACGACCCGGCGGATGTTTCCGGACCGGAACATGTTGAAGATCACGATCGGCAGACCATTGTCCATGCACAGCGTGAGCGCGGTCGAGTCCATGACCTCGAGCCCGAGTTCCAGCACCCGCAGGTAGTCGAGCTGTGCGAACTTGGTCGCGGTAGGGTCCTTGAACGGATCGGCGCTGTAGACGCCGTCCACTTTGGTGGCTTTGAGAATCGCTTGGGCGCCGACCTCGACCGCGCGCAGCGCGGCGGTCGTGTCGGTCGTAAAGTACGGGTTGCCGGTGCCGGCCGCGAAAATCACGACGCGGCCCTTTTCGAGATGGCGCATCGCGCGCCGGCGAATGTAGGGCTCGGCGATCGCGTTCATGGCGATCGCCGTCTGCACGCGGCACGGCACGCCGATCCGCTCGAGCGAGTCCTGCAGCGCCAACGCGTTGATGACCGTCGCCAGCATCCCCATGTAGTCGGCCGTCGCGCGGTCCATCCCGGCCGCTTCGTGTGTCTTGCCGCGCCAGATATTGCCGCCGCCGACGACGATCGCCAGCGAAACGCCGTCGGCATGCACCTGCGCGATCTCGCGCGCCATCGCCGTAGTCGTGTCGACGTCAACGTCGGCGCCGTTCCCCGCGAATGCCTCGCCGGAGAGTTTGAGCAGGACGCGCTGGTACGCCGGACTCGACAACGGCCGCTCGCTACTCCTCGCCCAGGGCGAACTTGACGTAGCGGCGGACGCGAATCTTCTCGCCGAGCACGCCCGATACAGAGTTCACCAGCTCGCCGACCGTTTGCGCGTCGTCCTTGACGAACGGCTGCTCGAGCAGCGTGTGCTCCTCATACCACTTGTTCAATTTGCCCGAGACGATCTTCTCGACGATCTCGGGCGGTTTCCCGGGCGGCACCGTCTTCTCGAGCTCGGCCTTGACCTCGGCGGCGACCGTTTCGGGGACCTCGGCGCGATCGAGGTACTGCGGCGACATCGCGGCGACGTGCATCGCAACGTCGCGCACGAGCTCGCGAAAGCGCTCGTTGCGGGCGACGAAATCGGTCTCGCAATTGATCTCGACCAAGACGCCGATCTTGCCCCCGGCATGGATGTAGGAGCCGACCAAACCCTCGTTGGCGGCGCGTTCGGCCTTCTTCTCGGCCTTGGCTTGGCCGAGGTCGCCCAGACGGGCTTTCGCGCGCTCGAAGTCGCCTTCGGCCCAAAGCAGCGCGTTCCGGACGTCGGACATGCCGGCGCCCGACTCTTCGCGCAGCCGTTTGATTTCGTCCGCGCTCGGCTTGTATACGGTGTTCACGTCGTTCCCGTTGAATTTAAACCGCGGCAGGTTCGGGTTCGGCAGCGATCTGGGCGTACTGCTGGTCGTAATCGGCCGCGTCGTATGCGGACTCGGTCTCGGTCTTGCCTTCGATGATCGCATTGGCGATGGTCGAGACCATCAGCCGCACGCTGCGGATCGCATCGTCATTGCCGGGGATCGCGTAGTTGATCTCATCGGGATCGCAGTTGGTATCGATCACGGCGATGATCGGGATGTTCAGCTTCTTGGCTTCCATGACCGCGATCCGTTCTTTTTTGGGATCGACGATGAAGACCGCATCGGGGAGCCGGTGCATGTCCTTGATTCCGCCCAGAAACTTCTCGAGCTTCTCCAGCTCGTCGGTCAGCCGCGCCACTTCTTTCTTGGGAAGCAGATCGAAGGTGCCTTGCTGGCGCATCCCCTCGAGCTCGCGCAGGCGCGAGATCCGCTTCTGAATCGTCGCGAAGTTGGTCAGCGTTCCGCCCAGCCAGCGCTGGTTGACGAAGAACGTCCCGGCGCGCTCGGCCTCTTCGCGCACGACGTCCTGAGCTTGCTTCTTGGTGCCCACGAAGAGCACGACCCGGCCGCCCCGCGACATCTGCTTGACGGCGTCGTAGACGTCGTTGAGCATCGCCAGCGTCTTGGAGAGGTCGATGATGTAGATGCCGTTGCGCTCTTGGAAGATGTATGGCTTCATCTTCGGATTCCAGCGGCGCGTTTGGTGTCCGAAATGGACCCCGGCCTCCAGAAGAGCGCGCATGGTTACGCCTGATGCCATGAAATCGTGACCTTTCTGAGCCCGCGCTGCCGTCCTTGGCATCGTGATGGGCGCATGGCAACCGCGCGCGTCGTGCTCGCGGCCGCCTCTCCGGCCCTCCAGGCCGGTGAAGTGAGCCCCGTTCTGCGCGGGGCAACCCACAAAGTATACCATACCGGGACCCGCGGGACCCCGGGCCAGGCTCGCCTCAGGAGTCTGGTTGCCCCTCGGGCGGGGCTGGGCGCGGGGTTCGGCCCAGCGGTGCGATCCGGGGCTTGGCGCCTGATCGCGGCTCGGCCGTGCCGGCGGCGTCGCGGTTACCCCGCTGGATCTCTTCGTAGACCTCGGAGCGGTGCACCGGAATCGCGCGCGGTGCTTCGATCCCCAATTTTACCGTATCGCGCTCGACGGCCACGACCACGATGCGGATGTCATCGCCGATGATGATCGCCTGGTTGAGCTTGCGGCTGAGCACGAGCACCGGACGCCCTCCATGGCCAAGAAGCGCTCGCTTTCCCGTCTCCGGCGTTACCCTCCCGCCGCGGCGACGGACGCCGCCGGCCCGACGCGCCGGGGACGGTTCTCGAGCACGATCTGGCGCGCCGTGCGGGTGCGCAGGTTGACCACGATCGGCGCCGCCGGCTCGAGCGCTTCCGAGTCCCCGTCGACCAGCAGAAAGAGGCGCTCCGCGCCGTCGCCCAGGTCGAGCGAATCCTCGGCGTAGCCCGGAAGCTGCGGCGCGTAGCCCGGGACCCGCCGCGCCGCATCCGCCGTCGGGATCGCCACCGCCGGATCATCGAGGCTCTGCAGCCAGATGCGTCCGTCGTCATCGAACTCGAGCGGAATGAATCGCCGCAGCGCGCTGAATCCCGGCAATCCCCATGGGAACCTGATGACGTCGGACTCCCGGTAACAACACGAACCAAAACGCGGCAGCGCGATCGTCACGCCCGGCTCGTCATCGTCCGACCTCACCCTTTTGCTATCGGCCGAACGGCCGCGAAGGTGAAGTGCGCTCAGGCCGTGGCGGCGTCGACGATCAAACGGCCGAGCAGCTTCTCCGCGATCTCCTCGCTGGTGACGTCGTAACGTCCCTCTGCGATACGCAGGCGCAGTTCGGCTACCCGTGCGTGCCGGTAGAACGGCTCGACCAGCGCAGCTCGACCGAAGGCCGCACACCAGCGCGCCGCGCTCCAGCGGTGCCATGCCCGCGCACCCGCGCTGAGCGCGCGCCCGTCGCGGCGGTGCTGGCGCCGTGCGTTCCGGTACGCGTCCAGGGCGAACCCGATCTCATCCCGGCTGATCATCATGTTCGACCTCGTTTGCTCGAACAGCGTCCTTACTACAAGCCCTATCGTCGAGAGTTCAGGCAGACTTTAGGACGGCCCGACGCGTTCCGGGGCAACCTCGTCGCGCGCGCTCCACAGATCGGCCGGCAGCAACGAGGGATTCGGGAGCGGTACGTCCGGCGGCGGCGCCGCGAGCCCGGCCGCGCCGGGCACGGCCGCGGGCGGAATCGTGTTCGGCGTCACCGGATCGCCGCTGGTCCGTTCGGTGCGCACCCGCGCTGCGATGTCGCCCAAACGTTCCGCCACCGCAGCCGCACTCGGCGGACGCGCTGCGGGTTCGCGCGCCAGCAATTCGTGCACGAGCGCGGCGAGCGCCGGGTCGACGTCGCCGACGCGCGCCTGCAGCGGCGCCGGATCTTCTTCGAAGCGCCGCAGCGCAACGTCGATCGCGCCGGCGCCCTCGAAGGGCGGCGCGCCGGCCAGCGCATGATAGAGCACCGCACCGAACGCGTACAGATCGCCTTGCGCGGTACAAGTTCCGAAACGTGCTTGCTCCGGGGCGACGTACATCGCCGTCCCCAGCAGTTCGCCCGCGATGGTGAGTTCGCTGTCGTCGGCGACGCGCGCCAGGCCGAAATCGGTCAGCTGCGGCAGTCCCTGCTGATCGATCAGGATGTTGGCCGGCTTGACGTCGCGATGGATGATGCCGCGTTCGTGCGCCGCGTCGAGCGCACGGGCGATCGCGAGCCCGATCGCGGCCACGCGCTCCGAGGGGATCGGCCCTTCGGCGATCAGGGCCGCCAAGGAGCGGCCGTCGACGTAATCCATCACGATGTACGGCCGGCCGTCCTCGTGCACGCCCACGTCGTGCACCGTGACGATATTGGGGTGCACCAGGCTCGCTTCAGCCAAAGCCTCGCGCCGGAACCGCTCCTCGACGACCCCGGTCGCGTCGTGGCGGCGCTGCAGCAATTTGATCGCGACGACGCGATTGAGCACGGTGTCGTGGGCCTCGAAGACCGTCGCCATGCCGCCGTGGCCGGCGATGCGGTCGAGGCGGTAGCGCCCGCCAAGCAGCTCCAAGGGTGTCATCGTCTTCCCTGTACCCTGTGCGTACCCTCAGCGCGCGAACTGGGCAGCGTGCAGGGTGGCGTAGGCGCCGCCGGCGGCGATCAGCGCTTCGTGGGTACCCGCCTCGCGCACGCTCCCCGCTTCGATGTACAGGATCTTGGACGCGCGGCGAATCGTCGAGAGGCGATGGGCGATGATCAGGGTCGTGCGTCCGGGCAGCAGCCGATCCAGCGCGACCTCGATCAGGGCCTCGGAGTGGGAATCGAGGGCACTGGTCGCTTCGTCCAGGATCAGAATCCGGGGATCGCGCAGGATCGCGCGCGCGATGGCGATGCGCTGACGCTGTCCGCCCGACAGGCGTATTCCGCGCTCGCCGACGATCGTGGCATAGCCTTCGGGCAGCCGGGAGACGAATTCGTCCGCGTTCGCTTCGCGCGCCGCTGCGATGATTTCGTCGTCGGACGCGTCGAGGCGCCCGTAACGGATGTTTTCGGCGATCGTGCCGTTGAAGAGCTGCGTCTCCTGCGGGACGATCGCGATCGCGTCGCGCAGGTCGGCCAGGCGCACGCCCGCGATGTCGACCCCGTCGACGGTGATGCGGCCCTGCTGCGGCTCGTAGAAGCGCGGCACCAGGTTGACGATCGTGCTCTTTCCGGCGCCCGACGGCCCGACCAGCGCTACGATCTCGCCGTGGAGCATCTCGGCCGAGAAGTCTCGCAGCACCGGGCGTCCGGGATCGTAGGCGAAACCGACGTGTTCGAAGCGCACGTCGCCGAGCAGCCGCGCCAGCGGCTGCGCGCCGGGCGGATCTTCGCGCTCGACCGGGAGATCCAAGATCTCGAACACGCGGCCGGCGCCGACGAACGCGCGCGCGAAGTCGGCGAAGAAAATCGAGAAGCGATTCATCGGATTGATCAGCAGCGCGGTCGCACCCCAGAACTCCCACGCCCGTTCCGGCGAGAGCCGGCCGACGCCGACTTCGCGCGCGGTCACGACGATGACCGCGCACACGGCCAGCATCACCACCAGCGCGAGCACCGGCGCCTGCGTCTGGTTGAACTGCGTGACCTTCATGTAGGCGCCGAAGTAGCGTTCGTTGGCGCCGGTAAAACGCTCGCGCTCGAACTCTTCACGCCGGAAGGCTTTGACGACCCGCTCGTTCGCCAACACTTCGACCAGATTGCTGGCCAGATCGGCGATGCGTTCCTGGGCGCGTTTGGTTCCGGCGACGATCAGCGCGTTGAACCGGCTGACGACCCACGCGACGATCGGTGCCGCCACGAACAGGACCGCGGCCAAGAACCAATCGAGATAGATCATGTAGATCAGCGCGCCGACGAAGGTGACCGCGGTTTGGATGAACTGCGGCAGCGAAATCGAGATCGCGTCGGTCATCAGGTTCAGATCGCTCGACATCCGCGACTGCAGTTCGCCCGGACGCCAGCGGTCGAAATCGCTGAGCGGCATGCGCACGATGCGGTCGAACATCCGCGCCCGGAACGAGGCCACCATTCGCTGGCCGCTCCAGGCGGTCAGGTAGCCCTGGCCGTAGGACGCCGCGTTCCCGAGCAGCTGCGAGCCGATGACCAGCACCACGATCAGCACCACCGCTCCCAGTTCGGGACGCGCGATCAGGACGTGCGCCTGCAAGAGGCCGGCGACCCGGGCCAGGGTCAGCGGCGCCACGCCGGCCAGGACGCCCAGCAGCATCGCGACCACGAGCCGGCCGGAATAGGGACGCGCCTCGCGCAGGAGCCGCCGGAGCGTGGGGTTCACCGCGAAACCTTCGCCGTTCGAGTTCGGTACCTTCGACGTACGTTCACCGACCAAGAGGTGGTCATCAGCCGTGGATTGTTTCTTCCATCACGCCGTCCCGTCAATCGCGCTCTGTACGGGGTGCCGGAAACCCGTCTGCGCGACGTGCCGCTCCGCCGAAGGCGCCTGCCCGAGCTGCGTGCTCGCGGAACGCATCGATGCCGCACGCCGTTCGAACATGATCAACGGCGGCCTGGGCCCGTCGTCGGCAGGCGCACAGCCGCCGCCGCCTCCACCCACTCCCCCGCCGGCACCGCCGCGCGTCACCGTGATACCGTCGACCGCGCTCGCGAACGTGCGGCCCGAAACGCGCGCGCTGGTCGCACTCAGCTATCCGCTCTGGCCGCTCGCGCTGCTGGCGCTCCTCGACGCGAAGGGCTCCCTCGCGGTGCGCCGTCAAGCGTGGCAAGCACTCGGTTTCAACGCCGGCATGTGGGGCTTCGGCGCCCTGCTGAGCGCCATCGCGGCCATCCCGGTCCTGAACTTCGGCGCCTTGGCGCTGCTGCCGTTCCTGGTTCCGGTGTGGATCGTGGCCAGCGTCGTCTACGCGTTCCGCGTTTGGAGCGGTGACGACGTCAGCGTGCCGATCGTCAGCGACTGGGTTGACGCACGGATGCCGTCTCCGACGACGTCGAACTAGCAGCGCCCGCGCCGCGGGATCCCGCCGCTGAGCGGACCCAGGCTTCGACCTCCTCGACGCGGCGCGGGATCGCCGCCGAGAGGATCTCGACGCCGTCCGGCGTGATCGCGACGTCATCTTCGATGCGCACGCCGATGCCGCGATAGCGCGCCGGCACGGTCAGGTCGTCGGGCTGGAAGTACAATCCCGGTTCGACGGTCAGCACCATGCCGGCCCGCAGCGTGCCGAATTTATACGTCTCGGCGCGCGCCTGCGCGCAGTCGTGGACGTCGAGCCCGAGCATATGGCTCACGTTGTGCAGCGAGTAGCGCCGGTAGAATTGATTTTCGTCGCGCAGCGCATCGGCCGCCGACGCGATGATCCCCAGCCGCTCGAGACCGGCCGCCAGCACTTCCATGGCGGCGCGGTGCGGGTCGAGGAAATCGTTGCCGGGCGCGCAGCGCGCGAAGGCCGCCTCTTGCGCGGCGAAGACCAGCTCGTACACCGCGCGCTGCTCGGGCGTAAAGGTTCCGTCGATCGGGAGCGTCCGGGTCACATCGGCGGTGTAGAGCGAGTCCGCTTCGACGCCCGCGTCGAGCAGCAGCAGTTCGTGTTCGCCGAAGCGGCGGTCGTTGCGCGTCCAGTGCAGCGTGCACGCATTGGGGCCGCTGGCGGCGATCGTACCGTACCCGACATCGTTGCCGTCACGCCGGGCGCGCGCGCCGAACACGACCTCGACCTCGCGCTCCGAGCGGGCGGCAGCCAGACCGCGCACGACATCGTCGAAGCCGGCCTGCGTCGCCGCGATCGCGCACCGCAGTTCGCGGATCTCGAGCTCGTCTTTGATCAGCCGCTGCTCCGAAAGCTGGGTCGCAAGCGCAGCGTCGCGTTCCGACGGACCGCCCGGAGCGTCGAGGGCCGGGTCGATGCCGGGCAGCACGCGCGTCTGCGCGGCCGGCGCGTTCGCGCGGTCGGCGGCGAATTCGGCCAGCGGCTTGGTGGCGACGCCGAAACGCTCGGCGGTCTGGCGGAGGCCCAAACGCGGCCCGACCCACAGTTCGCCCTTGAGGCGGTCGGTGAAGAACGTCGCGTCCGTCTTGCCCGGATTCGGTTCGCAATACAGCGTTGCGTCCGGCTTACCGTTCGCATTCACGGTCAGCACCAAGATGTTGTCCGGCTCGGTATTGCCGGTCAAATAATAGAAGTCGGTACCGGGCCGGAAGCGATAGGTCGTGTCGTTGGCACGAACTTTCTCGTGCCCGGTCGGAACGATCAGCACTTCACCCGGGAACGCGGCGGCCAGCGCCGCGCGGCGTGCGGCAAAGCGTTCGATTCCCTCGATCGGCGCGGCAGGCGTGCCGGGCGGGGTCGCCCACCCGCTGGTCATGAACCGCAGCAGACCCTCGGGGATCCCGGTGTCGTGGGCGGCGCGTCGAGGCTGATCGCTCATCCCCACCGATTCGGCTCAGACCGGCGGCCGGCCCTCGCAAGACGACCGCACGTAGTGATGATCGAAGCCCCGGGTGCCGCCGATGATGTCCTCCGAGCGGCCGGTCCAGACGCGCGTGAAGCGCAGTCCTTCGGCCAGCGCGATCGAGGCCGTATTCCGCACGTCGATCCACGCATGGAGCCGCGCGATGCCGCGCGCGGCGAGGTAATCGCACATCGCGCCGACCGCCTCACGGCCGAACCCCCGGCGCTGGTAGGCCGCGGTGATCAGGTAGCCGATCGTCGCGGTCTCGCGGGCGTTCGCGACCGTCGCCTGGACGTAGCCGATCGCGGCGCCGCCCTCGCGGGTGAGCGCGACCCAGTTCAGCCACGTTTCGCCGTCATCGCCCGAGCCCGCCGCCAGCAGCGCGAAACGTGCGCGCAGCGCTTCGAGTCCGTCCGGCGGCCGGTCCGTTTCGTAGCGGTAGAGTTCGGGATCGCGCAGGCCGGCATACAGCGCGTCGGCATGTGCGGCCCGCAGCGGTTCCAACTGCAGGCGCGTCGTCGTCAGCGGCACCAGCAGCGGCTCCGCGGGGCGGCGGTCAGGCGGAGGCACGAACCTCGCGTGCGTAGCGGGCGAGAAACGCGCGCGCCGCCGCCTCATGATCGAGCCCGGGCGACGGATACGTGCCGTCGCCGAACAGCGAGAGCGTCAGCTGCCGTTCGCGCCGTAGGCCGACCGGATCGAAGATCGCAACGTCCGGCAGTCCGGCCAATTCCGGCACCCAGGCACGAATGTAGCGCGCCGAGGGATCGAAGTGGCGCGCTTGTTTGAGCGGGTTGTAGATGCGCGGATAGGCCGCCAGATCGGCACCGACTCCCGCGACCCACTGCCAATTGCCGGCCGCTAGCGCCGGGTCGTCCTCGATCAGCAGCTGATCCCACCAATCGCGCCCGGCCCGCCAGTCGACGCCCAAATCGAAGCACAGAAACGAGGCCGCGATCGCGCGTACGCGCGGATGCATCCAGCCGGTGGCGATCAGCTCGCGCATTCCCGCGTCGACCAGGGGAAAGCCGGTCCGCCCGATCTGCCACGCATCGAGCAGCGGGTGGGCGCGCGCGAACGCGAACCCGCGCATCTTCGCTTGGAGCGGCTCCTCGGCCAGCGATTCGTTGTACCAGCCGAGCTGCAGGAAGAAGTCGCGCTGCGCGAGCGCGCGCAAGAAGAGTCTGATCGACGAGCGTTCTTCGGCCATCAGAAACGGATCGGAGGCGCGATCGCAGGTCGCGCGCACGACTTCCCGCGCGGCCAGCAATCCGAACGAGAGCGCCCCCGAAAGCCGCGAGGTTTCGCAGGCCGCCGGGACGTTGCGCGCGACGCCGTAGTGCAGCACCGGCAACGCCAGAAACGCGCCCAGGGTGCGGCGCGCGTGGGCTTCGCCGGCGGGGCCGGTGTCGATGCCTTCGGCGCCGAATTCCTCGGGCTGCGGCAACGCTTCGCTGGCGATGTCGTGCGCTGCGAAGGTTGCGCTGCCGGCGTCCGGCGTCGGCACCAGCGTTCGCCACTGCGCAAAATACGGAACGAACGCCCGGTACCCGTCGCCGCCGCGGTGACCCGCCGCGGAATCCTCCGGCGGGACGGCCGGCTGATCGTGCACCGGGAGCGCGCGCAACCCGGCTTCTTCGAGCGCCGACTGCAGGTCGCGGTCGCCGCGCATCGTCTTCGCGTCGTAGCCGCAGCTCCAACCGACGACTCCGGCGCCGGCGGCGCGGGCGAGGCCGCGCAAGACGGGGCCGGGTTTGCCGCGCCGCACGATCAGCGAACTGCCGCGGCTGCGCAAGTCGGCGTCGAGCGAGCGAACCGCGGCGCAGTACCACGCGGCGCGGCGCGGCGAACGGCGCAAACGCGCGCTCGAGGGAACATCGATCACCAGCACCGGCACGATGTCGCCGTGGCGCGCGGCAGCGGCGAGGCCGGCGTGGTCGCTCAGCCGCAGGTCCCTCGTGAAAGCGAACAGCGCCCGGGCCACGCCGGGCCGCGTTCACTACGTCGTCGGTGGGGTCCTCGGCATCACAGCTGCTGCACGTATGCGGCCACGTCGTCGACGTCGCGTTCGCTCAGCGGTTCCGGATAGAGCTTGGGCATCGCCCCGCTGGGATTTTCGATCCAGGCGACGGTCGCCGGATACGTCTTGCGGCTCCGCTCGCCCGCCAGCGATGGGCCGATGCCGCCCTCGACGCCGGTCGCCCCATGACACTGCGCGCAGTTCGCGCTGAAAATCTGCTTGCCGCGTACGGGATCGCCCAGCGCGCCGGCGACGGCCGCACCGGCCCCCGTCGCCGTGACGGTCTTCGCGCCGTCGCTGCCCGCCGATTGGTTCGGTTTCGAGCACGCCGTTACGAGCGAGATCGCCAGCGCCGCGGCGGCGAGCCCGGCAGAGGACCTGGTCATCACCGGGCATCCCTTTCACGCCGCGAGGGGAGAAGGCTTCCCGCGCTGCGTACGTGGTGCGGCGTGAATCCGGTTGAATCGCGCCGGCGCTCGGCCCTCGAGGAAGGTGCGATCCGCACGCTGACGTGGACCGAACGCATCATCATCTTTGCGATCGGGGTGCTGCTGTTCGTCGGCGCGCTGGCGCTGCTCTTCCACGTCGCCACGCACGTCGCGCCGCTGTTCGCTTCGGACGACATCATCGGCGTGACGACCGAGTTCCTCGATATGATCCTGCTCACGCTCATGCTGGTCGAGCTCGCCTATACGGTCATCCTTTCACTGCGCGGCGCGATGCTGGCCGCCGAACCGTTCCTGATCGTCGGGCTGATCGCCGTGATCCGGCGCATTTTGGTCATCACCGTCGGACACGTCAAGCCGGGCAATACCACCGGCGCCGCCAGCACGCAGTCCCTGCTCGAGCTCGGCGTGCTCAGCGGCGTGATCCTCGCATTCGTCATCTCGATCGTCCTGCTACGAAAACGCCCCGCCCCCGAAGCCCTCGAAGACCGCCCTTAAACTCTTCCTTTTTGCGGCTTAGCCCGTAGGGCTAAACGCGAAGGGTTCGACGTACGTCGAACCCACCTAGCCGCCGATTTCGCTGAAGGCGCGCATCGCAGCCGACGTTTCGCCCAGCACGAGATGGTGCCGCTCGGGCTTGACGTGCATCGCGCCGCGCAGCAGCGCCACGATCGCCTCTTCGCCGCCGCCGGCTCGCAGCGGCGTACGCAGATCGATCAGGTGATCGCCGAACAGACACAATTTCAACCGCCCGTCGGCCGACAGCCGGACGCGGTTGCAGCGCTCGCAGTAGTCGTGCGCGAGCGGCGAGATCACGCCGATGGTGCCGGGCGCCCCGGCGTACGCGAACATGCGAGCGGGGCCGTTCCCGTGGAGATGCTCGAACGGTGAGAGCGCGCCAAACCGGCCCAGACGCTCGAGCACCTCGTCGGAGGATACCCAGGCTTGCGCCTGCATGTCGACGTTCTCGTGCACGGGCATGACTTCGATGAAGCGCACGTGCACCGCGCGATCGCGCGTCAGCGCCGCGAAGGCTTCCAGCTCGTCGTCGTTCGTGCCGCGCATCAGGACGCAGTTGATCTTCACCGGCCCGAGGTTCGCCGCGATGGCGGCATCGATGCCGGCCAGCACGCGGTCGAGACCCGGCCGCCGCGCGATGGCGGTGAACCGGTCCGGATCCAAGGTGTCGAGCGAAACGTTGACCCGGTCCAAACCCGCCGCGCGCAGCGTGGCCGCCTGCTCGGCCAAAAGCAATCCGTTGGTCGAGAGGGCGATGTCGTCGATCCCGGGGATCGCGTGGAGCATCGCCACCAGCCGCTCGAGGTTGCGGCGGATCAACGGCTCGCCGCCGGTCAAACGGATGCTGCGCACGCCGACCGTCGCTGCGGCGCGTACGATCTCGGCGATCTCCTCGTAACTGAGGATCGCGGGCTTGGGGATCCACGCCAGCCCGGCTTCGGGCATGCAGTACACGCAGCGCAGGTTGCAGCGGTCGGTGACCGAGATCCGCAGATAGGTGATCGGCCGCCGGAAGGCGTCGACGAGCGGCTCCGTGCGCCCGATCAGATCGATCACCGTCGAGTGGTTCCCCAGCGGCGGGGGAACTCCGGCTTGGGCCCCTCAGCCGCTCTCGTCGAACACCTTGTCGTCGATCGGAACGTTGATCCGGTAGTTCGCGAACGATGAGCTGATATCGGCATTGTAGTGCGGGACGTCGACCTTCCCGGTCTGCTGCTTCACGACGTAGTTGCCGTCGATCTGGTCGTAGATGTTGTCGAACTTGATCGTGCCGCCGTCCTCTTTATAGAAGTAGATCATCTCGGTGACGGTGGCGGTCCGGTCGTCGACTTTCACGTCGACGTGATCGATGCGGCCGTTCTTCTTGCGGACCAGGCGGAAGGTCGCCGTCGTGCCGTCGTCGCCGGTTTGGTTGACCTCGTAGAGACGGTCCCAATCCGACGGCGGCTCGATCTGGCCGACGACCTTCTTCAGCTGCCCGGCGATCGCCGGGACCGCATCGAACTGAACGGCCGTTTTATCGGGCCGCTTGTAGTAGGCGCGGCCGGCCAGAGTCGGGCTCAAGAACGGGAACGAGTGCAGTTGGATCGCGACGGTGACGTCGGCGCGGTACGAGCGCAAGCCGCTGTTGACGCGCTGCATGCGCGCGTAGAGGTCGCTGCCGGACTCCGCCCGAGCGGACACGGGCAGAACGGCCGTCAGCGCGGCGGCGAGAAGCGAGGCGAGCGTACGGTTCATCAGCATGGGTTCAGCATCGTGAACGCCCGCGCCGACCGATGTGGTTCCAGCGCGGCGTTCGCTTCCTCGCGTACGCTGGGAGCGGCATCCTCGAGGCAGGCTTTCCGCAGCGCGGCCAACGCCGACGGCGACCCGATCCGGCCCAACGCCCATGCGGCGTGCGCCCGCACCAGGGCGCTGGGGTCACCGCCCAGCGCCTCGGCGAGCGCCGGCACGTCGGCGCGATCGAGCCCGTTGCCCAGCGCGACCGCGGCATTGCGCCGCAGCACCGCGGCGCCGCGCCACCCCATCGCGGTGCGCCGCCAGCGCCGAAAGCGCGCGCCGCGTACGCGCAGCAGCGCGGTGAGCGGAGGAGCGGCCATGTCCTCCTCCAGCGGACGCGCCGCCGCGTCGCCGCGCGCGCCGGCCCTCTGCGAGGGCGGACACGCCTCGTTGCAGAGATCGCAGCCCCACACCCATGTGCCGACCAGCGGCCGCAGCGCGCGGGGAATCGCATCGCGCCGCTGGGTCAGATCGCTGATGCAGCGGCCGGCATCGATCGTGCCGTCGCCGCGCAGCGCGCCGGTCGGACAGGCGTCGATGCAGCGCGTGCACGCGCCGCACGAGGTTTTCAGCGGCGGGTCCGGATCGAGCGCGAGCGTCGTGACGATCTCGCCCAAGAACACCGCCGAACCGAGTCCCGGCACGATCGCGCTGGTGTGTTTCCCGATCCAGCCCAGACCGCTGCGCGCGGCGAACGCGCGTTCCGCCAGCGGCGCGGTATCGCAAACGATGCGCGTCGCCGGCGCCCCGGCGAGGACGTCGATGCGCGCCGCGATCTCGCGCAGCAGCATCTGCATCCGGCGATGGTAGTCCGCCGACCAGGCATAGGCGGAGACGCGTCCGCGTCCGGCGCGCTCGGGCGGAACGGGCGTCGCGTACGGCATCGCGATGCACACGACGCTGCGCGCTCCGGCCAGCAGCGCACCCGGATCGCTCGCGCGCGCCGCGTAGTCGCCGTCGTAGGGCCACGTCGCGAAGTCGCCGCGGGCGAAGGCGGCCTGCATTCGCGCGCGGGTCGGCGCATCGGCGTCGGCAGTCGCGATGCGCACCGCGCCGGCACCGCACGCACGCGCCACCGCCTTGACGGCGCGCGTCGCCTCAGAGGGTGGGGATTCCGCCACGGCGGCGCCCGATCGGGAAGGCCGCATCGATTGCGGCGATGTCCTCGGGCTCCAGCCGGAGGTCGCCGGCCCCCGCGTTCTCCTCGACGTGCGCGACCGTCGCGGCCTTCGGAATCGCAAACACGTGCGGTTCGCGGGTCAGAAACGCGAGCACCACCTGCCGCGGCGTCGCACCGTGGCGGGCGGCGATCCCCTCGAGCGCGTGGCGGCCGGCGCTTTGCGCCCAGGAACCCCGTCCGAAGGGCGTGTATGCGACGATCGCCAGGTCGTGCTCGCGCGCGTACGGGATCTCGTACGTCTCGACGGTCCGTTCGCCGAGGTGGTAGAGCACTTGGTTGCACGCGATCGGTTCGCGCGTCAGGGCGGCCGCCGCTTCCTCGAGATCGCCGGTGTCGAAGTTGCTCACACCGAGCGAACGGATCTTGCCGTCGCTGACGAGCTGTTCCATGGCGCGCATCGTCTCGCGCAGCGGCACGCTGCCGCGCCAGTGCAGCAGGTAGCAGTCCAGGTAATCGGTGCCCAGACGCGCGAGCGACGCCTCACAGGCGCGGATCGTGCCGTTGAAGGTCGCATTCGACGGGAGCACTTTGGACACCAAGAACAGTTCCGCGCGCGGCAGGTCCCGGATCGCTTCGCCGATCAGCCGTTCGGAGGCGCCGTCGCCGTACATCTCTGCCGTATCGATGTGCGTCATGCCGAGTTCGACCCCGCGGCGCAGCGCGCGCTTCGCTTCTTCCGCCTGCGCGCCGCGCACCGGCGTGTTCCAGGTGCCCTGGCCGATGATCGGGACGCTGCGCGTCAGCGGTCCGAACGGTCGCTGGATCACGGCAGAAAATCCTCCGGCACGGCGGCATCCTTCGCCGAGAGCTGCGGTTCCCCGGCGAGCGGCCAACGGACACCGATGCGCCGATTGCGCCACGACACCGCCCCTTCGTGCGCGGCGTCGTAGGGGACGCTGTTCTTGTAGTGGACGATGACGCCGTCGTCTTGCGCCAAGAACCCGTGGCCGAACCCGGCCGGAACGAACAACTGGTGATGGTTGCTCTCGCTGAGTTCGAAGCCTTCCCAGCGCAGATAGGTCGGCGAATCGCTCCGCAGGTCGACGATCACGTCGAAGATCCGGCCCTTGAGGCACTGCACGAACTTCGCCATCCGGAAATCGTAGTGCAAGCCGCGCAGCACGTTGCGCGACGACTTCGAGCACGAGTCTTGAGCCCAGTCCGCCACCAGCCCGAGCGCGGCATATCTCGGCGCCGACCAGGTCTCCTTGAAGTACCCGCGGTCGTCGCCGAACACATCGGGCACGAACACCCGCGCGTCCTCGAACGTCGTGGCCAGCGCTTGGATCACGTTGGGCGGCCGTTCGCGAGCAAGCTGCTAAAAGAGATCGAACGACGCATCGCGGGCGGCCAGCGCGAGCAAACCATCACGCAGGTGATAGACCCTGCCGAAGCCGGCTTCCTTGAGACGCTGCGCGGCCCAGCGCGACTTCGCGCCGATCCGGCAGGCGACGACGTAGGTGCGCGCCGTGTCCAATTCGTGCAGCCGCGCTTCGAGTGCCGTAGCCGGGATCGCGACCGCGCCGGGGACCTCGCCGAGCGCGCGTTCGTGCAGCTCGCGCACGTCGAGGATGATGGCGCCGTGTGCGAGCGCCGCGTCGAGTCCGTCGAGGTCGAGGTCGGGTACGGTGCGCGCCGGCGGCTCGCGGCGCGCCGGCGTGCCGACCGTACCGATCGTGGGCGCGTCGCCGCACAGCGCACAGGCGGCGTCCCGCCGGATCCGCACGTCGCGCACGCGCGCGTCGAGCGCATCGATCAGCAGCAGCCGCCCGACCAGCGGCTCGCCGATCCCCAGGATCAGCTTGAGCGCCTCGGCCGCTTGGAACGAACCGATGATTCCGGCCAGCACGCCGAGGACGCCGCCTTCCGAACACGACGGCACCAAGTGCTCGGGCGGAGGCTCCGGATACAAGCAGCGGTAACACGGGCCGCCCGGGGCGCCGAAGACCGAAAGCTGGCCGTCGAATCGGAAGATCGAACCGGAGACGTCGGGCTTGCCCTCGAGGATGCACGCGTCGTTGACGAGATAGCGTGTCTCGAACGTGTCGCTGGCATCGACGACGACGTCGGCCAAACGCACCAGCTCGCGCGCGTTGGCGGCATCGAAGCGCGCACGCACGGCATCGACGGCGACTTGCGGGTTGAGCGCGCGCAGCCGTTCGGCGGCGCGGTCGGCCTTGGGCGCGCCGATGTCGGCGGTGTCGTAGAGGATCTGCCGCTGCAGATTGGTCAGGTCGACCGTGTCGTCGTCGACGACGATCAGCCGCCCGACCCCGGCCGCGGCGAGATAGGCAAGGACCGGCGAGCCGAGGCCGCCGGCGCCGATCACCAGCACGCGCGCGGCCGCTAGGCGCTGCTGTCCGGCGAGCCCCACTTCGGGGATCAGCAAGTGGCGGCTGTAGCGTCGCAGATCGGCGCTGCCGGGCGTTATCGCGCGCATGCCGTCCTCACGCTGCGCGACGCGGATGCATCGCGCCGAGCCACTGCAGTACGGCGCTACGGCTCGCATCGCCGGCAAAGGTGTGGTCGCTGTCGACCGTGAGCAGTGTTTTCGGTTCGCTCGCGCGCGCGAACAATTCCTCGACCGACGCGCGCGTTACCATGCCGTCGCGCGACGCCGCGATGAACAGCACCGGCCGCCCGGCGAGGCCGGCGAGCCCGCGGTCGAGCAGCGGATCCCACTCGCGCGCCAACTCCGGCAGCGAGAGCCCGTCGACATAGGCCGCGCGCAGATCGACGACTCCGCGTGCGGCCAACGCGTCCAGCACGGCCGGCCGGCCGTAGCCGGTGGCAATGGCGATCGCTCCCGTCAGCCCGGCGTCGGCGCCGCCGGCGCACAGCGCCGCCGTCGCACCCATGCTGTGGCCGAGCGTATAGATCGTCCGGGCACCCCGCTCGCGTGCGAACGCCACGACCGCAGCCATGGCGTCGAGCAGGTCGGCGGCCGAGCGCAGACGGCCGCCGCTGGCGCCGAGTTTGTGGCCGGGGAAATCGAGCGAGTAGATGCCGAAGCCGTGACTGGCCAGAAATCCGCACAGCATGTCGAGGTTGTGCTTCGAACTCGAGTAGCCGTGGCCGACGACGAGCGTGACCTCGCGCGGCCGCCGCGCCTCGTACTCGAGCACCGCGACGGGGTTGAAGCCCGCATCGATATGATGCAACGCGACCTGCATCAGTGCAGCTCCGGCGGCGTGTTGGCGACCCAGGCTGCGCCGCCGTCGGCATAGATCTCGCGCTTCCACACGGCGACCCGTGATTTCAGCGCGTCGATCGCGTACCGGCAGGCGTCGAATGCGGCCGCACGATGCGGGGCGGCAACCACGACCGCCACCGACGGTTCGCCCAGGCCTACGCGGCCGGTTCGATGCACGAGCGCGATCTCCAGCGGACCGAAGCGGGCACGCGTTTCGGCGGCGATCGTCTCCATCTCGCGCAGCGCGAGGTCCGCGTACGCTTCGTACTCGAGCGCAGCCACCGGCCGCGGGTCGTCCGGCGAGGTCGCGCGGGTCGTCCCCAAAAACGTGACGACCGCGCCGTGCGCCGGGCCGGCGATCTGCGCCGCCAGGGCCTCGACGTCGAGCGGTTCCGCTCTCAGCGCGATCAACGGCTGGTCGTGCCCGGGCATCTCAGCCGCCGCCGACCGGCGGGAGCAGCGCGACCTCATCGCCCTCGGTCAGACGAGTCGCCGGATCCGCCAGCTCGCCGTTGTGCGCGAACCGCGTCGAGGCGCGGAAGGCCGCCAGCGGCGGCGCGCCGTCGGCGAGCGCATCCCACAGTCCTGCGATCGTCGCATGGTCGTCGAGTTCGATGTCGCGCGCCCCGAAGCCCAGCACTTCGCGCAACCGCGCGAAGGCGAGCACGCGCACGCGCACCGCGCCTGCTGCCACCTTCGTTAGTACCCGCCGATATCGGTGGTGTAGCCGCGCTCGGCCAGCCACGCGCGCGACGTATCGTGCAGACCGAGCAGTTCGATCCGGCTGCAGGTCAACTTGTGCAGCAGCACCTCCCAAAAGTGCTGGTCCTTCTCGTATACGTCGTCCGGGATCTGATTCTGCTCGCGCGTGAACTCGCGCAGCGCTTCCCAGTCGCGCCGCGTCAGGATGTCGCGCAGCTGGGCTTCGTACTCGTGGCTGGGCGCGGGCTGCATCAGGCCGACTTCCTGGCCGCCGACAGACAGAACCGTTCGATCGCTAGCGCGACGCCGTCGCGGTCGTTCGACGCCGTAACGTAGCGAACGGCTTCACGCACTTCGGACAGCGCGTTTGCCATCGCGACGCCGATCTTCGCCCAGCGCAGCATCGGGATGTCGTTGCGCGAGTCGCCGATCGCCATCACGCGGTCGGCCGGAATCTGGAACCCCGCGCACAGTGCGGCCAGCGCGTTCTTCTTGCTCGCTTCGCGATTGAGGACCGCGCACTCGACGAAGCTGCCCCAGGTTTCATGGCGGAAGTTCAACGGCAAGTCACCGAAGTTTTGGAGAATCGCGCGCACCGACGGCTCGCCGAGGAAGCGCAAGAACGTCGGCGCCTCGGTCAGGATCTCGCGCAGGGACGGTGTCTCGCGCCAGCCCGGCCCGCGCATGTCGTCCATCACGATCTCGGAACCGGTGAGACGATAGAACGCTTCCTCAATGTAGATCGCCGCGCTCAAACCGTGATCTTCGGCGAACCCGATCATCTCGACGGCGTACTTGAGCGGCACCGGGATGTGGGCCAGCGTCTTGTCGGCGCCGAAATCCTTGGTCAGCGCGCCGTGACAGCAGATTACCGGCAGGTTCAACCCGAGCTCCCGCGAGACCCGGATCGGCGTGTCGACCCCGCGGCCGGTCACCAGCACCACGCGCACGCCGGCGGCCAGGGCCTCGCGAATCGCGAGCCGGTTGCGCGCGCTGATCGTCTCGTCGGGGGCAAGCAGCGTCCCGTCGAGATCGAGCGCAATGAGATCGATCGCACTTGCCATGTCAGCTAGAGAGGAACGTGTTGGGCCCCGGTTCCGTCTCCACCCGCCGGAGCCGCAACGGGGACGACGCCGGTTACGTTGTCCGGGTATGCGGACCTTTGTTGCGCTCTTTTCGCTGCTCGCCGCGAGCACGGCGGCCGCGACGGCGCAGCCGGCGCGCTGCTCGACCGATGCCTTCCCGATCGGCGGCCAGTCGGTCTCTGTTACCGTCTGCGCGGCCCCGGCGGACGGTTCGTCGACGGCGCTCACTGAGACGGTCAAGAGCGGCGCGAAGTCGTTCAGCCACGCGACGTCGATCGACGTCCTCCCCGGTGCCGCAGTCTCACGTTCGGTCGATGACCTCTCGTTGGCGCCGCTGGGCCTCGCGTACACCCTGCACCTCACGCTGGCCTATCGCGGCAGCGCGGCCTCGATCGAGCACGCCCTGCTGCTGCCGGGCGCCGTACCGCTCAAGTAGGCGTCCCGCCACCCGCAACTGTTCCGTGGACGCACGGTTCCTGGGCACAGACATGCGCTGTTGTCGCGGCTGATGCCCTGTACCAGCATCGCCCCCGAACTCGACCTCGCCGGGCGGGGCCGGTACGTCGCCGAACATCTGCCGACGGGTCTGTTCCGTGTCGTCGACGACACTGAGGGAACGGTTGCGTGGCGTGTTACGCCCGACCCCTTTCCGCTCGCGCCCGCGACGGTCGCCGCGATCGAAACGCTGGGCGACGATCTGCTGGCCTTCTATCGGGCGCTCAACGCGCTCTACCTGCGCAGCGCGCGCGGCACGGCGCCGGCCTTCATCGCTGAAGAACTCGATCGCGGCAAGCCCGAGCAAATCGTCAAACTGGCACGTCAGAACCGCTTCAAACAGGACGTGCCGCGGGTCATTCGGCCCGATCTGATCCTGACCGACGACGGTTACGTCGCCAGCGAACTCGACAGCATCCCCGGCGGGATGGGATTCGTCGCGGCGATGGCGCGCACGTACTGCGACCTGGGCATCGACAGTATCGGCGGCGCCGACGGGATGGCCGAGAGCTTCGCGCAGATGCTCGGCTCGGTCGCCGGCGTAGCGCAGCCCCGCGTCGCGATCGTCGTCAGCGACGAATCGGACGATTACCGCGGCGAACTGCGCTGGCTCGCCGCGCGCATCGACGCGCTGGGTCTGGGCTCGTTCCACGTTTGCAAACCGCAGGACATCGTGTTCACCGAAGAGGCGCTCTTCGTGCGGCTGGACGACGGCCGCGAAGAGAAGCTCGACGTCCTCTACCGCAACTTCGAGCTTTTCGATCTACCCAACGTCCCCAAAGCGGAGTTGATGCTGTACGCGGCGCGCCACAATCGGGTCAAGATGACACCGCCGCCCAAGGCGCATCTCGAAGAGAAGTCATCCTTTGCCCTCTTCCATCATCCGCTGCTGCGCGCGTACTGGCAGGGCGAGCTGGGGCCGGCGGTCGACGAACGGCTGCAAGGCATCTTTCCGCGCACCTGGATCGTCGATCCGCGTCCGATTCCGCCGCAGGCGGCAATCATCGATCTCAACGCGGGCGGCGTGCCGGTCCGCGAGTGGACGCAGCTCGAGGATCTCGGCAAGAGCGAGCGCGACTACGTCCTCAAACCGTCAGGATTCAGCGAGCTCGCGTGGGGCTCGCGCGGCGTCAAAGTCGCCAACGATCTCAGCCGTGAGGCCTGGCGCGACGGGCTCCAAGCGGGCCTGGCCGCGTTCTCGACGACGCCTTACGTGCTGCAACGCTTTCACAAAGGCAAGCGTGTCCGGGTGCCGTATCTCGACCGAACCACCGGAGAGATTCGCGAGCTGGACGGTCGCGTGCGCTTGTGCCCCTACTACTTCGTCGTCGGAGAACGCACCCGGCTGGGCGGCATCCTTGCGACCGTCGCGCCGGCGGACAAGCGGATCATCCACGGAATGAGCGACGCGGTGATGGCACCCTGCCGCATCGCGGACGGCGGCGCCTGAGCACGGCCGAAGCGGAAGCCCGCCGCTGGGTCCGCGCACGACAACGCTGGTTCAATTTCCTGACCGCCGGACTCGTCGCAGTCGCGGTCTACTTTGCCGTGCCGCAGTGGCTGCACGGCGCCACTCGCGTCGTCGCCGCCTACGACGCTGCCGCGCTGGTGCTGCTGGCCTTGCTGTGGATGCGAGGGCTGCACAGCGATGCCCGGCTGACCCGCGCGCGGGCCGCGGTCGACGACCCGGGGCGCAACCTCATCCTGTTGATCGTGCTGGGCTCGGTCGTGCTCGGCCTCATCACCGCAATCGCCATTTTGGGTCACGGGCCTCAAGTGAAAACCGACGCCGAGCGCTGGGCCGCCTACGTGCTGGGCATTCTCGCGATCAGCGTCGGCTGGTTCCTCGTCCACACCGTCTATACGTTCCGGTACGCGCACCTCTACTGGTACGACGACGACGGCGACGGCGTGCACTTCGGCGGGATCAAATTTCCCGGCACGGAGGAACCTTCGGACTACGACTTCGCCTACTTCGCCTTCACCCTCGGCACGTCGTTCGCGGTCTCCGATCCGCAGGTGACCGAGACCCGCGTGCGCCGCGAGGTCATCGTCCATTCGATCATCTCCTTCGCCTACAACTCGGTCATCATCGGTATGGTGATCAACATCTTTGCCGGCATCTTCGCATCCGGCGCGCCCAGCAGCGGCGGGAAATGACGGAGCGCCGCCCCACCTAGCGGAGCACGCCCGCGCGGAGCCGACCAGCGGCGCGGCGAAACGCCGGGCATGGAGGCCCGCCTAGACCCCAGTCCGGCGACGCCGATGCCCTCCGGAACGGTGACGTTCCTGTTCAGCGACGTCGAAGGCAGCACGTTGCGCTGGGAGCACGACCGGGCGGACATGGAGGTCGCGGTTCGCCGGCACGACGCGCTGGTGCGCAGCGCGATCGTCGCCCGTCACGGCTACGTCTTCAAGACCGTCGGCGACGCCTTCTGCGCCGTGTTCGGCCGGCCCGACGAGGCGGTCGCCGCTGCGCTCGAGGCGCAGCGCGCACTGCTGGCGGAGGATTTCTCGGCGGTCGACGGTCTGCCGGTCCGCATGGCCCTCCACACGGGCACCGCCGAGGAGCGCGACGGAGACTACTTCGGCCCCACGGTGAACCGCGTTTCGCGCTTGCTGGCGATCGGCAACGGCGGGCAAATCCTCGTCTCCGGCGTGACGACGGACCTCGTGCAAGGAACGCTGCCGTCGCAAGCGTCGCTGCAGGATCTGGGTGCACATCGCCTGCGCGACCTCACCTATCCCGAACAGGTCTACCAGCTGATCGCACCCGGCTTACGCTCGGACTTTCCCGCACTGCGATCGCTCGAGGTCCTGCCCAACAACCTGCCCCTGCAGCTCACGTCGTTCGTCGGGCGGGATCGTGAGGTCGGCGAGATCGAATCGCTGCTCAAGAAACACCGGGTCGTCACGATCGTCGGATCCGGCGGCGTCGGTAAGACGCGCGCGTCGCTGCAGGTCGGCGCCAACATGCTCGACGGTTCGGGTGACGGCGCCTGGTTCGTCGAGCTGGCGCCGCTGGCCGACGGCTCGGTCATCCCGAGCGCGATCGCGTCGGCGGTCGGCATCGAACTTCCGGCCGGCGTTCCGCTCGACGCGCTGGTCGCGAAGCTGAAGGCAAAACAGCTGCTGCTGATTCTCGACAATTGCGAGCACCTGGTCGAGTCAACAGCGCGGGTCGTGGACGCGCTCGTGCGCGGCTGTCCGAACGTAGTCGTCCTCGCCTCGAGCCGGCAGGGTCTCGGCATCGCGGGCGAAGCGACGTATCGCATGCCCTCGTTGAGCCTGCCCGATGCGGCCGAGGCCGCCGGCCTCGCGACGGCGGACCTCCGCCGGTACGGGGCGATCGCGCTGTTCGTCGAACGCGCCGAAGCCGCCGACCAACACTTCACGCTTACCGACGAGAACGCGCCGGCGGTCGCCGACATCTGCCGCCGGCTCGACGGCATCGCGTTCGCGATCGAACTCGCCGCCGCGCGAGTCCGCATGCTCAGCCCGCAGCAGCTGCAGCGCCGCCTCGACGAGCGCTTCCGGATCCTCACCGGCGGTAGCCGGACCGCATTGCCGCGTCAGCAGACGCTGCGCGCGCTGATCGACTGGAGCTACGAACTGCTCGACGCGCGGGAACGCGCGCTGTTCCGGCGGGTTGGGGTCTTCGTCGACGGCTTCAGTCTCGAGGGAGCGAGCGCCGTCTGCACCGATGCGACCTTCGACGAGCTCGAGCTCTTCGACGTGCTCGCGTCGCTGGTGGACAAGTCGCTCGTCGTCGCCGAGCTCAGCGGCCCTGCGACGCGCTATCGGCTGCTGGAATCGACCCGCGCGTACGCCTTGGAAAAACTTGCCGAGGCCGACGAGAGCAAACGGCTTCTCGAGCGCCACCTGGCCTACATCCACGAACTCCTGATGCGCGCGGCGGAGTCTTTCCAAGCGATGACCTCCGCCGAGCCATTTGCCTTCATCGATACGGAACTCGAAAATGTGCGCGCGGCCGTGACCTACGCGCTGAACGGAGGCAACGCGACAAT
>Ga0182024_10002155_pt1 | contig 49470 bp, 44 predicted proteins | sample P32metaG_FD_120480 | JGI IMG/M metagenome (GOLD analysis project Ga0182024, IMG submission 120480) | Permafrost microbial communities from Stordalen Mire, Sweden - P3-2 metaG (Illumina Assembly) | ecosystem: Environmental > Terrestrial > Soil > Wetlands > Permafrost | place: Sweden: Stordalen...
GCGGCAAACATTTCCGCCCGGGTGGCATCACAATCGCGACGGCCTTCGATCGCCTTTGACTTCCAGCTTCTTGGCGAAGGGCCGACTGTTAACCGCGAGAATTTCTTAAATGTTTGGCTCCTCAGGTAGGACTCGAACCTACAACCCTTCGGTTAACAGCCGAATGCTCTACCATTGAGCTACTGAGGAGCAAGGCAGGCAGGTTACTTCCCATTCATTACAACATCAAGCTTCTACGCTGTCAAATTTCTAGTCTCGTCTAATACAGGCTGAGTCTGTAGCGAGCTCCAAGCGTGCAGCAACATGTTAAAATCCCTACTACACACGAAAACCGCTGTCTTCTTCAGGAGAAACTCCCCATGGCGCTCACCATCACCGGTCTCTCCAAGACCTATCCGAATGGCGTTCGCGCACTCAAAAATGTGTCCCTCGCCATTGGCAATAACATGTTCGGACTGCTCGGCCCCAACGGCGCCGGCAAAAGCTCTCTCATGCGCACCGTCGCAACCCTTCAAGACCCCGATTCCGGAGCGATCACCTTGGATGGCCTGGACGTTCTCGCGCAAAAGAACGAGGTTCGCAAAATCCTCGGCTATCTCCCGCAGGAGTTTGGCGTTTACCCGAAGCTGTCCGCCGTCGACATGCTCAACCATCTCGCCGTTCTCAAAGGGGTGACGGCCACGGGCGAACGCAAGGAGATGGTGGAAGCCCTGCTCCAGCAGACCAATCTCTGGGAAGTCCGCAAGAAGGCTCTCTCTACTTACTCCGGCGGCATGAAGCAGCGCTTCGGCATCGCCCAGGCTCTGCTCGCCAATCCGCGTCTGATCATCGTCGACGAGCCCACCGCCGGCCTCGATCCGGCCGAGCGCAACCGCTTCCTCAATCTTCTCGCCTCCATCGGGCGGGAGGTAACCGTCATTCTGTCCACCCACATCGTGGACGACGTTCGCGAACTCTGCTCGCGCATGGCGATCATCGCGTCCGGTGAAGTTCTCCTCGAAGGCGTGCCGTCGGAAACCCTGGCCGCCCTCCAGGGACAGATCTGGTCCCGAATCGTCGCCACCGACGACGAGCTTCGCAGCCTTGAAACCGAGTTCCAGGTCATCAGCACGCACCTCACGGGCGGCCAGCACGAAATTCGCGTCTTCGCAGCGTCCTCGCCCGGCCCTGGCTTCCATCCCGTCCCCTCCGGACTTGAGGACGTCTATTTCCTGCATCTCTCCCGTCACGCGAAAAACTAAGGACTTGCCGCTGAGGATTTTTATGGCCATGTTCTGGGAATTCTTCACCTTCGAGCTTCGCTTCCGGATCAAGAGCATTTCCACTTACGTCTATTTTCTGGTCTGGGTGGCCTTCTCCTTTCTCTCCGTCGCTTCGGAAAGCTTCGGACCGGTCGGCAATTCCAACGGCAAAGTGCTGCTCAACGGCCCCTGGGCCAACGCGTATAACGATCTCTACGCCTGCCTCTTCGGCGTGATCGTCATTGGCGCCATTTTCGGAACGTCCATCCTGCGCGATTTCCAGCGTGACACCTACCAGATCCTCTTCACCAAACCCATCTCCAAATTCGCATACCTGGCCGGACGCTGGGCCGGTTCTTTCGTCACCACGGTCTTCGCCTTCTCGGGAATGCTGTTGGGAACATTTCTCGGCACGTTGGCGCCTTGGGCCGATCACACCCGCATCGCGCCCAACCACCTTTCGTGGTATCTCCATCCGTTTCTGTCCATCATCGTGGTCCAGATTTTCTTCCTGGGCTCGCTGTTCTTCATGATCGGCGCCCTTACCCGCAAGATCTTCATCGTCTATCTGCAGGGTGTCTCGCTTTTCATGCTGTACGTCATCGGGATCACCGTGTTCTCGGCGACGAGATCGCTGGAGCATTTCTGGTCCGGCATTCTGGACCCGGTCGGCTTCATCCTGTTTGACAACATCACCCGCTATTGGACCGTCATCGAAAAGAACACCCTCCTGCTCCCCTGGGATTTCAGCGGCAACTCGCCTGGCGTTTTCCTTTATAACCGCCTATTGTGGACTGCGGCCGGCTTGCTCTCTCTGGGCAGCCTGTGGGCGTTCTTCCCCATGTCCATCGAAACTCTGACCGCACGCTCGCAGGGAAAACGCGCCGCAAAAGCGCGCCTGCAGGAAGCGGAAGAGAGTCGGCCGGTTCGGTCGCTAGTTGCAGCCCGCTTGCCTCGCGTGCATCAGATGTTTGGCGCCGCGGCGGTCTTCGCCCAGTACCGTTCCCTCACCAGACTCCGGATCGCCACAATTATCCGCGAGGTTCCCTTCTGGGCGATCGTCGGTCTGCTGATCGCCTTCGGCGTAAACAACGGCCACTTCGCCGGACGCGTGAGCGGAGAAAACGTATGGCCCGTCACCTACCTCATGCTCCAGGCCGTGGAAGGCAGCGCGACCCTCTTCTTATATATCGTCGCTGCGTTGTACGCCGCCGAACTCGTCTGGCGCGAGCGCGACAACCACTTTGAAGGCATTCATGACGCGCTGCCGATCAGCGAGAGCACCGACTGGCTTTCCAAATTCACCCCCATCGCGCTGGTCGAGATCGCCCTGCTGGCGGTAACCATGCTCGTCGGCGTCGCGATGCAAACCATCGCCGGATACTACCACTACGAACTTCTGCAATATTTGAAGGAGCTTTACCTCGTTACTTTCCCGCAGGTTCTGGGCCTGGCTCTCCTCGCACTTTTCATCCAGACCATGGTCTCCAACAAGTTCGCCGGCCACGGCATCGTGATCGGCATCGTCGTTCTCCAGCCGATTCTGTTCAACTTTGGTTGGGAGAACACGCTCTACCTGCCTGGCGCGACCCCGCCCTACATTTACTCGGACATGAACGGCTACGGACACTTCGTGCCTGCGCTCTTCTGGTCTATCACCTATTGGTTCTCTATTTTCGCTTTGCTCGCCGTGGTGTCGATCGCCTATACGCGGCGTGGCGCGGAAGACTCACTCGGCGCCCGCACTCGTCTGGCCATCCGCCGCGCCCCGCATCTGATCCCGGCCGCCGCGCTCTTCGCTTTGATGGCCGCCGGTTCCGGCGTCTGGTATTTCTACAACGCTCACGTGCTGAACGAGTATCTTACGGCCAAGGATCGCCGTCACATTCAGGCCGGCTACGAGCGCAATTTCAAGAAATACGAACTGCTTCCGCAACCCAAGATCACGGCCGTGGACGCCAACATCAACATTTATCCCGAGCGCCGCTCGTTCGACGGTGCGGGCCGGTTCACGCTGCAGAACAAGTCGACTCAACCCATCTCGGAAATTCACATCACCGACGTGCAGCAGTCCGTGTCGAACGTTCGGTTCGACCGGCCGTTCCATCTGGTGAGCCGTGCCCCCCGCGATCTCTATTCCATCTACGCGCTCGATCGGCCTCTGACGCCCGGCGAGGTCCTTACTCTCACTTTCTCAGTCGCGCACACCACTCGCGGCTTCCGCGATGGGAACGAACTGGCCGAGTTCGCCTACAACGGCACCTTCTTCGACTCCGACTACTTTCCGTATGTCGGTTACAACCAGGGCTTGGAGATCGACGATCCGCGCCGCCGCCGCGAAGAGCACCTTGGGCCGCTTGAGGAGATGGCGCAGCGCGGAGAACCTGTACACTCGCGTCTCAATCTCTTCACCGCCAACTCCGATTGGATCACCTATCACACCGTGGTCAGCACCTCGGGCGAACAGACTGCGATCGCCCCCGGCTATCTGATGCGCCAGTGGCAGCGAGACGGCCGCCACTTCTACGAATACAGCATGGGCGGCACTCACACCCTGGACTTCTTCGCCTATCTCTCCGGACGCTACACAACTCGCAAGCAGACCTATTCAGGCCCTCACGGCCCGGTCGCGCTCGAGGTCTACTACGACCCAGCGCACACTTACGACATCGACGGCATGCTCGCATCTTCGCGAGCCGGGCTGGACTATTATCAAGCGCATTACAGCCCCTACCAATTCACGCAGTACCGCATCATGGAGTTCCCGCGCTATCGCGCGTTCGCGCAGTCTTTTCCCAACACCGTACCCTTCTCCGAAGGCATTGGTTTCATCGAACGCTTGCAGGACAAAGACGACGTGGATCTCACCTATTTCGTGACAGCCCATGAGCTGGGACATCAATGGTGGGCCCACCAACTGGTCGGCGCGCAGGTGCAGGGTTCCAATATGATGTCGGAGACGCTCGCGCAATATTCCGCGTACATGGTGGTGCAGCAGAAATACGGTAAGGATTATATGCACAAGGTTCTGCGCCATTTCCTGGACCGCTATCTACGCGGCCGGGCCGGCGAACTCCGCCACGAGCCTCCGCTCTCTCTGGTGCAGCGCGAGCCTTACGTTTGGTACGAGAAGGGCGGACAGATCATGTACACTCTCGCCGACTATATTGGCGAAGACAAAGTGGACCGCGCTCTGCAGAACTTCCTGATGCAGTATCGCTACGCCAACGCCAACAATCAAGTGGACGCAGCAGACAGCTCACACAGCGCCGACCAGCCCTATCCCGACACTCGCATGCTGGTGGATGCTCTCATGGCTCAAACCCCGCCCGAGCTCCGCTATCTGGTCGACGACGGATTTAACCGCATCGTCCTCTACGACAACAAGGCAATTTCCGCGGTTTCGCAAAAAACATCGGACGGCAAGTACAAGGTCACTCTGGATGTGCAGGCGCGCAAAGTGCAGGCCGACGGAAACGGCGTGGAATCCCGCATGCCTCTGGCCGACCACATCGATATCGGCGTGTTCAGCGGCAAGAAGGATGAAGAAAAGCCCCTATACATGAAGAAGGAAAAGCTAACGCAGGAGCACCAGACCTTCACCATCGTTGTAGACCAGCAGCCCACCCGCGCGGGCATCGATCCTTATAACAAATTAATTGACCGCATCGCCGACGACAACATGATCGATATTACGAAACAATAACTTGTGGGGCGGGAGCCCTCGCCCGCGGCCGACGCCCACGTCGGCCTTCCTTGCAGAGCCGGACCAGGGGTCCGGCGCGGTTCAGGGGAACCGCCCTACGTTGACTAGCGTTCCACCTTCGTCGACTGGCCCTTCTTTTCCAGGTCGCGAGCGCCGCTGAGAGCGTCCAGCATCATGTAATTTCCTTCGTGGCAGGCGTACTCGTAAATCTTGTAGCTCGGATCTAGCTTATAGGGCATGTGGATGGTCCATGGCCTGGTCCACGTTTTAGGATCGTTCACCGTGAGATCGTAGCTGAGGTCGGTCGGCGATGTCCGGGTGAAACGCTCGGTCAAAACAGCCGCATCGGTAAACAATCCGCCGCCCACGCCGGGCTGCGGCTTCAGATTGGTGGTCTCCACCACCAGCGTGTTGCCCTCCCAATGCCCGCGCGGATCGCCCATGTACGTGACGATCCCCTTGCCCACGTGCGGACGCCCGTCCAAAGGAATCACGCGAGTCTCGTGGATCATTTCATTGCGAATCACCACGACGCCGGGCGCCTGGATAATTTCGTTGCCGAAGTTGTAAAGCGTCGGGAGCATGCTGTTGACCATGCCGCGCGTGATGCAGCGGCTGTAAATGTCGAAATCCTCCCAGGAATCCACTTTGTCCGGAAAGTGACTGCCTGGCCCGAGTCCACCGCGCAACGCTTTAACCGCCGCCTGCCCCTCCGGAGTCATGGGCGGAACTCGACCGTTCGGAGGATCCACCACCAGCGAGGCTTGACGAACCGGCTTGCCGCGCTCCACCCAATAAGAAGGAGGATTGATGGTAACGTCGCCGCCCTTGGCGAATTCCTCACCATCTTCCGAGGCTTGCTTTTTCGACTGGCTCTCGCGCTGGGCCAATTCCGCATCCGTGAGTTCGGCTCTATCGCCCAGGCTGACGGCCCGCTGCATGGGAATGTTGGCGGTAGCCGGCCACTGTCCTTGCAAGTCCGGATCGCCCCACGAGGTTTTAGGCGGCGTCCAGGCTTTCTTAGACGATGTGGTCTGAGCAGCCGCGGGAATTGCGCACATCCCCGCCGTTACAAGCAACGCGAAAACGCGGTATCTCATGCGAAATCTCCTTGCTCTTACTTTTGATCTGGCGGAATGTCCGGGTTCGATCCGCCGACAAACAATTTCTTGCCGTCTTTGAATGTCACGCTGCTGCCGTTGGCCCGGTTCGTCCCGTTCTTGGCTTGATATCCCTGAATGGTGAGCTCCGTGCCCACTTCGAGCGAACGCTTGGTGAACCCGCGCCGCAACATAATATTGGGGCTGCCGCATTCGACCATCCAATTGGTAACAGTGCCGTCCGGGTTTTTCACGTCGATATGAATCCAGGAGTGCGGATTGATCCATTCCATGTCGGTGACCGTGCCCGTCAAATGGACCGGCTTGCTGCTGTCGAACTCCGCTTGAAACGCGTGATGCGCCCACGCCGGCGCGATCGCCAGAAGCAGACCCGCCGCCACAATCGCTAACCTTGTTCGCATTCCGACACCTTCCTGTCCAGCAATTCTATACCAATTCGATCCCTATTTCGCTTCCTTGCGTTCATCCGCGCGAGCTCCGCTGAGAATGTCGCCCATGGCGATGTTGCCCTCGTGACAGGCGTATTCCAGAAGCTGATAGCGATCGTTCCGATGCAATGGAATCAGGATGGTCCAGGGCTTGGTCCACGTCTTGGGATCGTCGATGGTGGCCTGATAGTTGAGCGAATCGGCGTCCACGCGGGTCAAACGCTCGGTGAGCTTCAAATCCACGCTGTGATGGCCGGGATCGCCAGGATAGCCCGCGCCGTTGGAACCGATCGCGTCCTGGTCGGTGAAATTGGTGGTCTCGATCACCAACGTGCTGCCTTCCCAATGGCCGCGCGAATCGCCCATGTACTGGCGGATACTCGGACTTAAATGCGGACGCCCATCCAGTGGAATGACGCGAGTTTCGTGGATCATTTCATTGCGCATGACAACCAGTCCGGGCGCCTGCAAGATTTCATTTCCATTGTTATAGACCACCGGAATGATCGATCCCAGCACTCCGCGCGTGATACACCGGTAGTAGATATTCAGATCGTCAAAGGAATCGGCTTGGCCGCGCCATTCCCCCGGAAATCCTTTGCCGCCGCGGGCTTCCTTGCGAAGCTTCTGCTCCTCCGCCGTCAAGGGCGGCAATCTTCCATTGGGCGGATCGATGATTAAAGAAGTTTGGCGCGTAGGCGTGCCACGCTCCACCCAATAAGACGGCGGACCTATGGTTGTCTTGCTATCGCTTGCCGCGGTGGACTCGTTATCGGCCTGAGCCTGCTTCCTGGCCTGCGCTTCCTTCTGCGCGAATTCCGCGTCGGTGAGCGTGGTTCTGGTACCCAGGCTCTCTGGTCTCTGCAAAGGAACGCCCATGTTCCCCGGCCACATGCCCTGAAGATCGGGATCTCCCCACGGCGTTTTGGGCGGTGCCCACGTCTTTGTCTGCCCCGGCAGGGACAACCAAATCGCCAGTGCCAGGAATGCAACTCGGGGGATCATTTGCCCGGCTGCTTCTTATATTGTCCGTACAGCAATTCTTCGACGAACTCCACGCACTTGAATTCCAAAAGCTGGGCGTTCTTTTCCACCTTGCGGTACAGCGGCATGCTGATCTTCCACGGCCGCGTGAACACGGTGGGGTCTTCGATGGTGGCTTCGTAGTTTAAATGATACGGATCGGGACGGCTGTAGCGTTCCACCACGTGCAATTGCTTGCCGCCGAAATCGCCGGCTCGATCGAACCACGCCAGCCCGTTCAAACCCGTGACGTCGACCACTAAGGTGTTCCCTTCCCAATGCCCGTTGTTGGTTCCCATCCAGGTATCGGATCCCGCTTCCTCCGGCTTGCCCATGTTGACCAGGCGATTCGCGCTGGCAAACTCGTAAACAAACATGATGCCTCGGGGCGACTGCACGATTTGAAACGGGTACGGCATGTAGTTGGCGCGCGGAATGCCGGGCATGTAGCACTTGGCTTCGGGATCGTTGGTGCGGCGGCTGGCGAAATTCGCTTTCTTCTTTTCGAGCGCCGCTGGTTTGTAGGGGATGGTTCCACCTTCGACCACACTTTCGCCGGCCGGCTCCGATCCGATCGCGCCCGTTTGCCACATCGTTCCCGGCTGAGGAGAATGATCCTCCAGATCCCAGTTGGCCGTGTTGAGAGCCTGATAGATGCCGCTTAAATCGGCATGGCCGTCCGCCGCGCGGGGCGGCCGATAGGCAGCGGTCTGCGCGGGAGTGGGCGCCGCAGTCAGCCAGAGCAAAGCTACCGCAAATCCGGCGGCGATCGTCGTGTGAACAAGGTTCCGCATGGTACGGTATCGATGCTATGTGAGGAGCGTGTCATAGTCAAGGGTAGTGGAGCGATAGGAAGGAGAGATGTGGTGACCGTCCACGATACGGCAAACGTCCAAATTGTTACGCCCAACGGAACGCTGACCGGTCCTAACGCTCTGCGTGGTTCCTTCCGAGCCTGAAGTTTTCCGAAATGGTCCGCCGATGCCCGCTGGAGGCGCCGCAGTCGCATTGAATCAAGATGGCAGCCTGAACTCCCCGAGCAATCCCGCCGCGGGAGGGTCGATCGTGACGGTGTGGGCCACGGGCGCCGGAATATCTCTTGCGTTTGGAGGCGATGGCGCCATCGCGAGTGAATTGGAAAGCCCACTGCTTCCGGTATCGGTGTTGAATAGCGGTAACGCGAACGAGTCCGGCGTTTACTCGCTGGCGGTTCTATACGCAGGCAGCGCGCCTGAATTGGTGACGGGCGCGCTCCAGGTGAACTTCCAGTTGCCGGCGAACCTTTTTGACGTGTATCAGCTCACGTGCCAATTGCAGGTGGGCAGTGAGCAGCCGGTTTTCAGTCTACGTGCAGCCGTAGGCGTCAAAACTTCTCTTGGTCCACCTACTGCCCGCCGGAATTCGCACCCGGACTGAGTCCGGACCTGAGCTTCGTGTAGTAAGAATCGTAGAAAGCGAGCATGCCCGGATCGATTCCCTGCCCCACCATGACGGTGTCGCCGAGCACGATGTTCTGCGCGCCCTTCTTCACGTTATAAGCGGGCCATTCCGGCAAGCCTTTGCCATTGGGATTTCCGGTGGCGGCGAAGTTCACCCAATAGGACGACATGGTGTCGGCGAGCTTCTTGTCGACGTCGGTCCAGGTTACGTTTGGCGGCTGGTTGTCGAACATATACGCCAGATCGGCGGTGTGCGTGGCGCCGCGCGATGGCTGGCCGGGAGCGGTGGGAGGAACGTGGGTGAAGAAATAGAGATAAGCTTTGGCTTTGCCGCGCTGGCTCTGGAGTTGCGCCCACTCGCGCATGTGCCAGCCCATTTCATCGCGGAAACTGGCGAGTTGCGACGTACCCGCTTCGGTGTCCGAACTGGCGGGGTAAAGTTTCAGATACGCGTCGGCCTGATCGCTAAAGCGGCGTTTCGCCGTGCCGGAGAATTGCTCTACGTTGACAGCTCCGGGCCGCGAGAAGAAGGTGCCTTCGTCGCGATTCGATCCAACGAGAACATCGACATCGTTTTGCTTGTGGTTTTCGTAGGTAATCGAAAGATCTTCGGGAACATACCAGCCATCCACGATGATGGCAAACTGGCCCCGCGCGTTCTTGAGCAACTCGTCGGCTGGCTTGGCGCGCAGTTCGGCGATGGAGGCTGCGCCCAAACTCTGCGCCATCTTCTGCCCGTTCTCTTCAGCTTGCGCGCGCGTAGTCATTTTGCCGATGCTGATTCCCATCCACGCACCGCTTTGCCCGATCGCCCGCTGGAACAGGCCTTTGCCTTGGGGCGAGCCAACCATGGCCGACACCAACATGGAGCCGGCCGACTCGCCGTCGATGGTGACGCGCTTGGGATCGCCGCCGAAATTCGCAATGTTCTTCTGCACCCAGCGCAGCGCAGCGGCCATATCCATCAATGCGTAATTGCCCGAAGCGTTGTGGCCGGATTCCTTGGTCAATTCCGGATGCGCGAGGAATCCAAAGATTCCCAGCCGGTAGTTGTACGTCACCACCACCGCGCCCTTGCGGGCCAGCGCATCGCCGTCATACATGGCCAGCGATCCGGCGCCGCCGGTGAAGCCGCCGCCATAGGTCCACACGATCACGGGCCGGCGTTCGCTCGCCGATTTCGCCGCGGTCCACACGTTGAGATAGAGACAGTCTTCGCTGGGAGCCGGTCCCGACGCGGCCGCTGGGCCCCGCTGTTGCTGCATGCACACTGGGCTGAACGCATCGGCCTTGTGCACGCCCTCCCAATGAGACGGCGGCCGGGGCTCATGCCACCGCAAATCGCCGACGGGCGGCGCGGCGAACGGAATACCTTTATAGACGCGCACTTCGTCGCTGGAACCGGGGATGCCCGAAACCAAGCCGGTATCGACGCGGACAGGGTCGGAAATTGCGGCGGAGACAATCGAGGCTCCCGCTAAGAATGTTCCGAAAACGAGGGGAAATAAGCGGCGCATGGTTAGCAAGTATGTCAGGTTGGGCGGGGGCGGGTCAAGAATGACGAACGCCCCACATGGACCTTCGGCTGGCGCAAAGGCCGCGCTGCGGTGCTCTCTGAGCTTAAACTTGACAAAACACTGAAAGGTCGGTTATAAATCATTTCAGTTAAATAATAAAGCTTCAATAGCCGCTGCGCTGAGTCGAATTTGCCGGCATGGCAAGTTCGGAAGCTGCTGTGAATGAGCTGGGTGTTCTCATGCCTTCGTGCACACCCCCAGGCCTCAAAATTCACATCGGACAAAACTCGCCGTCTCAAAGGAGAGCTATTGAAGAGGCTCAACCCGTTTCTGCTGCTACTGGCGCGCGCGGCGGCGCTCACTCCATCCTGCACCAAAGTGGTTTTTAAGACCTTCAGCGTATTTCTTTTGTCGGCGGCGTGTTCTTTCGCCCAGACGACTGTGCCGCTGGGAACGGCGGGGAACTTCGGGGTTCTGGCCTTTTCCACGGTAACAAACACGGGCGCCACCGCAATCGTTGGCAGTGTTGGAGTGTCACCCGGCACCTCGATTACCGGATTTCCTCCAGGCACAGTGACCGGGGGTTCCATACACGCCGGCGATGCTACCGCGGCGCAAGCTCAAACCGACCTGACCACGGCCTATAACGACGCCGCTGTTGAAACGCCCACGCAGGTTCTTACCGGGCAGAACTTGGGCAGCTTGACATTGACTCCAGGCGTCTATTTTTTTAGCAGTTCGGCGCAACTCACCGGAACATTGACGCTCAATGGATTAGGCAACGCCAATGCTATTTTCGTCTTTCAGATTGGCTCCACACTCACTACCGCCAACGGCTCCAGCGTAGTGGCCGAAAACGGCGCCCAGGCTGCAAATATCTTTTGGCAGGTCGGCAGTTCAGCCACTCTAGGGACGGGTAGCACCTTCATCGGAAACATTCTGGCCCTTACTTCCATCACGGCGGAAACCGGTGCAGTGATGGCCGGCAGGTTACTGGCGCGCAATGGCGCAGTTACGCTGGATACTAACAACGCCACGTACCCGCCGGGAATCCCGCCGGGCGGCCTAGGCGGTCCGCCACTAGGCCCGAGTCCGACGCCCGCTCCGTCCTCGTGGATGCTCCTTCTATTTGGGCTGATTTGCGCGATGCTTTATCACACGCGAGCCCGATGGCTGGGAGCAATTAAACGGAAGAGCTGACACTCGCTTGCGGCGCCGTCTCCAGCCTGGATCCCAGGGTCAGGAAGTTGAGCAGCGTAGAACAGACGGCCGATCCGGCGATCACCAGCGCCATGGGCAGCGCCGGATTGTCGATGAATCCAAGAAAGGTGGTCGCCACGGCCGCGATCAGGAACTGATTGGTGCCCAGCAACGCCGAAGCGGTGCCGGCGATCTCGCCGTGACGCATCATCGCGATGGCCGATCCGTTGGGAAACACAAAACCCTGCGCGGAAACGTAAATGAAGACGCAGGCGAAAACGCTCCACATCCCTCCGAACCCGCTCAGCACACTCGCCAGCAGCAGGAGCCCGGCGCCGAGCTGAACCGTGTTGGCCGTCCGCAGCACCCGCCACAGCGGAATGCGGTGCGACATGCGCCCGTTGATCTGGGCTGCCGCCACCATGCCGGCCGCAACCGATCCGAAGAGCCAGCCGAACCGTTCGGTCGGGACTTTATAAAGAACGATGAACACGAACGGCGCGCTGGTGATATAGGCGAATGTTCCCGCGGAACTGAAGCCGCAAACCACGGATGCCCCGATGAAGGTTCGATCCCTGAACAGCCGCGCGTAGGTGGACTTGATGAGGTCGAAACGCAAGGGCCGCCGGGCTTCGTGCGCCAGCGATTCCGGCAAGCGGAAGTGCATGCCGACGAGACAGGCCGTGCCGAGCAGCGCTTGAACTACAAAGGCTGAGTTCCATCCGAACCAGACCAGCAGATAACTTCCGATGAGAGGCGCGATCACCGGCGACACGCCGAGCACCAGGACCAGCATCGAAAAAATGCGCCGCAACTGGTTCGCGGGAAAAAGATCGGTGACCATGGCGCGCGACATCACCGCGCCTCCGCAAGCGCCAATCGCCTGCACCAGCCTGGCCACGGACATCAACGGAATCGACGGTGAGATCGCGCACGCGGCCGACGCGGCGATAAACACCAGCAGGCTCGCGTATAGCGGCGGTTTTCGTCCGAAACGATCCGTGATGGGTCCGTAGAGCGGTTGGCCGAGCGCGTATCCCAGCAGAAACGTGACCATCGTCATCTGAACGGACGCGGTGGAGGTGTGAAACACCTTCTCGATCACCGGCATGGCTGGAAGGTACATGTCGATGGAAAGCGGCGCGAAGGCCTGCAGCGCGCCCAGCAGGATCAGAAGCTCCAGATATCGCAGGCGCGAGCCAAGGCTGGTTGGTTGAGCAATCACGTGGGAAGAGACAAGTGTATCAGTTCGAATGCTGGATCCCGGTGATTGCTATATCTAGATATGAATGCGTATCACGGTCATCGGCGGCGGGATCATTGGGTTGGCCACTGCTTTGCGATTGACGCAGAAACTTCCGAGCTCTTCTATCACGGTGCTCGAGAAGGAAGCTGCGGTTGGACAGCACCAGAGCGGGCACAATAGCGGCGTGCTGCACTGCGGCTTGTACTATAAGCCTGGGTCGATGAAGGCCAAACTGGCCGTCACCGGAATCCGGCAGATGATCGAGTTCTGCCGGGAGCACGGCATACCGCACGAAGTTTGCGGAAAACTGGTGGTGGCGGCCACCGACGACGAGATTCCGCGGCTGAACGACCTATACGAACGAGGACAACGGAACGGGCTGAACGGCTTGCGAAAGCTCGGAGTTTCCGAGATGCGCGAAATCGAGCCGCATGTTGGAGGAGTGGCGGCGATCCATGTGCCGGAGGAAGGCATCGCCGATTATCCGGCTGTGTGCAAAACGCTGGTGCGATGTCTCGCCGCTGCCGGCGGTCAGGTGGTCACTCACGCAGCGGTTACGCGGCTGCGCAGTATAGACACGCACTGGATTGCGGAAACAGCGGCGGGTGATTTCGAATCCGACTACATCGTGAATTGCGCCGGCCTGCAATGCGATCGCGTTTGTTCGCTCGCGGGCGATCGGCCGAAGCTCCAGATCGTTCCGTTTCGCGGCGAATACTACAAGCTGAAACCCGAGCGGCAGCATTTGGTCCGCAATCTGATTTACCCGGTGCCCGATCCCCGCTTCCCCTTCCTGGGCGTCCATTTCACGAGACTGATTCACGGCGGCATCGAAGCCGGTCCGAATGCGGTGCTGGCGTTCGCACGCGAAGGATATAGGAAGAGCGATTTTTCACCGCGCGATTTCATCGGCACCCTGACCTATCCCGGATTCTGGCGTTTTTTTCAGAAGTATCCGCGCGTTTGCTTCGACGAGTTGCGCCGTTCGTTCAGCAAGGAACTGTTTTGCAAGTCTCTCAATGCCCTGGTGCCCGAGGTGCGTCCAGAGGATCTAGCTCCGAGAGGCGCAGGCGTTCGAGCGCAAGCCATCGCGCCGGGCGGCGAGATGGTGCAGGATTTTCGCTTTGTCAAAAGCGATCGCGCGCTGCATGTGTTGAACGCGCCGAGCCCCGGCGCCACGGCCTCGCTCGCTATCGGACAGGAAATCGCGAACGAAGTCACGGTCTAGGCCCGTGGTATTCTAACTCTGGCGTGTTCAGCCGGCACTATAGAAGGGTGAAGGCCATCTTCGGCCTCATCGACTCCGTCCTGGTTTGCCTCGCTTTCATCGCGGCGTACCAGACGCGAATCTTCCTGAATTACGAGCGAGCGTTCTATTTCACGTTCTATATCCAGTTCCCCGCCGCGATCTTGCTGCTGGGAGTTTCGGTGCTGAGCTGGCTCGCCATCGGCTACTGGTTCAACATTTACGAAAAACTCGATTCGGCCCACCCCAGCGTGGTGCTGCGCGACACCTTCCGCCAGTGTGTGCTGGGAGCGGCTTGCCTGGTGCTGGCCGAGTATCTGCTGCGCCTCGACCTCAGCCGCTTTTTCGTCGCGATATTCGCCACTTACACCTGGATACTTTTGTGCCTTTTCCGGATCAATGCGGCGCGGGTGATCGGGGCCGTGCGGAAACAATTCGGAACGGCGCACTATGTGATGGTGGTCGGTTCGGGCCTGAGCGCGCGTCAACTGGGAGAGGCGCTGGAAGAATCCAGGGATTACGGCGTCCGCTTGCTGGGCTTTTTAGACGACCAGCCGGGCCGCGTTCAATTGAAAGAGAACTACGAGCGGTATCCTCTGTCGCACCTCGCCGAGTTGCTGCGCCGGCACGTGATCGATGAGATCATCTTCGCCGTGGATAGCAGCAAGCTCAGCGAAATGGAAGACGTGTTCCTGCGCTGCGATGAAGAGGGCGTGCGGACGCGCGTGGTGGTCGATTTTTTCCCGCACGTCAACAGTCAGGTGTATTTAGATCGCTTGGGAACCAAACCTCTGCTCACGTTTTCAGCCGCCCCGCACGATGAAGTGCGCCTGCTGCTCAAGCGCGTCACAGATTTGGTGATTGCCGCGGCCGCGCTGGTCCTGCTGCTCCCGTTCATGATTTTGATCGCGCTGCTGATCCGGATGACGTCGCCAGGGCCGGCGATTTTCCGCCAGCAGCGCTGCGGACTCAACGGCCGCCGCTTCACTTTTTACAAGTTCCGCTCGATGTGCGACAACGCCGAGGAGCTGAAGGCTTCCCTGATGCATTTGAACCGGAAATCCACGGCCTTCAAGATTCCCAACGATCCCCGGCTCACGCCCCTCGGCCGGTTTCTGCGCAAGTTTTCGATCGACGAATGGCCGCAGTTATGGAACGTGCTGAAGGGCGAAATGTCGCTGGTGGGTCCGCGTCCCGCGGTTCCCGAAGAAGTGGAACTGTATCAAACCTGGCAGCGACGGCGGCTTCGCATGCGTCCCGGACTCACTTGCCTGTGGGCGCTGGCTGGGCGCGACCGGCTGGACTTCGACACCTGGATGAAGATGGACATGCAATACATCGACAACTGGTCGCTGGAGCTGGATATCAAAATTCTTCTGCGCACCATCCCGCGCGTATTGACGGGCTGGGGCGCGCATTAGCGGACCACCGCCGGGGCGGCGTGGTTGACGAATTTGTCGGCCCAGGCAATGAAATATTTCCAATTGGGGCCATCGGTATGTCCCCCGTCGTGCTGGCGCCAGGCAAGTTCGCCATCGAGCAAACCGGCGTTGACCGGCGGCATTTTCGCAGTGCGGTAATCTTCCGAAATCCCGAGATCCTTCGCGCCCAACAGCCTGAATACCGGCCCCGCCGCAACGGCAGCCATGAAACTGCCCTGATGATCGAGCCATTTTGAGTCGCCCTTTTCCGGAGAACCATAACTGATGAAGGTGGGGCGCGGCGCGCACAACGCGATCAGCTCATGAGCGTCCACGGGTAAGTCGCCCGAGTTCTTACTTCCAAAAGTTGCGTCGGCGGCGCCATATTTCAGAAAGTTTCCGGCCATCCAATGATATTCTCCCGATGCCGTGAGGTTTTCTACGGCCTCTCCCCAATTGCGCCGATGCAGTTTAGCCCCACCCTCTCCGGAAGAACCCACCAGAACAAGAGCGAAGCGGCGATCGAACGCCATCGTCACCAGGGCAGCTTTGCCGTAGCGCGAAACGCCTTCGATCCCGACACGGCGAGCGTCCACGGCTTTATCCGTCTCCAGATAATCCAGGCCGCGCGATGCGCCCCACGCCCAAGCCCGCAATGCTCCCCAATCGTCCGGTTTGCGTGGCTGGCCCTTGTTAGTCAGTCCAATGATGCCTCTGGTTAAGCCCGCTCCGTTATCCGCCTGAATGCTCACCGGAACGATGGACACATAGCCCCACCCATCGGCAACGAGTTGCTCGGTTGCTGGCGGATCGGCGCCGGGAGTCGGTGGCCTCGGCAGGGCGCCACGCGGATACGTCATCATCATTATCACTGGAACGGGACCCGCGGCATGAGCCGGCGTCACCACGGTCATCTGAATATCCACGCTAATAAGTGGATATGACGAATTGTCCACGTGCCCGACGAACTGCTTGCTGATAGCTGAATAAGGGCCCACCATCGTGTCCGCCGTGCTGGTCACGGCCCACGTCACTTTGGGGACGTTGCCAGGAACACGGCCAAACACTTCGCGCTCAAAATCCTCAACGATCTCCGGCCGGCGCTGCTTCCACCATACTTCCGGGGTGGTCACCTTCTGCCCGTTCTTCAAGATCAAGACCTCGGGCAATTGCGGAAATGGATTGGCCTTGGACTCGTCGTAATTCGCAGCATTCGGTGCGCTTTCGTTGCCGCTGGGACCCGGGCGCAAGGCCTTGATGCCGAGTTGATCCAGCATGTTCTGACGATCTTGCTCCGCCGTCCAATTCATCGGTTGAGCAAGAGCGGGCGCAGTCAGACAGACCGACAACACGGACGTGCTGCAGAGCTGGCGGATGCTCATCACGATAGGAATAATGGTAACCCGGAAACCCATGCATCGCTTCGAAGATCTATAAAGAGATAAGGAGCCGTAGAAGACAATTGCTGGATTTGGGATCTTCGTGGTGAACGCAGCACGCCCGGCGCGTGCGACACAGCGAATCGCTGAGGCCGTTTGAGTACGGTCTTCGTCTGGTCGATCGCCGCGGGAACCATCGCCGCGATTTTGTTTCGGCCCAAGAATTGGCCCGAAGCCGTGTGGGCCTGCTTGGGCGCCTTGGTCCTGGTGATTTCCCGGCTGCTTCCCATTTCACAAGCGGGCCACGCCGTCGCGAAAGGCGCCGACGTATATCTGTTCCTGGCAGGAATGATGCTGCTCTCCGAGTTGGCTCGCGAGGAAGGCGTATTCGACTGGCTGGCTTCCCTGGCGGTGACCGCTGCGAAGGGTTCACGCGCGCGATTATTCGGTCTCATCTATCTGGTTGGGATCGCAGTAACGGTTTTTCTGTCGAACGACGCCACGGCCGTGGTTCTCACTCCGGCTGTGTATGTAGCCGTCCAAAAAGCTCGAACGAAAGCCTTGCCGTACCTTTTCATCTGCGCGTTTATCGCCAACGCGGCGAGCTTCGTGCTGCCGATTGCAAATCCGGCTAACCTGGTGGTCTATGGCAAGCAACTTCCGCCGTTGACGCCGTGGCTGAAGACCTTCTTGCTGCCTTCGGTATGTTCCATTTTCGCCACCTTTGTCGCCTTGCGCTGGACTCTACGTAAGGACCTGCAGGGCCGGATCGAAGATGGGCGCGAGCCGCCCAAATTGTCGCCGGAAGGCCATTTTGCGGCGTGGAGCATTGCCGGCGCCGGAGCTATATTGATCTGTGCTTCCGGCTTCGGTCTCGATCTTGGATTGCCCACCTGTGTTGCGGCTGTGATCGCGGTATTGATCGCCACCCGCGCCAGGCGCAGCGCAGTCACGCAGATCGTCAAGGGCGTCTCCTGGAGCGTGGTCCCCCTGGTGGCGGGTTTGTTCGTGTTAGTTGAAGCGCTGAACCGCGCCGGTGCGCTTCACGATGTAGAGAGCGCTCTTCAATGGTGCTCGGGGATGCCTCGGCTAGCGGGTGGGTTGGCAGCATCCTTTGGAATCGCCGTGTTATCGAACGTGATGAACAACCTTCCGTCCGGACTGCTCGCCGGCGGCGCGCTCCAGAGCATGCACACGCCCGCTCATATCCGGGATTCGGTGCTGATCGGGGTGGACCTGGGGCCAAACCTATCGGTGACCGGTTCGCTGGCAACGGTCCTTTGGCTGATCGCATTGCGGCGCGAAGGTGAGCATGTCACCGGTTGGGAGTTTCTCAAGGTGGGCCTGATCGTTATGCCGCCCGCGCTATTTCTTTCGACTCTTGCGGTCGCGCTCCTGTCAAGATAATTCCTCCCGTCGCCAAAGGGCCGAGGATTGCAATGACCCAGGCCGAGGAGGAACTAAGCGCCATGAACCTGATTCCTTATATCGCCATATGGTCCGTCTCTGGACTGGCGGTCCTTTCGCTCGCGCTTTATCGAAAGATCCTGACATTCCACGGAGATGACGAGTTCGTCCACTTGGCTGATGGAGAAGAACGGCTAATTCCTCAGCAGGTTGCGCTTGGCAACAAGCTGGAATTCATCGATCACTGGGGCAAAGCTCTGACCATTTTCACGGTTGCGCTGGGGTTAGCGATCGCCGGTGTCTTTCTATTTGAAGCCTGGCAAGCCAGCCTGCAGCTGAAGTAGCCGCGGGGGGGACTGAGTGAAGTGGCCCATGCGAATTTGGGCCACCTGGCTCACTTAGCGCTTAGCTACGTGGCCGCGTCCATCACGCATCTCGTTCCCTTTGAAGTGGGCCACCTTAGCGACGGACTTTCCGGCTTCAGGTCTATCGCCGGGGTGTGGCATGGGGCCTTTGTACCCATGGTCCGGATGGAAACGATTATTCACGTGACCCCGGAAGTGTTCGTCACCATGAAACCAGGGACCGGCCCCAATGAAAATCCCGCCGGTAAACCATTCCGGTCCGTAGTAGCCGTACGGAGCGCAGGCATAGGGAGGGGCGTCGTAGTAACCGTACGGGCATCCCGGGGCGGGTCCAATGTTGATGGCGACTTGCGCATCCATCTTGGGCGCCGTCACCGTCAGGAAGATTCCAGCCGCAGCAGCCAGTCCAAGATATTTCAATAGATTCATAATTGTCCTCGTAATCTGAAGGGACACCGGACGGCGCAGGAGGCGCTCTCCACCGGCGCGCGATTCGCGATTTAAGCCGCGGCCTCGCGCTCCCTCTGGACGTTAGACTCGACAAAGCCACTCCCGTTACCGCTGCGAAGTACCGCGCGGACCGAAATCTCTACTTCGTTGAAGAGAAAGAAATCCCCAAACCGTGTGCTTCCCCGGGATAGCGCGCTTGGCAGCGGGTTACCTTGAGGAAGCCGGCGGGATCCGAACGATTGATTCCACCGACGCACTCCTTTCCCGAGTCGCATTTGTCCTCCTGCGCCTGACGTCATCCTCCTGCGCCTGACGTCAATGGAGCTTGGCTCTCCCGGCTGGGCTGGCATAAATCTTGTCCTCGCGCCGGAATGGGATCGCGAGAGCCAGAAACAACGCCAGCGCAAGAGCATCGCTTGCAAGTATGTAGATCGGCCATGGCCCCATGTAGTTCAGCAGCGACGCCTCAGGCGGCTTGCTACGAAGGTACATGTAATTTGTTCTGAAGAGTGCGTCGAAGCACCCGACCGCGAGGGCGATCGCGTTCAAGGCGCCGAACGCTTTCCACACTGATCCTGGACGTGGGCGCGCGAGCCTTCCCCAGGTCATCGTTAGTACCACGACGACGGTTCCTCCGTGCGCCAGAAAGAAATAGATCGTCGGATATGAGGGAAATGGCGCCCACATATCCGGAGTCAAAACAGCCATGCCGCTGCCGGCGATCGCCGCAAAATACGCAAATTCGAAACAAGCTTGCGCCCCTGTGAGAGCGGCCACAATGGCGGACCAAAGCGTAAAGTCGCACAGTTGCAGTGGCAGCCCTTCGGGAAACCGCCAGCCCTCGGAATGATAACGGTACACATACCAGCCCACTTCGTTGAGAAGGAGCAACGCTCCCAAACCGATGCGCGTTCGACGTCCGGCTAAGGGATTCCAGCGCGAGAGCATAGCCAAAATCGCCGCCGACATTGGTATTGCGGCAATGATGGCCAAGTGCGCTGGCCCGAACAGTCGAAGCTGTTGTGTCATCGCTAGAGTCTAGACTACAGCCCTGCGAAAATCATCGGGCCGAGAGGAGGCTGGTTAGAGTCGCGCTTTCCATGGGATGCTACCTTGAGGAAGGCGGCGGGGATTTGTAATGGCGGAAAATGTTGAACCCAAGCTTGAATCCGAGCTCGAATCCAAAAAAGACGAGATGTTCCCAAAATTGGACGAGGCCCAAATTGCCCGTCTGATGCCTTTCGGCCAAGTGCGGCAAGTGGCCGCCGGTGAAATCGTCTTCGACCAGGGCGATACCGAGCACGGCGTTTTCGTTGTATTGGACGGTAGCGTCGAACTGGTAAGTCTGGCGAACGGCCAGGAGGCGATCCTGGCTGTGCACGGGACGGGGATGTTCACCGGCGAAGTGAGCCATCTCTCGGGCCGCCGCGCTTTAGTTCGATGCCGGGCGCGCCTGGCCGGCAGGCTGCTCGAAATCAGCCGCGCGAATCTGCAAAAAATCATGCAGAGCGACGTAGCCCTGGGCGAATTATTCCTGCGCGCGTTTATACTGCGGCGCGTGTATCTGATCAGCCACTCGGTGGGCGACGCGGTGCTGATCGGGTCCAGCAATTCCGCCGACACCCTGCGGCTGAAAGGCTTCCTCTCCCGAAACGGCCATCCGTTTACCTATGTCGATGTGGAAACGAACCCCGATGTCCAGACCGTGCTCGATCACTTCGGGGTCCGGGTGACGGACATCCCGGTTCTCATTTGCCGGGGCGAGTTGGTGCTTCGCAATCCCACCAATGCGGCCGCCGCCGCATGCTTCGGGTTGAATGCGGGAATCGATGAAGGGAGCATGTACGATCTGATCGTCGTCGGAGCCGGACCCAGCGGGCTCGCCGCGGCCGTTTACGGAGCGTCGGAAGGATTGAACGTGCTGGTGATCGAAAGCAACTCGCCGGGTGGGCAAGCGGGGTCGAGTTCGAAGATCGAAAACTATCTCGGATTCCCGATGGGAATTTCCGGACAGGAGCTCGCCGCGCGCGCCTTCGTTCAAGCCGAAAAGTTCGGGGCGCACATCGCGGTGGCTCGTTCCGCCGCCGCGCTCAAGTGCGCCAAGCCGCCCTACGCGCTCCAATTGGACGACGGCGGTTCCGTTCAGAGCCGCAGCCTCATTGTGGCCACCGGCGTTCAATATCGAAAGCTGGATCTGCCCAACCTGGCTCAATTCGAGGGCGTCGGCGTTTATTACGGCGCCACGGCAGTGGAAGCGCAGGTCTGCACCGATCGGGAGGTCGCCATTGTGGGAGGAGGAAATTCCGCCGGCCAGGCGGCCCTATTCTTGTCGACGGTCGCCAAGCACGTATATCTGCTGGTTCGTGGACCCGGGCTTTCGGAAACCATGTCGCGATACCTGATCTCGCGGATTGAAGCGTGCAATGAGATCACGCTCAAGACGTTCACCGAGATCGAAGCATTGGAAGGCAATGGACACCTGGAGCGGACGCACTGGCGGAACACGAAAACAGGCGAGCGTCACACCTGCGAAACCCAGCATCTGTTTCTCATGACCGGCGCCGCTCCCAATACGTTGTGGCTCGACGGATGCGTTTCGCTGGACCCCAAGCAGTTCATCAAGACCGGCGCCGATGTCGTAGAGAACTGGCCTCTGCGGCGTCCTCCTTATCTGCTCGAGACCAGCCTGCCCGGCGTCTTCGCGGTGGGCGACGTCCGCGCTGGAAGCATGAAGCGCGTTGCCGCGGCGGTGGGGGAAGGATCGATGGCGGTCCAATTCGTGCACAAGGTTTTGGCGGAGTAAGCGACCGATAGCTACCACAAAAGTGGTACGAAAATACTCCGAGTCTTCGGGATTTAATTTCCAGCTGCATCCGATACTCTGCAATCGAGGAGAGAATCGTGATTACCAAAGACACTGGTCCACAAGTCGCGGAAGGCGCGAGCGATCTGGGCCGCGACGCCGTGGCCGAGATTTCCGGAGTTCTGCGCGAACTGCTGGCCGATGTGTTCGCGCTCTATCTGAAGACCAAGAACTTTCACTGGCACATGAGCGGGCGACATTTTCGCGACTACCATCTCTTGCTCGATGAGCACGCCGATCAAATCTTCGCGATGACCGACGATATTGCCGAGCGTGCGCGCAAGCTGGGCGGATCCACCATCCGATCCATCGGCGATATCGCAGCGCATCAGCGTTTGAGGGACAACAACGAAGAGTTCGTATCTCCCAAAGACATGATCGCCGAGCTGCGCGCCGACAATCGGCAGGTCACGCTCTTCCTGCGCTCCGCGCATCGGGTTTGCGATGAAGGCAACGATGTCGCCACCGCCAGTCTGATTGAGAACTGGATCGATCAGACCGAGCGGCGAACCTGGTTCTTGCTGGAGATCGAGCGCGGCCTCTAATGGGAAAACTACAAGGTAAAGTCGCGGTCGTCACCGGCGGCAGCAGCGGCATCGGTCTGGCGACGGCGGAACATTTTGTCGCCGTGGGCGCTTATGTCTTCATCACCGGCCGCCGTCCGAGCGAGCTGCAAGCGGCCGTGAAACAGATCGGCAAATGCGTCACGGCCGTTCAAGGGGATGTTTCGAAACTTGCCGATATTGACCGGCTGTACGAAACGGTGAAGCGGGAAAAAGGGCGCATCGACGTCCTTTTCGCCAACGCCGGCATCGTAGCCCCGCGCGCTCCGGTGGGAGAGATTACCGAAGCGGATTTTGACAAGACGTTCGAGATCAACGTCAAGGGACTCGTTTTCACGGTACAAAAGGCGCTTCCACTCTTCGCCGACGGCTCCATCCTGCTGAACGCGTCGGTGGTCGCATCCAAGGGATTTCCCGGGATCAGTGTGTACAGCGCCACAAAAGCTGCCGTTCGCTCCTTCGCCCGGACCTGGACGATGGACCTGAAAGAGCGCAGGATTCGCGTCAACGCCATTAGTCCCGGCCCGATCGACACACCCATCTTCTCCACGAACGGACGAAGCGAGGAACAAGCGCAACAGGTGAAGGCAGCCCTTGTGGCGGGCGTTCCCATGGGACGCCTCGGACTAGCCGACGAGATCGCCAAGGCCGCCGTGTTCCTGGCGTCGGACGACAGCAGCTTCGTCACCGGAATCGAACTGTTCGTCGACGGCGGCGTGGCGCAAGTTTAGACTGCTGGTCCGTTGAGCGCGCGAAGCTGCTCCACAGCGGCGTCTTCGGCGGCATAGTCGAATTGCGCCGGATCCACCTCGCGCCGGAAGCCGATAGATTTCGCCCATGCCGCTCTCGCCGAGCTTCGAGAGAATCTTGTATGGACCGAGGGTCTCGCCAACCATGAGAGGACAAGCTTCAACCTAACTGGGCGCACGCTATCAGAACGGATTTTGAATCGTGACGCCGCGGATCTCCCTGCCGTGCTGAAGATCCTCGCTTAAAAGCTGGCTGCAACCGCCCTGGATCGCCGCGCTTACAATGAGCGAGTCCCACCATGAGAAGGAATGCCGGCTGTGAAGATCGATCGCGGTGTCGAGTAGTTCGCGGCTGGATTGTATCCGCCATATCGGTTCGATCAGCTTGCGGTAAATTGAGGCTGCCTCGTTCGGACCAAGAGGCACAGCCGCTTTCCGTAGTACGACATTGAACCATTCCTGCACAACCTGGTAGCTCAATAAACCATTGCCCGTCTCGTGCGCGGCGGCAAGCCATTTGAGCGAAACAGCGTGTTTGTCCGGATCGCTGGGGTCGATCGCGTATACAAGAAGATTCGTATCGAGGAAAAACCTATCGCTCATTTCGCTCTTCGCGAGTGAAGCGGCGGCCAACCCGGAAGTGTCCTGCGGAGGCAACTGTCCGGCGGACTTCTTCGGCCGTCAACCGGGGTTCTCCGGCATAGCGAACAAGCCATTCACGGAAAAGGTTATTCAACGTTGTATGTTCGGACTCAGCCCGTCGTCGGGCGCCCTCGATATGGGCAGCGTCGGCGCTGAGAGTCACGTTTCTCATATTTCCAGTGTACACTCCAGGTGCGCACGAGGGGGAAGATCTCGCCAGCCCGAGATCAGTGCGCGGAGCTTTATCGATGAAGCCGGGATCGGCGCCTTGCCTACACCAGCTTGATCGTGATGCGCCGCCCGACGATCGCCGCCGCCCGTTGCAGGCTGCCAAGGGTAATGTCGTTTTTCGGATCGAGTATCCGGTCAACCTGGGTGCGGCTGGTCTTGAGCAGCATCGCCATCTTATTCTTCGAGATCTTTTTCTTCTTCATGGCCTCGGCGAGTTGCCACGCGACCACCTCTTTGATGGCCTGCGTTTGCGCCTCTTCAAAGATGCCCTCCTCCTTGAGAAAGTCATCGATGCTAGAACCCATATGCTTCTTGCTCATCGTCCCACCTGTTTTCCGGCCAATTCCTTCTGGCGCTTTCGCGCGGTTGCCAAATCTTCATCTGGCGTGGATCGCGTTTTCTTGATGAACCCGTGCAGCGCGACCAAGTGCTCGCGGTAAAGGCAAAGCAGAACGCGTGCCGTCCGCTTCGTCGGCAGATCCGTTCGGACTTCCCATAACCCGCTACCCATGGAGCGGCATACCCACCGGCCATCGCCACTGCGCCCGCAGCAGGTCTCTCCCTATGGCCTGGCGTTCCGCTTCATCCAGCCCTTTTAGCCACTCCCTCACCGGCTCGCTACCCGCCGCCGTGCGGTGAAAAATCAGCGGGATTTTTTGCGGTTGCGGGTCGTCCGTCACCCTGTACCTTAACTAGTATAATGTACCATACAAGGTTCATGCCTGCGGGTTACCCTGAACGCTGAGCCGGGCCGAGGAGGGCTTTACGGGCCATGATTACTACCGCTTTTGGCAGCGCTCGATCAGTCGCCAGCAGTTTTGCATTCGGAGCCGGCGGAGTCTCCAGCAGATCCAGAACTCGGAAACGGTCCCTCCCGGAGAGTTGCAGATGATCCGCCCCCTCGATAACGGCCTTGGAGCGAGCACGGCGTGATGCCCTACGACGGACTCCCCCCCTTCATGTATTGATCAAAGACCGTGCTCGCCATTTGAGCAGCTCTGGCAGAGTCCGGAAAGAGTGAACCATGCCAGATTCCGAAGCGCTCGCGCAGGCGCACTCGTAGTGCGGCCTTGATCTTCGCAGGAACTACGTACAGGTGATGACCGGCCTCGTCATCCACAAGGTGGGCTATCGCCTCGGCGTGGTCACGGCCAAACCGTGCAGTTAGCGTGTAGGCACTGTTCTGAGCATTTTGACGATGGAAACCAGGTAAGTAGAACCCGCAGATGAACCAGTCGGCCTTTGGTGGATCCTTTGTGGCAAACGCAGTCAGCTCCGCGCTGAATTTGTCGGCGTCACCACTCCCGTCTCGCGTTGTCTCAGGCCAGCACTTCCACTGCTTCTTCCCATTTTTCTCATATAGCGGCTCATCGAAACTCCATATCTCGCCGTCCTCGTCGTTCTCGCAAGCAGCGAAGTACGCCGCCACATAGGGTGACTTGGACCAATCGAGAAGACGGGTCGGTACTTCATGGTGCCGCAATACCATCAATGCAACAAAGTCGTCAGTTAAAGCAGCTTCCTCGCCCGGATGCCCGAAGAACCTCGCGTTCGACCGAAAGAGAACGATGCTCCGACGTTCGAGCGAGAGCTTATCAAGCCGGGACAGGTTCGCTAGCGGCCCGCGATCGATTGACGGAACAAGGCAGCCATAGCGACTCGGTTGACCACGATACAACCATGCTTTGCCGGACAGTTCGAGGAGTTTGTCAAAGACTTGGTTTTCGGTGTTGAGAATGGTGTATTTCCAGTCGCGGGGTATGTGTCCCACTCGATTACGCGCGGCTTGCATACTATTTCGTTGGTTTCCACTCCCCTGCGAGGCGTTGCGCCTCGGACACTTGTTCGACTGTCATATACCCGGCAATTTCATCTCGTACTGCTGAGTCCCTCTTTTGAGCGTCGCCGCTCTCATGGGAGGCCGCCAAATTCAGCCACATGTGGGCCTGTACGTAGTCCTGTGTAACACCGAGCCCTTCACCGTACATCGAGCCAAGGATCGATTGCGCTGAGGCAAACCCTTGGATGGCTGCCTTGCGGTACCAGCGCACCGCTTCAGCATAATCCTGGGGCACTCCTTGGCCTTGGTCGTACATCGAGCCGAGGAGGGTCTGCCCTCCCGCGTCGCCTTGACTGGCGGCTCTGCGATACCAGCCGACCGCCTCAGAGTAGTCCTGCGGCACTCCTTTGCCTGCAGCGTACAGAGCGCCAAGGGAAGACTGCGCCCCGGCGATCTCTTGTTCCGCCGCCTTGCGATACCAGCGCGCCGCTTCAGCGTAATCCGGTGGTATTCCCCGGCCTTGGGCGTACATCGAGCCAAGGATGTACTGTGCCGAAGCAACCCCCTGGCCTGCTGCCCGCTGAATGTTTTCTAGGTCCTTTGTTGTCTGGCCCCAGAGAAGGGCTGATCCCAACAACCACAATACCGCCTTGAGTGCGGTCCCATACGCTGGCTTCTGCCATTTTGGTATTACAGTCATTTTCTGCGCCGTTGGAATCGGCTTTCGGCTCTTGCGGAAATACCTGCCCTACCAGCACCCCCGCTGAGTTTCAATCGTCTGTTTACGGACGTTCCAATAGAGCAACACAACGCCAGTATGTTTGGCGATCCGGGAGACTCCAGCGAACATAGGAAACATGATTCATCTATGTTCCTATCAAGTTTTCCCGATTTTCTTGAGCGCGGCCTCGATGCTCGCGAGCGGCAGCAGCAGAGATAACGGCGCGTCCAGCATCGGCACAGCGCCATAGCTGGCATACCACCCAGCTACTCTTTCATTCTTGGCGTCGATGACCAGCACGACACCTCCGACCTCTGCAGCAGCCGAAAGGCATCGTCGGCCGGCCGCCAGAAGAAGTTGTCCGCCAATTCCCTGCCCTTGCAACCTTCGATCCACAGCCAGACGCGCCAAGCGGAATCCGGGCACGTCATGTCGGGCCAACCCGCGTCGTATGATCTCCGGCGTACGGGCATATTCAACCGATGCGGGGCTCAGACTATAGAAGCCGAGGACGGTTCTGTTGTCGGCATCGTCAATCGCGAGAAATGTTTTTGCTCCGCCCAGTTCGTGGCTCTTGCGGGCGTATCGGCGCAAAAATTCATTCAGCGCTTCCTCCCCGCAGTCGAACGCCCCGCGATCGTGCTTTCTACTAATCGGCTCCTCGTGCCAAGCCGTCACGATTGGCTACCGCTTTGGCAACGCTCGAGCGGCTGCCAGCAGTTTCGCATTCGGCGCAGGCGGATTCTCTAGCAGACTCAGAACTCGCAAACTATCCCTCCCGGATAGCTGCACATGATCCGCTTCCTCAATAACGGCCTTGGCGGCACGCACCGCGTGACGAAGGACAAAGTCCGTCAAATCCGTGTTGTTCAGCGCTACCGCACGCAAGAGCAACGCTTTGTCCTCTGGCCGAACCCGGAGGGACATCCGGCTATTATCTTCGACGGCTCTTCTCGGCATGATAGCTCCTATTCAACATTGTACACATTCAAGCGGTACACGTGGATAGATTTGGTATACCCAGATTAACACAATTTATACAAACACCCTCTTGCATTTACCGCGCTGGTGGGATAATCTAAATCCAATGATCGCTTCGAAAGGACAAGCCAGCGTGACTCGCGCTTTACCAAGCGTGGTTGCCTCTGTCTTTTCAAGCGGTCAAGTTCCGAAGCTTCGACCCATTATTATTCCGGTCGTCGTTACCAGCCCCGCTTGAGGGCTTCGGACACAAGGGTTTCCGAAAGGCCATCGGGTGGGGAAAGTAAAACCACCCGGTGGCCTTTTGATTTTGTAGGCCCGCTTTGGCGGCCAAGATGGAGGAAAGATGTCCACGATCCCTGCGCATCGAACCAGCGGCGTGACCGAATCGAAGCTGATGTCCGGCTCCCAGATTCTCCTGGAGTGCCTGGTTCGCGAGAACGTAGATTGTATCTTCGGCTACCCCGGCGGCGTCACATTGCCTTTGTACGACGCGCTCTACGACCACCCCATCCGCCACATCCTGGTGCGGCACGAGCAGAATGCGGCGTTCGCGGCCGAGGGTTATGCGCGATCCACGGGACGAGTGGGCGTGTGTTGCGCCACGTCCGGACCCGGCGCCACCAATCTGGTCACCGGGCTGGTCGATTCCATGATGGACTCCATTCCGGTAGTCGCCATCACCGGCCAGGTTTCGAGCAAACTGATCGGCAGCGACGCGTTTCAGGAAGCCGACACGTTCGGCATCACGCGGTCCTGCACCAAGCACAATTTCCTGGTGAAGAACATCGCAGAATTGCCGCAGGTGGTGCATGAGGCGTTCTACATCGCATCCAGCGGCCGGCCGGGGCCGGTGCTGGTCGATATCACGAAGGATGTGTTGCAGGCGCAGGCGCACTACACGCCCGTATCGTCCATCCATCTTCCCGGATACAAAGTTTTCACCGAGGGACACACCGGGCAGATCCGGCGCGCCGCGCAGGTGATCTGGGAATCGCAGCGTCCATTTGTTTATGCGGGCGGCGGCATTATCGCGGCCAACGCAGCCGAAGAACTTCGCGAATTCGTGGAACTGGTCGACGCCCCCGCGGTGACCACGCTGATGGGGTTGGGCGGTTTGCCGGCCGAGCATCCGAACTACATCAGCATGCCGGGCATGCACGGCAGCTACGCGGCGAACATGGGGATGACGCATGCCGACCTGCTGATCGCCCTGGGCGTGCGCTTCGACGATCGCGTCACCGGACGCCTGGCCGCTTTCGCTCCGCATGCCAAAGTGATTCACGTCGATATCGATCCGGCTGAGATCGGCAAGAATCGCACGGCCGACCTGCCCATCGTGGGCGATGTCAAGCGGGTACTCGATAAGCTCACTAAAGTGCTGCAGGAGACGGCGTCCGAAAGCCGCGAACAAAACTCCGCCGCCCGCGCTGCGTGGTGGAGGCAGATTCGAGAGTGGAAGGCCGAGCATCCGCTGACGCCTGAAGTATCCACCACCGAGATCAAGCCGCAGCATGTGATGCGCGAAATCGACCGGCTCTCAGGCGGACGCGCCATCGTCACCTCCGACGTGGGCCAGCACCAGATGTGGGCGGCGCAGTTTATCCGCTTCAATTCCCCGCGCCTCTGGATCAACTCGGGCGGCTTGGGTTCCATGGGCTTTGGACTGCCATCCGCCATCGGCGCGCAATTCGCGCGTCCCGACAAACTGGTGTTTTCCATCGTCGGCGACGGTGGCTTCCAGATGTCGATCCCCGAGCTCGCCACCATCGCCAATCACGCCCTGCCCATCAAGATCGTCGTCGTGAACAACGGATACTTGGGCATGGTCCGCCAATGGCAAGAGCTGTTCTATAACAATCGGCTCAGCCAGGTGGAGCTAAACTCGTTCCCCGACGCCGAGAAACTGGCGGGCGCTTATGGATTCAAAGGCCGGACCATCGACGGCGCGCATCAGCTAGCGCCGGCGCTCGAAGAAGCCGTGCGCGAGCCTGGTCCGTATCTTTTGAATGTGCGCGTCTCGCCCTATGAGAACGTGTATCCCATGGTGCCGGCCGGAGGCGCCATCAATGAAATGGTCCTGGGATCTCCCCAACCGGTGGCAGTGTAACCGAGCCGCGACCAAAGGGAGTCGGTCTTAACGATGCTACAACTAATTTCACTGCTGGTAGAGAACAAACCCGGCTCGCTGATGCGCATTACCGGTGTGTTGAGCGCTCGCGCCTACAACATCGAGAGCCTGACGGTCGCGCGGACGCAGGACCCAACACTTTCGCGAATGACCATCGTGGTCGACATCGAACCGCAACTGCGCTCGCAGGTCATCAAGCAAATGAACAAGCTGGTGAACGTGCTGCAAGCGTCGGATCTGACCGATTCTCCAGCCGTCAAGCGCGAAATGGCGCTGCTGCGGGTGCGCGCGCCCATCGCCAGCCGCACCGCGATCCTGAAAGAAGCGGAGATCTTCGGCGCGCGCGTGGTGGATTCCTCCACCGAGGGTTTTGCGCTCGAAGCGACCGGCGATTCCGAGAAGCTGGACGAATTCATCGATGTAATGCGTAGCTACGGCGAGATCGAAGTGACGCGCTCGGGCGCCATCGCGGTGTCGCTCGAAGCGAAGAAGCTGCGCCTGGCGCCGCCCATTCCGAGAAATGCGGCCGTGGACGAAACAGACGAAAAACTGGAAACGAGACTCTAAAAAAACATGGCAAAACGATACTACGAAAAAGACGGCGATCTAAGCCGCTTAAAAGGCAAGACGGTAACCATCATTGGTTACGGCAGCCAGGGCCACGCGCACGCGTTGAACCTGCGCGACAGCGGCGTGAATGTAACCGTGGGCCTGCATCCGGGGAGCAAGAGTGCGGCCAAGGCTGCTTCGGCGGGGCTCAAGGTGCTCAGCGTTGGCGACGCCGTCAAAGGCGCCGACATCGCCATGATCCTGGTGCCGGATCATATTCAAGGCGATTTGTACACCAGCGAAATTGCCCCCAACCTCGCCGCGGGCAAGACCCTGATGTTCGCGCACGGCTTCGCCATTCACTTTGGACAAATCAAGCCGCCGGCCAACGTCGACGTTTCGATGATCGCGCCCAAGGCTCCCGGCCATCGCGTGCGCGAGCTGTACACCGAAGGCGTGGGCGTACCGGCGCTGGTCGCCATCCATCAGGACCCTTCCATGAACGCGCTCCAAAACGCGCTGGCCTACGCGCTGGCGCTCGGATGCCTGAAGGCGGGCGTCATTGAGACCAGCTTCAAGGAAGAAACCGAAAGCGATCTGTTCGGCGAACAGTCCGTGCTCTGCGGCGGCGTCAGCGAACTGATCCGGGCAGGTTTCGAAACCCTGGTGGAAGCCGGCTACGCGCCCGAAATCGCCTACTTCGAATGCCTGCACGAAGTAAAGCTGATCGTGGATCTCATCTATGAAGGCGGCTTAGGGTATATGCGTTACTCGGTCTCCGACACCGCCGAATATGGCGACTACACGCGCGGTCCGCGCATCGTCACCGCCGAGACGCGCAAGGAGATGAAGAAGATCCTTTCCGAGATTCAATCCGGCCAGTTCGCCAAGGAGTGGATCGACGAAAACAAGTCCGGCCGACACAGGTTCCTGGCGATGCGCGAGTCAGCGCGCGAGCAACCGATCGAGCAAGTGGGCAAAGAACTCCGGCAGATGATGACCTTCTTAAGCAAAAAGAAAAAGGAGGAAGGCGTACCGCAAGAGCAAGAAGCCGCGGCCGCCAAGTAATCCCCCTCTTTGTGGGGCGGACCCCTGGTCCGCGGCCGGCGCCCTCGCCGGCCACTTAAAGGAAATATATGCGCATCCAAACATTCGATACCACTCTTCGGGACGGCACGCAGGGCGAAGCCGTCTCATTCTCCGTCGACGACAAACTGATCATCGCGCAGAAGCTGGATGAGCTGGGTATCGACTACATTGAGGGCGGCTGGCCGAACTCCAATCCAAAGGACAAGGAGTTCTTCAAGCGAGCCAAGGATGTAAAGCTAAAACACTCGAGGCTTACAGCATTCGGATCCACACGCTTCGCCAAGAACACCGTGGATCAGGACCCCAACGTCCGAGCGCTGCTGGATGCGGAGACTCCGACAGTTTCGATCTTCGGCAAGAGCTGGGATCTGCACGTGCATCGGGCGCTCGGCATCGACGAAGAACAAAATCTGCTCCTGATCGGCGAAACGGTAAAGTATCTCAAAGACCACGGCCGCGAAGTGGTCTACGACGCCGAGCACTTCTTCGACGGCTACAACGCCAACCCCGAATTCGCCATGCGCACGCTCGAAGCCGCCAAAAAGTCCGGCGCCGACGTGCTGTGCCTGTGCGACACCAACGGCGGCAATCTGACGCATCGCATCATCGAGGTGGTATCGGAAGTACGCAAGCGCTTCGATGGCATCATCGGCATCCATACCCACAACGATTGTGAGGTCGCCGTTGCCAATACCATCGCCGCGGTGGAAGCCGGATGCACGCACGTGCAGGGCTGCATCAACGGTTACGGCGAACGGTGCGGCAATGCCAACATCGTGTCCATCATCGCGAATCTCGAGCTGAAGCTCGGCCACACGACGATCGGCCCTGAGAAACTGCAAACGCTGACCACGGTCGCGCGCTACATTGCCGAGTTAGCCAACCTGCCGATGCGGAACGATCAAGCCTATGTCGGCCACAGCGCCTTCGCTCACAAGGGCGGCGTGCACGTGAGCGCCGTGTTGAAGGATTCATCCACCTACGAGCACGTGAAGCCGGAGATGGTTGGCAACCGGCAACGCGTGTTGCTGAGCGATCTCTCGGGCCGCGGCAATGTGTTGTACAAGCTGAAGCAACATGGCCTGGCCGAGCGCCTGGATTCGGAAGCGCGGCGCCAATTGCTGGAACGCATCAAGGATCTGGAGCATCAAGGCTACGAATTGGAAGCGGCCGAAGGCACCTTCGAACTGCTGGTTCGCGAGGCGCTGCATCCGGGCTGGAGTGTTTTCGAAGTGGTGAACTACGACGTCACCACGCGTTTAGTGGGCGGAACCACGGCCACCGTCACGCTGCGCATCCAGGACAGCGTCCATACCGCCAGCGCCACCGGGCAAGGTCCCATGAATGCGCTCGATCTGTGCCTGCGCCAGTGTCTTTCCAATGTCTATCCGCAAGTGAAGAACGTCCGCCTGACCGATTACAAGGTCCGCGTGCTGGAGCCGAAGAAAGGCACCGCCGCGAAAGTCCGGGTGCTGGTGGAATGGTCCGATCATCGCCGCAGTTGGGCCACGGTGGGCGTCTCCGACAACGTGATCGAAGCCAGTTGGGGCGCGCTGGTAGACGCCATCCGCCTGGAGCTGATGCGCCTCACCGAGCAAGACGAAAATGTCGACAAGGTTGTAGAAGACTACTGCTGGGGCGTTTAATGCCCGCGCGCTAGAATAGTAGCGATGGCGGCGACCACCCTCCTCACGTCCGATCAGTTCCTGGCGTTGCCCGAGGAATTCGACCAGTACGGCAACGTTGTTTCTCATGAACTCATCAACGGCGAGGTGGTCTCCATGCCTCACGCAGCGCAGCGGCACGACATCATACGAGGTAACATCCTGAGCGCTCTGAACGTTTACCTTCACACGAACAGAGGCCTCGATCTCAGGGCACTTCCGGACACGGAGTTCGTGATAGCCGCCAACGATACGTTTATTCCCGACTGTTGCCTCATTGCGATCAACCGTTTGAGCCCAGACAAGCACAAATACATCCAGGGCGCGCCCGAACTCGCAATCGAAGTCGTGTCTCCGAGCGAAAGCGCTGCATATCTGCGAATCAAAACCGAGGCTTATCTCGCTAACGGTTCTCACTCGGTCTGGATCGTATTCCCAGAAGTCCGATCGGTAATGGTTTACAATCGCGACTCGCTTCGCGAACTAAAGGGCGATCAGACGATTACAGATCCCCTCCTGCCCGGCTTCTCTTGCCCCGTCGCGGCCTTCTTCGAGTTAACCTAGCCGCGTCGATGCGTCACTTCTTCACCCGATCCGTCCCGCCTTTCTCACGCATCCTCCTCGTCGAGAGCGGAAGCCGCGAACTATTCGAGAAGCTTCTCCCAGTCCTGTATCAAAACCATTCTGAAATGACCTGCGACCTGCTCACCTGCTACGGCGGCGTTCCGAAAAACTTTCGCGAAGATCAAGGCGCGGTCTACCGCGTCACCGACTATCCCGCTGGCCCGGCGCGCCAGCAGCTCTACAAAGAACTCGGCGCCAAAGGCTACAACGTCGTAGGCATCGTTTGCTCGGCCGAACCCATCATGACGAAATGGAAATGGATGCTGGCCGCGCGGCTGCCCGGCAAGGTATTCGTCCTCAATGAAAACGGCGACTACTTTTGGATGGACTACGGGCACCTCGCCACCATCCGCTATTTCATTCTCTTTCGCGCCGGCCTCACCGGCTCGGGCGCCGTCCGCACACTCGCGCGAGTGGTGTTATTCCCGTTCAGCCTGCTATACCTGATCTTGTACGCAATTACCGTCCACTTTCGAAGGAGCCTGCGAACGCAATGAAAGCTGTCTTTGTTGAACAGCCCGGTGGTGTTGAAAATTTGAAATACGCGGACCTGCCGAAACCATCGCCCGGTCCGGGACAAGCGCTGGTCAAGATTGCCGCGTCCGGCGTCAATTACATCGATATCTATTTCCGCAAGGGCGTTTATCCCGCCCCTCCGCCCATCGTGCTGGGCAGTGAAGGCGCCGGGACCGTGGAGTCCGTTGGGGCCGATGTGAACAACGTCGCTCCCGGCGATCGTGTTGCCTATGCGATGGCGCGCGGCTCCTACGCCGAATACGCCGTCGTTCCGGCTTGGCAATTGGTAAAGATTCCCGCGTCGGTCGATCTCGAAACCGGGGCCGCCGCAATGCTGCAAGGCATGACCGCGCATTATCTTACGCACTCCACCTATCCGCTGAAGCCCGGCGACTCTTGTCTGATCCACGCCGCGGCCGGCGGCACCGGGCGATTGATTGTGCAAATGGCGAAAATGCTGGGCGCGCACGTCGTCGGCACGGTGGGCACCGAGGAAAAGGCGAAAGAAGCCAAAGAAGCCGGCGCCGACGAAGTGATTGTCTACACGCAGGAAGATTTCACTGCCAAGGCGAAGGGCATGCACGTGGTTTACGATTCGGTGGGCCAATCCACGTTCACGAAGAGCCTCGATTGCCTCCGCCCGCGCGGAATGATGGTCAGCTTCGGCAATGCCAGCGGCGCGGTGACGGAATTTTCGCCGCTCACTCTGAGCCAGAAGGGCTCGCTATTTCTAACTCGTCCCACGCTGTTCAACTACACGGCGACCATTGAAGAATTGGATTGGCGCGCCAACGACGTTTTGAATTGGATTGCACAAGGCAAGTTGAAGCTGCACATTCACAAGGTGTATCCACTTTCGGACGCCGCGCAGGCGCATAACGATCTCGAAAGCCGCAAAACCACCGGAAAGTTGCTGCTGCGTGTCGGCTGACCGCGCCCCCATTCCATTCGGCGAGCTGAAGATCCCGTTCAGCGAACTAAAAATTGACGCGCTCCTCGTTTCCGCGCCCCCCAACGTTCGCTACCTCAGCGGCTTCACCGGCGACAATGGCCTGCTGCTGGTTACTCCAGGCGCCACGCCCGATTCGCAAACCCTGTTCACCGATCCGCGCTTTACCATTCAGGCCGCGGAAGAATGCACCTGTGAGGTCAAAACCGTCACCAAAACGCCGCTCGATCAAGCCGCGCTCCAGACCATCGCCAAGCGGCGGATCAAGCGCGTCGGATTCGAAGCCTCACGCATGCTGTATGACGTTCATGAGCGCATCGAGAAATCGCTCCCGCGCGGGGTAACGCTCAAGCCCGTCGGTCCCGTGGTGGACCGCCTGCGAATGGTGAAGTCGGACGACGAGATCGCGCGAATTCGGAGCAGCGTCCTGACCAACTCAGAGGCGTTTGAAAAGGTCACGCGATCCATCCGGCCGGGTGCGCGCGAATCGGCCATAGCGGCCGAGCTCGAATACCAGATGCGGCGGCTGGGCGCCGAGAAAGCGGCGTTTGAAACCATCGTTGCCATGGGATCCCGCTCCGCGCTACCGCACGCGCAGCCCACGGCGCGGAAGCTCGCCAACGATGAACTGCTGTTGATCGATATGGGCGCCTGCCAGGATGGGTACATGAGCGACATGACGCGCATGCTATTTGTCGGCGAACCTGGCCGCCGCGTGCGCACTATGTACAATGCGGTGTTGAAAGCTCAACTGGCTGCCATCGACGCAGTCCGGCCCGGTGTCACCGCCGCTCACGTGGATCGCGCGGCTCGCCGTGTGCTCGAAACGGAAGGCCTCGGAAAAGAGTTCGTACATTCCACCGGCCACGGCCTGGGCCTCGAGATTCACGAAGGTCCCCGGCTGGGCCGCCGCGACAAAACAAAACTGGCGCCCGGCATGGCGATTACAATTGAACCTGGCGCCTACATCCAGGATTTCGGAGGAATTCGCATCGAAGACACGGTGCTGGTGACTAAGAACGGCTGCGAAGTTCTCACCCCCACTTCCAAGGAGTTAAGACTTCTCTAGAATGTCGAACGACGAAATCAAAGAGCTGATCCAGTTGGTGGTTGAAAGCGGCATCGGCGAGTTGGAAGTGCAGCGCGGCGAAGAGCGCGTTCGCATTCGCCGTACGCTGGAGCCGGCGGCAACACACCCGGCGCCCGGACCCATGGTCGAAACCGCGCAGTCCGCACCGGCGCCAGCCCTTGCGCCTGCGCCTGCCACGAACGAGTACATCCAGAAATCTCCGATCGTGGGCACATATTATGACGCGCCGAAGCCCGGCGATCCTCCGTTCGCAAAGGTGGGCGACTCGGTGGAACTCGGGCAAGTACTCTGCATCATCGAATCGATGAAACTGATGAACGAAATCGAGTGCGAGGCGGCCGGCACCATCGTGGCCAAACTGGTGGAGAACGGCCGCCCGGTTGAATACGGAGAGGCTCTACTCACCATTCGTCCGCGTTGATCTTCCTATGTTCCAGAAAATCCTGATCGCCAATCGAGGCGAAATCGCCGTCCGTGTCATCTGCGCCTGCAAGGATCTGGGCATCAAGACTGTGGCGGTTTATTCGGAAGCCGACCGTCACAGCCTGCACGTGCGCTTCGCCGACGAAGCCATTTGTATTGGCCCGGCCAAAAGCGCGCGCAGCTATCTCGACATTCCTTCGGTGATCAGCGCGGCCGAGATCACCAATGTCGACGCCATTCATCCGGGCTACGGCTTCTTGAGCGAGAACGCCGATTTCGCCGAAGTGTGCGAAACGTCGGAGATCAAGTTCATCGGACCCAGGCCCGATATCACGCGCGCCATGGGCCTAAAACAGCATGCCCGCGCCGCGATGGCGGAATGTGGCGTGCCCATCCTGCCGGGCTCCGAAGGGATTCTCCAAAGCGCGGAAGAGGCGCTCGAAACTGCGCAACGCATCGGATTTCCGGTGATGCTCAAGGCGTCGGCCGGCGGCGGCGGCCGCGGAATGCGGATGGTTCACGAACCCTCCGAGTTACCGTCCTTGCTCACGCAGGCGCAGCAGGAAGCCGGCGCGTCCTTCTCGTCCGAAGACGTGTATATGGAAAAGCTGGTGGAGTCGCCCAGGCATATCGAGTTTCAAGTGCTGGCCGACGAGCACGGCAACGTCGAAATTCTCGGCGAGCGCGATTGCTCCATCCAGCGCCGGCATCAAAAGCTGCTCGAAGAAGGGCCTTCTCCGGCCATGACGCCCGAGCTTCGCGAAAAAATGCGCGGCCGCCTTTGCGCGGCGATGCAGCGGATCGGCTACACCAACGCCGGCACCATCGAATTCCTGATGGATCGCAACGGCAATCTGTATTTCATCGAAGTGAACGCGCGCATTCAGGTGGAACACCCGGTCACCGAGTCCATCACCGGCATCGATCTGGTGAAGAGCCAGATCCTGATTGCCGCGGGTTACAAATTGCCCGATATTATCCAGCAACCGGTGACCATTAAGGGCCACGCGATCGAGTGCCGCATCAACGCCGAAAATCCCGAAACGTTCGCGCCATCGCCGGGGCGAATCACAGCGCTCAACCTGCCCGGAGACATTGGCATTCGCGTCGACACCGCAGTCTACACGGATTATGTGATTCCGCCCTTCTACGATTCGCTGGTCGCGAAGCTGATCGCTTATGGACGCGATCGGACCGAGGCGATCGCCCGTATGCGGCGCGCCCTCGATATGTTCGTCGTGGAAGGCATTTATACCACCATCCCGCTGCACCAGCGCATCATGATGGACCCCGACTTTATTGCGGGAAAATTCGACACATCGTTTCTCGCCTCGCACGGCAAGCGACCCGCGACCGACCCGCGACCGACCGACCCGCGACCGACCGACCCGCGACCGACCGAGCCGCGACCATAGGGAGCGGTCTTAATTAACTCAATTCTCCCGAAGCAATCTCGATTTCCATGCGCAGCAACGCAGCGCCCAGAGTTTTGCCTTGCGCGTCAACACGCAAAGACAAAGTCCCTCCGCCGCCCAAGGCCTCGTGCAGCAGAAAATTCAGCGCGCCCAGGTTCGGCAACTCAAATCGCTCCACATTGCCCTTCACCATTTCGCCGAAGAAATGTTTCACGCGTTCCGCGGTGACTTCGCGAACCAGAATCGGATAGTGCCGTGGGTCGAACGCAATGACGCCGATGTTCGATGTATCGCCTTTGTCGCCCGAGCGGGCATGCGCGACGCGCGACAGCGGAATCTTCACTCCACCACCTCCACCGACGTCTGAATCAGCTCGCGCGGGATCAGGGCCGGCCAGTAAGCCACCACTTCGCGCACCGCCGGACGCCCTTCCCCAAAGCCCGTGCCGGTGGGAGGGCCGCTGAGCACCAGCGGGATCATTTCGCGAGTGAATCGATCCACCGCCTTCCGATCCTGGCCCCGCACGCCGATGCGCAATTGCACTTCCGGCGGATCGGGATTCGGCACAGCCACCGGCCCATGGCACGCGTTCACTCCGAAGAACTCGGTGTAGATCTCTTCGAATTTAAGCCCGAGTTGCTGCAGCCTCTGGCGCACGATCCGGTCCGCGGCTTTGGATTTTTCAAGCGCCTGGGGCGCGCTATAAACCAGCGTGCCAATCGCCTTCCAGCCATACGAATAGGCGATCGAAAGCTTCAGCATCGCCGGCCGCGCCGCGCCGCGAATACCCGAGACCTGTACCCGATCCGGCCCCGCGTCCTTGAGCTGAATCGTCGTAAAATCGGCCACGCAATCGGGCGTGATGTAGTTCTTCGGATCGCCCAATTCGTAAAGCAGTTGCTCTTTGACAATGTCCACGGACACACGACCGCCCGTTCCTTCATGCTTGGTAATGCTGAACCGGCCGTCGTGATCGGCCTCAATGATGGGATAGCCGATGTTCGCCATGTCCGGAATGCTCTCCCAATGCACCTGGCAATTGCCGCCGGTACACTGCGCTCCGCATTCGACAATATGCCCCGCAATTGTTCCAGCAGCGAGTTTGTCCAAATCCTCCGGCTTCCATCCAAAGCGATGAATCATGGGCGCCAGTGACAGCGCGGTATCGGTGCAGCGGCCCGCGATCACCACATCGGCGCCCGCGCCCAAAGCCTCCGCCAACGGAAACGCTCCGATATACGCGTTCGCACTCAGGATGCGATCGCGAATGGCGCTGAGCGGCTCACCGGTATCCATGTTTTTCATCGCGTGCCCGGCCGCCAAAAACTCGTCCAGCCGCCCAAACACGTCGTCGCCGGTCACTACCGCCACCTTCAAAGAAGGCGCCAGGCGCCGCACCTCGCGCGCGCACGCAATCGGATTCACACCGCCCGCATTTGCGATCACCTTCACGTCGCGCTCAATCAGACGCCGCTGGATGCGCGCAATTAACGGAGGAAAATCGCGCGCATAGCCGAGATTCGGATCGGCCTCTTTCTGCTTTTGCAGAATCGACATCGTGATCTCGGCCAGATAATCGAGCGCCAGATAATCGATGGGCCCTTGCTCCACCAGCCGCGCCGGAGCTTCCAGCCAATCGCCCCAAAAGCCCTGGCAATTCGCGATACGGATCATCTGTTACCCCAGCACCGGGACCGAGCCGCGACCAAAGGGAGCGATGCCATTTTGCTACAGTGTCTCCAATACCAAATGCTCGCGATGGCCGCGCGCAGTAGCAATTTCCAGCGCGAACGCCAGCACCCGCCGCGTCTGCAGCGGATCGATCAGCGCATCCACATGCCCCCGCGCCGCCGCGTAGCGGGCATCCAGCCAGCGCTCGTAATCCGCGCGAGTCCGCTCGATTCGGTCTTTCATATCCTGCGGAACCGGCTGGCCCTCCGCTTTCAACCTTTCAAGCTCCGGCCCATGGATCGCCTTCACCGCAGAGTCGCCCTCCATCACCCCGATGCGCGCGGTAGGCCAGCCGAACGCAAAGTTCGGATCGAAACCCTGGCCCGCCATCGCGTAATATCCGGCGCCGCTCGAGTGATTCAATGTGAGCACAATTTTCGGCACGGTGGCGCAGGCCATCGTCTCCACCATCTCGGCGCCGGCGCGAATAATTCCCTCACGCTCCGCCTCCACTCCCACCATAAAACCGGAGACATCCTGAAGATAGATCAGCGGGACGCCATTTCTTTCCGCGTTCTCCACGAAGTAGGCCACCTTGCGGGCCGACTCGGCGTAAACAATCCCGCCGATCCGCGGTCCACTTTCCGTCTTGAGAAACCCACGGCGATTCGCAACCACCGCCACCGGGCCTCCAAAGAGCTTCGCATCGGCGCACAACAGTTCAGGCGCATGGTGGGGCTGAAACTCAAGATAGTCGTCGCGGTCAAAAATCCGCTCCAGCACGTCTTCAATGTGATACGGCAGCCGGTGATCGTCAGGCATCAGGTCGTAAAGCCCTTCGGCGGCCTTCGCGGGCGGCGTGCCTTCCAGTGCCGCGGGCGCCGGAGGCAAAGCCCGAAACCGCTCGCGGATCAATTGCAGACACGCAGCGTCGTCCTTCGCGGTGTAATGCGCCACTCCGCTGGCCGTGGTGTGCATACGCGCCCCGCCCAGCGATTCCGCATCCACAACTTGTCCCACCGCGCCCTTCACCAGATTTGGCCCGCCCAGCCCCATGAAACTGGTGCCTTCCACCATGATGATCACGTCGCTCAGCGCCGGCAGATACGCACCGCCGGCGATGCACGGTCCCATCACCGCCGCGATTTGCGGCACATGCAATCGTCGCCGCATCAGCGAATTGTAGTAGAAGATGCGCGCCGCGCCGTATTGTCCCGGAAAAATGGCGTCCTGCAACGGCAGATTCACACCGGCCGAGTCAACCAGGTAAACGATCGGCACGCGATTGCGCATCGCAATTTCCTGCGCACGCAGAATCTTCGTGATGGTTTCCGGCCACCACGCCCCGGCCTTCACGGTTGCATCGTTGGCCACCACGATCGCCGGACGCCCCTCGATCTTGCCCACGCCTGTAACCACTCCCGCGGCGGGAGCTTGCCCGTCGTATTGGTCGTAAGCGATCAGCAGCCCGATCTCGAGAAACATCGCCCCGGGATCCAGCAGCTTTGCGATCCGCTCACGCGCCGTCAACTTGCCGTCGCGATGCTGCTTTTCGATCCGCTTCGGGCCGCCGCCCTGGCGCAGCCGGTCTTCAAGAGTCTGCAGATCCTCGACCAACTGACGCATCTGACCCGTACTGGTGGTGGGCACCTTTCTCAGAATACAGTACTCAACGACGCTCTTCACGCCCGCTCGTCACGTTATGCTAAGGGCGTGTTAGGCATCGATCCCAAAGCCGCACGCGTCGCTTGGACTGTGTTTCTGCTGGCCCTGCTGCTGGCCACGGCGTATGCGGTCCGCGAAACGCTCGCGGTGTTTGTGATCGCCCTGCTGTTCGCTTATCTTCTCGCGCCGCTGGTTGGCTTCGTGGGGCGCGTCACACCCCGTCAGGTGTCACCCCCCATCGCGTTGGCCATCGTCTACCTGGTGTTGGTCGGTGCCATTATTACGCTGTTCCTGACACTTGGCTCGCGGCTGGCCGATGAGGCTAACAATCTCGCCATGCAATTGCCTGCGCTGGTGAGAAATCCAACCTGGATGCAGAGGATTCCCTTACCGGCTTGGTTGGAGCCTGCGCGCGCCAACCTCATTCAAAGAGTGCAAGACCAATTGAGCAGCGGAGGACAACAGATTCTGCCCTACATCAAGGGACTGGGGGGACAGCTCGTATCCGGGGCAAGATACGCACTGTACCTGATTCTGACTCCCATCCTCGCCTTCTTTTTCCTGAAAGACGGAGCGGCCATTCGGGAGGAACTTGTCGTGGCTTTGGTGGAGGAGCGCCGCCGGTCCGTGGTGGACAATATTCTTGAAGACATCAATCTTCTGCTTGGCGAATACATCCGCGCGTTGGTTATCTTGTCTGCGGCAAGTTTCACGGCGTTCAGCCTTTTTCTCGGCTTGAGCGGAGCGCCTTACGCGGTCCTGCTCGCTGGCGTTGCCGCGCTCGGTGAGTTCATACCCGTTGTGGGACCGGCGGCCGCCGGCCTGATCGTGCTCGTGGTCATTAGTCTGAGCGGTTACACCCACGTGTTGCTCTTTGTGGTCTTCGGGCTCCTCTTCCGCGTGCTACAAGACTACATCGTGTCGCCGTACGTGATGAGCAAGGGCGTGCAACTCAATCCGATGTTGGTGCTATTCGGTGTTCTGGCGGGCGAGCAAGTCGGAGGCGTCCTCGGCATATTCCTGTCGGTCCCTGTGCTGGCCATCCTGCGCGTGATGTTCATACGCCTGAGTCGCGTGCGCTCGCTCAACTTAGTCTCGCCGCGAGGAGAGCTGTGAAGCGATTTCACTGCCTGCTGCTCTGCGCGGCGCCGCTCTACGCGCATATGGTGAGCATGAGTACGGGCGATCTCAAAGTGGACGGCGCGCGCGCCAGCTACGAGCTGAGGATGCCGATGTACGAAGTGGCCCACGTGCACGATCCGGAGCACACGTTGCTCGAGCATGTCCGTTTCGAGAGCGGCGGTGTTTGGGCCAAGGCTTCCGGTCAGGCCTGCCGGCAGGATCAGGACACCTATGTCTGCACGGCCGAGTACCAATTCCCCGCCCCCATCGAGTCGGTGCAGGTGGAATGCACGCTCGCCTCGGTCACCGTTCCCAATCACGTGCACTTATTGCGAGCCTATCGCGGCGATAAATCGGACCAGGCGGTCTTCGATCTTTCCTACACCCAGGCGGAAATCCGTTTCCGCCCACCCACGGCGTTCGAGACAGCCGCTCGCGAAATCTCCGCTGGATTTATGCGCGCAGCGGGCGGACTGGCGCCGCTACTGTTTCTCGTAAGTTTGGTCCTGGCCGCCCGAAGCCGTCGCGAGTTGGTGGCGCTGACCGCCTCATTCCTCGCCGCCGAAGCACTGGCCTGCGCCATTGCACCGCGCATCGCGCTTGCGTTGTCGCCTCGCTTCATTGAAGCCGCCGCCGCGCTCACCATCGCTTATCTGGCGTTCGAAATTATTCTGCTGCCGCAATCCAGCCTGCGATGGCTGGTGGTGGCGGTGCTGGGCCTGTTTCACGGCGCATACTTCGCGGCGTTCCTTACGGAAAGCGGATATCACGTCGCGACCTTCCTGACCGGTGTGGTCATCTGCGAACTGCTGCTGATCGCCGTGTTCGCCTTCCTTCTGGACCAACTGGTGCGTCTATCGTTCCTGCGGCGCGCGGTGCCGGTGGCCGCGTCGTTGCTGCTGGCGGCCGGAGTCGCCTGGTTTTTCCTGCGCTTGCGAGCGTAGCGAATCGGCCGCGTGCGCCATCATAATTGTATGCGCACCTTCGATAGTCTTTCTGAACGTGAGATCCTGGCCCTGGCTATTTCGCTCGAGGAAGAAGACGAGCGCGTGTACTCCGAGTACGCCGAAGGCCTGCGGCAGAACTTTCCAGCCTCCGCCGAGGTCTTTGATGGAATGCGCGAGGAAGAATCCGGGCACCGGCGCCGCTTGATCGAGTTATTCCGGAAAAAGTTCGGCGAACATATCCCGTTGATCCGCCGCCAGGACGTGCGCGGGTTCGTGCATCGCAATCCGGTGTGGCTGATGCAGCCGCTTGGTCTCGATACGGTCCGCAATCAAGCCAGCGCCATGGAGGTGGAGAGCCGCCGCTTCTACGAAAAGTCCGCCGCGCGCGCGCAGGACGCCGGCGTTCGCCAATTGCTCGACGACCTGGCGCAGGAAGAGCGCACGCACGAAGATCGCGCCGAAGAGTTGGAGAAGTCCAAGTTACAGCCCGACGTCAAGCAGCGTGAGGACGAAGCCAACCGGCGTCTGTTTGTATTGCAGGTCGTGCAGCCCGGACTGGCTGGGCTCATGGATGGCTCGGTCTCCACGCTCGCGCCCGTGTTCGCGGCGGCGCTGGCCACACAAAGCAGCTCTGATGCGTTTAAGGTCGGACTCGCCGCATCCGTCGGCGCGGGCATCAGCATGGGCTTTGCCGAAGCTCTCTCCGACGATGGCAGCCTCACCGGCCGCGGCCATCCGTGGGCGCGCGGCATCGTGTGCGGACTCATGACCGCTCTTGGCGGAATCGGCCACACGCTGCCGTTTCTCATCCCAGGTTTTCGGCCGGCCATGATTGTTGCCGGAGTAGTCGTGCTGGTGGAGCTCGGTGTCATTTCGTGGATACGGCACCGTTATATGGATACGCCTCCGGTATCCGCGGTTTTGCAAGTTGGGCTCGGCGGCGTCCTGGTGTTCCTGACGGGCGTTCTTATCGGCAGTTCTTAATACGCCGGCACAGCGTTGAAAACCAGCGAGTTGAAAAACAATTTGAACGCTTGATAGCTTTGCGCGCGGTATTGCGGGCGCATGCCGAACAGGATGGCCAGGCCTTGTCCCACGGGGACTTCAACGAGCGCCGCTCTACCTTTGATGTAAGAGTCACCGAGCAACCACCCCGATGCGAGCACGTGATCGTCCGGATAGCGGGCGACGACAAAGTCCCTGCTGTTCGCCGGAACCTCCCATGCCGGGCTCTCCTCACTCCAGATCGCGATGTTCTCCGGCAGCCCGTGTGCGACGGCATTCCGCGTATCGAGCATGACGTTGACCAAGGATCCAGGCGAATAGAAATCGCGATTCGGAACTCCGGCAACTACGTTCTTGACGTCCAGATGAAGATGCTCCACGGCGTAGTTCGCGGAGCGATTCAGAAACACCAGCGTGCCGCCTTGTTCGGCGAAAGTTTTCAAGTTCGCCGCGGCTTTCGCGTTTAGTCCGCCCGTGTATTCCTTTGGCATCGTGCCGGGCTCATAGCCGCTTACAATTTGGGAGGCCGGCTGATCGGGGAACACAATGACATCGAAGCGCTGGCGAAGATTGCCGGCGTCGATGTCCGGGTTGAGAACGGTCTGATAAGCGAAGCCGAAGTCTTCGAGCAGCCAACGCGTCCAGCCTTCGTCGATCGCGGGCACGTAACTTTTATATAGCCCGATACGCGGCCGCGGGATTTTCAGCGACTCGACGGTTTCGGGACGTTGTGCGAAGAAGTCGCCACTCGCCACGGCGCGAAACACAGGCGCGCCGCCGTTCCAGATTTTGTTGACTGCCCGCCAAGTATCGGAGTCCGACGCCGCAAGCGCTCGTTGAGGTTCGAATTCGAACGACGTTGCCGGCTTGGAGGCCACACTGAACGCGGTGTCGATGGTGTCCGTCGCCACGCCCATCAGCAAAGGCAAGGTCTGCGCGGTCACGTCGTAAGGCCGCTGCGGCGGACCACCCGGATACATTCGCAAGTCGGGATAATGCTGGCGCTCCAGCAGCGTCTTGGCGTAGCTGCTGTAGGGCTGCTGCATAGAGACGATGTAGCTTCCTTCGGCGTAGCGCTTTCCGCCCGCGACGAACGCATCGTTCGCGCGCTTGATCTCGACATCGCCGAAGGCGAGCAGTTCCAGCATCTTTCGGGCCGACCCGGGATCCATCTGCGCGCGCGAAACCACAAACGCATAAGGCGATGTGCGCCCGACCGCCCGTTCGCCCACTTCGTAGAAATTTCGCAGCAGATCCGCGCGCCGGATCGCGGCCTGGTACAGCAAGCTCTCAAAGGCGATCAATTGATAATCGACGATGTCGCCGATCCGCCACGTCCCGCCCTCCCACGGCTCCAGATAATTCCAGCTTCGTTCACGCGGGTTGTAGCCCAGGCCGGTAGTCTGAATTTCGTCCGGCCGCACCGTGAGCGGACTCGCGAGCGACGCGCTGGCGGCTTCGCTCAGGATGCGAATGCCCGCGTGGTACGCCATGTATTGCCTGGCCGGCGCCCAAAAATCGTAAAGCGCATTCGTCACAACGCCCTTCTTGCCCGCCGCCGTTAAATCCGCCGCCACGCCGAGGCCGAGGTAGTTGCCTTCCTGCGCCAGTGTTGCGTCGACATTCGGGTCGATGGGATTCAGCCAAGGCGGTACGAACATACGCGACGCATAGGAGCCCTGCTGGTGCACGTCGTAGACGATTTGCGGGCGCCAGGTATTTTGCAGCGAAGCCGTCAGGCGCTGCTCGGGTTGCGAGAAAACGTACCAGTCGCGGTTGTTGTCATGCCCGACATATTTCTGATAGAGCTCCGGCGGCGCCGTTCCTTCATATGGCGTGCCCAGCGTCTTGCGATACCAGCGCGTCACGATATCCAATCCATCGGGGTTCTGCGACGGAACCAGCACAACGATCACGTTGTCTAGAATCGCGCGAAACTTCGGCGTATCTTGCGTGAGCAGGTTGTAAACGAACTGAACGGCGGAGTGCGTGGAGGCCACTTCGGTGGCGTGAATCGAGCAGGTGATCAGCACCACCGTCTTGCCTTCCAGGATCAGCTTGGCCGCTTCCGCGGGCGTGGTGCGGCGTGGATCGGCGAGCCGGTTCTGGATCTCCCGGTAGTGGTCCAGATTCCGCAGCGTCGCCGCGGCGCCGATGGTGGCCGCGATGAACGGCCGGCCCTCGGCGGTCTTCCCCAGTTCCTCCACACGGATCTTGTCGCTCGTTTTGGCGAGCGCCTGGAAGTAGGAAACCACCTTATCCCAATCCAGCAGCTCGCGATCGACGCCAATGGCATGGCCGAAGTGGCCTTCGGGCGTGGGAGGCTGCGCAGAGACGCTCGCCGATAACAGCAGCAGGCCGGCAACGAGGGATTTCATGCGAGAGGGGCTACTGTCAAACTACACCGCCGGAGGCGCGCGCGTCCAGCCAGGTGCGCGTGGCTCCGCCGCTTACACGGACAAAACACGCACCAATGTGTAAGTCTGGCCATGGTACCGGCTGCGTGGCGACAAGGAAATCCTTTACTGTCAACTTTTTTCCGTTTGGAATCGTTCGTGCTCTATTTTAAGCCGGGGAGACGAAAATGAGACTAAAAGTCGGTCGCCGGGAGCAAGACGGAATCTCGATTCTCCAGCTCAAGGGCCGCCTGACGTTCGGCCCGGAGGACGCCTTGCTGAACGAGGAGATTGAGCACGCCCTCGTGACGCGGAGGGTTCGCGTGGTGATTGACCTGGGTGGCGTGGACAAGATGGACAGCGCGGGTCTGGGCACCCTGCTGTCCGCCAGAGCGGAATTGCAGCGGGCCGGCGGCGGGCTGGCGCTCGCCAATTTGAATTCGGCTCACATGAAAACTCTGCTGGTCGCAAGGCTGGACACCGTGTTCGAAGTCTTCGACAGCCAACTGGACGCTATCAACAGCTTCTTTCCCGACCGACACGTACCGCACTACGATCTCCTGGCGGTAGTTGCATCCCTGCGCCAAGCCCATGCGCCAGTTTGCCGGGGACCTGTCTCCTAGTCTAGAATCCTGCGACAGAAGTTCGCCGAACAACCCGCGGTGGGGCGGACGCCGTGGTCCGGCCCGCCCATCACGCGAGTAACCGAGGCCGACGCGGGCGTCGGCTGCGGTCCCGGGGGAATTCTAGAACATTGGACACACTATGCGACGGCGCGCCGCTCGGCGACGTAACTGGCGAATAGCGCTTCCTGCATGGGGCGTGTGGACCGGAAATCGTCCAACTCCTCGGGAAACTGCTCGATGAGTTGGAGGGGCGCGAGGCGGCGATCGTCGCCCAGCATTTGCGCGAGTTGCAGCGCGTTCACCACCGACTTGCCGCCCGCGTCGTTGTTGGCAAAGACAAAAGTCGTCGCGGCGTGCTGCTGGAGGTGCTCGACGCGCTGCTTCCATTCGTGCAGCTCTTTGGGCGAGTAGAGGTAGTCGTGCGCGGCGGTGGCCCTGGCCGGCCGGCCGAACTCGCGCTCCCAATGCTGAGGATTGCGCCCGTGCAACCGCACATAACCGATTCGTGAGGTGAGCAGCGAAGCGGGCGGCATCCCCTTGGTGTAAGGCGCCTGGTCGATGTTCGCGAAGCCGATGCGATAGTCGATCAGCGTACCGACCGCTTCTTCATGCATCCAACTGGAGTGGCGCATTTCGGCCACCAGCGGGAACTCATGGAACGCCCGCCGCAGCGCGATGAGGAACGTGCGGTTCTCTTCGGTATACCGAAAGGTCCATGGAAACTGCATGAGCACGCAACCGAGCTTGCGGGCGCGATGGAAGGGCCACAGGCCTTCCTTGAAATGCGCGATCTCCGCCGCGCCGAGCGAGCGTTCGTGCGTAAACCGGCGGCCCAACTTCACGGTGAACAGGAATTTCGGATTGTGCTCCACCTTCCTGACCCACAAGCTTGCCAATTCCGGCCGGATGGATTGATAGAAGCTGGTGTTGATTTCAACCGCGTCGAAATACGTGGACAGATCTTCCAGGGCGTGAAACCCTCGCGGCTTCAGCCTGGGATAAACAATGCCGTTCCAGTGTGGATACGACCAACCGGAGGGACCACAAGAGAGTGTTCGGGGGAGAGGCATGGCACTCTTTATTTCTCCTTTTCTTCGCTATCCAGTATAGGCGAATACAAGGCGAAAATCAAGAGCCTTTAATAGACCCGGTTTTACGTATGCTTACAGACCGTAGGATTAGCTCAAAAGAGCCAGCCTGAAAGCTGAAGAAATTTCGAGCCTTCCGGTAACTTGGCTGCTGCCGAAAGCGTTATCTATTCAAATCCCCGTTACGACGGCGGACGCTCCACCCTATCACCCCAAGAGCGTCCGCCTTTCTAAATTGAATCGCGCGAAACAATGCCCGATCTGCATGGCGGTGCGCGCCGAACTCTGTGCGCTTGAACCATATCGCGCACGACGCAGCGGGCCTCACGATTGTTGATATGATCGCGAGATGAAAGCCTTCTCAAACGGGGCTCGTCTCCTGGCGGTCGCGGGCACTATTGGGATTTGTGCCGCAGCTCAGGGTTCTGTTCCGCCTGTTTACCTCAACCACGTGGTGATTTACGTTTCCGCGGAGACATACGGCGCGCTGAAAGCGTCTCCGCTGATTCGAAATCAGTTTAGCGACTCTCGTGAGGCTACGATCCATACGGAGGGTGGTTCGATCAACTATACCGGCCTTTACGTAAGTGGAATGAACACGTATCTGGAGATCTTTGCAACTGGGCTTAGCGAGCTCTCGCACAAAGTCGAGCCGCCAGGGCGAGTTTTCTTTGGAATGTGGATCGACCACCGAACTCAACTCCCAGCGATACATGAACGGCTTCCGATGGTCGAGATGGGAACCAGGAGAGATGCACAAAACCAGCCGTGGTACGACTAC
>Ga0182024_10002156_pt1 | contig 49459 bp, 52 predicted proteins | sample P32metaG_FD_120480 | JGI IMG/M metagenome (GOLD analysis project Ga0182024, IMG submission 120480) | Permafrost microbial communities from Stordalen Mire, Sweden - P3-2 metaG (Illumina Assembly) | ecosystem: Environmental > Terrestrial > Soil > Wetlands > Permafrost | place: Sweden: Stordalen...
CCTGCCGGATATTTTGTACCAGCGGGACTGAGACTACTGCATAGCTGGTGCTCCATCTAGATGGGGTGGCGTTGGCATAAAAGTCTGCGGCGCAGGTGGCCGATATCCCAGCGATGAATGGGGCCAGTGCCACTTCGTCGATGCCACAGTTGTGAAGGCGATCCACGCCATCTGCGTCAGCGCCGACGGCCACGAATTCCCTGCCTCGCACATGATCGGCGACACCTGGATCAACTCGGGCTACGAGAGCGAGATCGCCCGCTGCCTGCCCGGCTCGGTCCTGAAAGTGATGGTCGGCTCGGTGATGATGAGCGACCAGGGCATGGCAGTGTCACTGAACGACGCCCAGGTTCTGCAGTGCGGCCCAGGCATGGCGGTGCGCCACTTCAAGGACGGCATGCTCAAGTGCGCTCTGGCGACCCGCGTGCCGGATTGCACCGAGCGCACCAACCTGCGCAAGTGGGGCACGGGCGACATGTTCTTCACCTATGTCACCCGCGTCTGCATGGAGCAGAAGCGCGAGATGGTGGGCGGCCAGAGCCGCGTCACCGCCGGCTACAGTTACTCCATGACGCAAGAGCAGCGGAACATGGCGGCCGCCGCGGCGGCAGCCAAGGCCCGCGAGCTGAACCTGTCGGGCATGAACATGAACGGCGGCGTCGGCCACGGTGCCGGCTACTAAGCCAAAACAGAATCCTTAGGCCCTCAAAAGCCATGGATGGTCAGGAGAGGCGTCCCACGAAACCCGTGGGGCGCCTTTTCATATAGGAAACACAACGGGCCATTCGCCGCGTTGCACACGTGGCTTGCGCCTCCTATTGTGCGCCCGCTTTCCCTTGCCATTTCCGGGGCTAACTCCATGAATATTCACGAATATCAGGCCAAAGAGGTTTTGCGCGGATTCGGCGTGCCCGTTCCCAAAGGCAAGGCCGCCTTCACCGTGGCCGAAGCCGTCAAGGCTGCCGAGGAACTGGGCGGTCCGGTCTGGGTGGTGAAAGCCCAGATCCATGCTGGCGGCCGCGGCAAGGGCGGCGGCGTCAAGGTGGTGAAGTCCATCGAGGACGTGAAGAAGGAAGCCGAGCGCATGCTGGGCATGACGCTCGTCACGCACCAGACCGGCCCGCATGGCCGCGTGGTGAAACGTCTTTATATTGAGGACGGTTCGGCGATCGCGCGCGAGCTGTATCTGTCGGCGCTGGTCGACCGCGCCACCAGCCGCATCGCCTTCATCGTCTCCACCGAAGGCGGTATGGACATTGAACAGGTGGCGCACGCGACGCCGGAGAAAATCCACACCTTCCAGATCGAGCCGGCCGCGGGCTATTCGCCCTATCTCGGCAACGAGATTGCCGTGGCCTTGGGCCTCAAGGGCGAGCAGGCCAAGCAAATCGGCAAGGTGGTCAAGTCGCTCTATGAGGCGTTCCTGGCCAAGGACATGAGCCTCTTGGAAATCAATCCGCTGGTCGTCACCAAGGACGGGAACATCATCTGTCTCGACGCCAAGCTGAACTTCGACGACAACTCGCTTTACCGCCACAAGGATATCCAGGAGCTGCGCGACCTGGACGAGGAAGATCCGGCGGAAGTGGAAGCCAGCAAGTACGACCTCTCCTATATCAAGCTGGATGGCGAGATCGGCTGCATGGTCAATGGCGCGGGCCTGGCCATGGCGACCATGGACATCATCAAGCTTTATGGCAGCGAGCCGGCCAACTTCCTGGACGTGGGTGGCGGCGCGACCAAGGAGAAGGTCACACAGGCCTTCAAGATCATCGTCAGCGATCCCAATGTGAAGGGCATCCTGGTCAACATCTTCGGCGGCATCATGAAATGCGACATCATCGCTGAAGGCATTATCGCGGCGGCCAAGGAGATTTCGCTGAAGGTCCCGCTGGTGGTGCGGCTGGAAGGCACCAATGTCGAAAAGGGCAAGGAAATCCTGGCCAAGTCGGGCCTCGCCATCACGTCTGCCGACAATCTCGCTGACGCCGCCGAGAAGGTGGTGAAAGCGGTGAAGGGCAAATGATGAAGCGGCTCGCCACCTCACTGTTCCTGCTGGCCGTGAGCGCGCCCGCGCATGCGGTGGAGAATGACGGCATGACGCCGGCTATCGCCCAGTGCCTGCAGCAGAACGCCGCCGCGGTGGAAGCCGCCGAGCCGGATCTGACCAAGGCCACCGATTACCTGGTCGCGGACATCTGCGCCGCGCCGGTTTCTGAAGAACAGCGCCGTATCACCACGATCAGGACCGAGCAGGCGGCCGCGCGCGCGCGCGCCCAGTGCCAGGACCGGGTGGCGCAGCAAAAAGCCCAGGACGCCGCTCTGCCCAATCCGCCCCGCCGCACCTATGAGAATTGCGAACTGAATTATACCAACCAGATCAGCAACACCGGCTTTATTCTGCCCATCATGGGCATCGGCACCCGTCCGCCCGCCGTCGTTTCGATGGCGGCCAAGCTGATCCTCGATCTCCGCCTCGCCCACAACAAGTCAAGGCCCTGAACCATGTCCATCCTCGTCGACAAGAACACCAAGGTTATCTGCCAGGGCTTCACCGGCAACCAGGGTACTTTCCACTCCGAACAGGCCATCGCCTATGGCACCAAGATGGTGGGCGGCACCACCCCGGGCAAAGGCGGCACCACCCATCTGGGCCTGCCGGTGTTCGATACCGTGCGCGAGGCACGCGAAAAGGTCGGCGCAGATGCCAGCGCCATTTATGTACCGCCGCCCTTCGCCGCCGACGCCATCCTGGAAGCGATCGACGCGGAAGTGCCGCTGATCGTCTGCATCACCGAAGGCATTCCGGTTCTGGACATGGTCAAGGTCAAGCGCGCCCTGTCAGGCTCCAAATCACGGCTGGTCGGTCCCAACTGCCCCGGCGTGATCACGCCCGGCGAATGCAAGATCGGCATCATGCCCGGCCACATCCACAAGCGCGGCAGCGTGGGCATCGTCTCGCGCTCCGGCACCCTGACCTATGAAGCGGTATGGCAGACCACCGCCGTCGGCCTGGGCCAGACCACCTGCGTGGGCATCGGCGGCGATCCGGTCAAGGGCACCGAACACATTGACGTACTGGAGATGCTGCTGGCCGATCCGGAGACCAAGTCGATCATCATGATCGGCGAGATCGGCGGCAGCGCCGAAGAAGACGCGGCCGACTTCATCAAGCACTCCAAGATCAAGAAGCCCATGGTCGGTTTCATCGCCGGCGTCACCGCACCGCCGGGCCGGCGCATGGGCCATGCCGGCGCCATCATCTCGGGCGGCAAGGGCGGCGCGGAGTCCAAGATCGAGGCGATGAAGTCCGCCGGCATTCGCGTCTCGCCCAATCCCGCAGCCCTGGGCACCACCTTGCTGGACCTGCTGAACGGCAAGTAATCCGTCACGTCAGACATGCGAAAGGGCGCGCGGCACCGTGCGCCCTTTTCATTTTCATCAATCCATTTTCGGCATCATCAAAACGTCATTGGGCTGCCCAAAAATCGGGCTATTGCGGCATGCATATATGGCCTGTCCGTTGTCCCGATTTTGCCGTGCAAACACGGCCTATTGAGCCCATATTAACTGCATTCTGCGTTGAATCGGCCCGAAGAAGGCGTTACCACCCAGCCCCATACGCGAACCGCCGCGAAGCGGCCACCAGGAAGGGGAAAGGCCCAACAAGCCGCCCCATAAGCGTTTGAAATGACTGAGCAATCCCCCGTAGACAAACTGAATCGCGCCTCGAACGAGATTTTCGAAGCGACCTCCTTCCTGAACGGCACCAATGCCGCCTATGTCGAGCAGATGTATGCCGCATGGCAGGCCGATCCCAATTCGGTGGACGCGAGCTGGCAGGACTATTTCGGCCAGGCAGGCGAACAGGGTCTTTCCCCAACACAACTGGGCCGTGGCCCTGCCTGGAAGCGTGACGCCAGGCCCCAGATTCCTGCCAGCGACCTGATCGCGGCCCTCACCGGCCAGGACCCGCCGGCCGCCGCCGCCAAGCCTGGTAAAGACAAGCCTGCCGCGAGCGCGCCTGCCGCCGATGCGCAAGCGCCCAAGCATTCCATCCATGCCGTCCAGATGATCCGCGCCTATCGCATGATCGGCCATCTGGAAGCCGATCTCGATCCGCTGCGCATCAGCCCGCGCAATCCCCAGCCGACGCTGGATCCCAAATTCTACCAGTTTGACGGCCCGGCCATGGACCTGCCGATCTATGTCGACGGCATCCTGGGCTTTCAGACCGCGACCCCGCGCCAGTTGCTGGACAAGCTGCGCGGCATCTATTGCGGCCATATCGGCTATGAGTTCATGCACATCAATGATGCGGAGCAGAAGACCTGGCTGCAGCGCCGCATCGAGGGCGACGCCGTCAATTTCACGCCCGAAGGCAAGAAGGCGATCCTCAACAAGCTGATCGAGGCGGAAGGTTTCGAGAAATTCTCCTCCAACCGCTTTGTCGGCACCAAGCGCTTCGGCCTGGATGGCGGCGAATCCACCATCCCGGCGCTGGAACAGATCATCAAGCGCGGCGGCCAGCTGGGCGTCAGCGAGATCGTGCTGGGCATGGCCCATCGCGGCCGCCTGAACGTGCTGGTCAATGTGATGGGCAAACCCTATCGCCAGCTGTTCCATGAATTCCAGGGCGGCAGCGCCAATCCCGACGATGTCGAGGGTTCGGGCGACGTCAAATACCATCTGGGCGTGTCATCCGACCGCGAATTCGACGGCCACAAAATTCATTTGTCGCTCACCCCCAATCCGTCGCATCTGGAAATCGTCGATCCGGTCGTGCTGGGCAAGGCGCGCGCCAAGCAGTGGCAGCTGCGCGACATCGATGCGCGTACTTCGGTCCTGCCGGTGCTGATCCATGGCGATGCCGCCTTTGCCGGTCAGGGCGTGGTGGCGGAATGTTTCGCCATGTCGGGCATCAAGGGCTTCCGTACCGGCGGCACCATCCATTTCGTGATCAACAACCAGATCGGCTTCACCACGGCGCCGATCTTCTCGCGCTCCTCGCCCTATTGCACCGACATCGCGCTGATGGTGCAGGCGCCGATCTTCCATGTGAACGGCGACGACCCGGAAGCGGTGGTGCATGCCACACGCATCGCCATCGAGTTCCGCCAGAAGTTCAAGAAGGACGTGGTGCTCGACATGATCTGCTATCGCAGATTTGGGCATAACGAGGCCGACGAGCCGAGCTTCACCCAGCCTCAGATGTACCGGGTGATCAAGGATCACCAGACCGCATTGCAGCTTTACACCAGCAAGCTGGTGAATGAGGGCACGCTGAGCCAGGCCGAAGCCGATGGCATGGCGGCGGACTTCAACAAACGTCTGGAAGAGGAATTCTCGGCGTCCAAATCGCATCACCCCAACCGCGCCGACTGGCTGGATGGCCGCTGGCAGGGCCTGCAAGTGGCGCCCAAGAACAGCGACCGCCGCGGCGAGACCTCCCTCACCGACGACGAACTGCGCAAGGTGGGCAAGGCGCTGGTGACAGTGCCGGACGGCTTCAACCTGCACAAAACCATCGCGCGCCAGCTGGAAGCCAAGGCCAAGATGTTCGAGACAGGCGAGGGCTTCGACTGGGCCACCTGCGAGGCGCTGGCCTTAGGTACCCTGCTGGACGAAGGCTTTTATGTCCGCCTGTCGGGCCAGGATTCCCAGCGCGGCACCTTCAGCCAGCGCCATGCGGCCCTTGTCGACCAGCAGAGCGAGGAACGCTATTTCCCGCTGCAGCATGTCGGAGAGAAGCAGGGCGTCTTCGAGGTGATCGACTCGCTGCTGTCGGAAGAAGCGGTGCTGGGCTTCGAATATGGCTATTCCACCGCCGAGCCCAATGCGCTGGTATTGTGGGAAGCCCAGTTCGGCGACTTCGCCAATGGCGCCCAGGTGGTGATGGACCAGTTCATTGCCAGTGGCGAAATGAAGTGGCTGCGCATGTCGGGCCTCACCCTGCTGCTGCCGCACGGCTATGAAGGTCAGGGCCCTGAGCATAGCTCGGCGCGTCTGGAGCGGTATCTGCAGCTCTGCGCCCAGGACAATATGCAGGTCTGCGTGCCGACCACCCCGGCCAACTATTTCCACATCCTGCGCCGGCAGATGCATCGCAGCTTCCGCAAGCCGCTGATCGTGCTGACGCCCAAGTCGCTGTTGCGCAACAAAAAGTGCACCAGCTTCCTCAGCGACATGCTGCCCGGCACTTCGTTCCACCGGGTGCTGCGCGACCAGGCGGAAGTCGTGCCCGGCGCCACCACCATCCAGTTGGTGCCCGATGACCAGATCAAGCGCGTCGTGCTGTGCAGCGGCAAGGTCTATTTCGACCTGATGGAAGAGCGCGAGAAGCGCGGCGAGAACCGCATCCAGATCCTGCGCATCGAGCAGCTCTATCCCTTCCCGGAAAATGTGCTGGCCCAGGAGCTGAACCGCTTCCCCAAGGCCGAGCTGGTCTGGTGCCAGGAAGAGCCGAAAAACCAGGGCGCCTGGAATTTCGTCAGGTCGCGCATCGAAGACACCGTGGCCAAGCTGGGCGGCGCGGCCTCGCCCCGCTACACCGGCCGCCCCGAATATGCCTCCACCGCCGCCGGCCTGATGAAGCAGCATGTGGCTGAACTGGCCGCTTTCCTCAACGACGCCCTTTCACTTTAAGAGTCTCAAATGACCATCGAAATCAAAGTGCCCGCGATGGGCGAATCCGTCACGGAAGCCACCATCTCCAAATGGTTCAAGAAGGAAGGCGATGTGGTGAAGCGGGACGAGCCGCTGCTGGAGCTGGAGACCGACAAGGTCACGGTCGAAGTGCCCTCGCCCGCCGATGGCGCGATTGAATCCATCAGCGCCCAGGCCGGCGCCACCGTGCAGGTGGGCGCGCTTCTGGGCGCCATCGCCGAAGGTAAAGCCGGTGCCACGCCTGCCAAGCCCGCGGCGCCAAAAGCCGAAGTGCCCAAGCCGGCTGCTGCTCCCGCCCCTGCCGCTCCGAAAACCGATGCGCCCGCCATGCCATCCGCCAAGCGTATTTCGGAAGAAAGTGGCATTGCGCTGTCGTCCGTTGCCGGCACCGGCCGCGATGGCCGCGTCACCAAAGGCGACATGCTGGGCGCGCTTTCCGCCCGTTCCAGTGCGCCGCAACCCGTGGCTGCCGCTCCTGCTGGTCCGCGCGGTAACGAAGCACGCGAGGAACGCGTGCCGATGACGCGCCTGCGCAAGACCATCGCGCTGCGTCTGAAGGAATCCCAGAACACCGCCGCCATGCTCACCACCTTCAATGAGGTCGACATGACCACGGTGATGGGCCTGCGCACCGCCTACAAGGACACCTTCGAGAAGAAGCATGGCGTCAAGCTGGGCTTCATGGGCTTCTTCACCAAGGCCGTGGTCGCGGCGTTGAAGGAACTGCCCAACGTCAATGCCGAGATCGAAGGCGACAACATCGTCTACAAGAACTATTACGATATCGGCATCGCGGTCTCGACCGAGCGCGGCCTGGTGGTGCCGGTGGTGCGTGACGCCGATCACCTGTCGCTGGCCGGCATCGAGAAGGCGATTTCCGACTTCGGGGCGCGGGCCCGCGACAACAAGATCAAGTTGGAGGAACTGCAGGGCGGCACTTTCTCCATCACCAATGGCGGGGTGTTCGGCTCGCTGATGTCGACGCCGATCCTGAATTCACCGCAGTCGGGCATTTTGGGCATGCACAAGATCCAGCCGCGCCCCATGGCGATCGGCGACAAGATCGAGATCCGCCCGATGATGTATCTCGCGCTGTCCTATGACCATCGCATCGTCGACGGCCGTGAGGCCGTGACCTTCCTGGTCAAGGTAAAAGAGAATCTGGAAGATCCGCAGCGCATGCTGCTGGACGTCTGATCGGCACGAAGATTGTTTGGGGAAAGGCGCGCATTACGCTGGCGCTAATGCGCCGGCCGCCATTTCTTTTTAAGCCGTCCGCTGATCCAGCTGTTCCAGCTTGGCCAGCTCGACATGGGCGCGCAGTTCGATCTGGTCGAGCACGTCCTGCAGCTTGGGATCGGCAAAGACTTCATGGCGGCGGGTGACCGCGGCGGCCAGCTTGTTCAGGGTGGCGCGGGGAATCTCGCCGGCGAGCAGGCCGTCGCGCACCGAATCCAGCAGGTCCAGCAGCTGTTCGCCGTGCGCCAGGCCCTTGGACTTTCCTTGCGTGGAATCGTCCAGTCCCTGCAGCATCAGGATGGAATCCAGCGCCGCGATAGGACCCGGACCGGCCACGATCTGGGCATGGGCCTCCGGGGGCGTATCGGACACGCTGAAGCCCGAAGCGGCAGCATTGGCTGACGTCTTGCGTTTGACGGCGGAAGTCTCGATCCGGCCTGGGCCCTTGATTTCCACGTGTCTGTCCCACTGCGACACACCAGCATCCCTGATCATGGTTAAGGAATGGTTTCGCGCGCCGGCCAGGCCCGTTCGGGCACAGAAAAGCCGCCAAAACCCTGGCACAGGGCTTGAAAGACACCAGCCGTCATTCCCAAGGAGAAGGATTGCCCATGTATGGCGATCGCAGAACGTCATTGATGATCATGCTGGTGGTGGTGCTGATCGCACTTGCCGGCGTGGCTTATTGGAAACTGGTGGGCAAGCCGAAGCTGGGGCCGTATGGCGCCATCGCCATGTCCGACACCTCGCTGACCTATGGCGGGGCCTGGGGCTATGCCGACCCGATCACGGCCTACAAGCGCTCCATCGCCGAATGCAACAAGGCGTCCGGCGGCGACGATTGCGTCGTGAAAGTCAGCCTGAAGGACAATTGCGGCGCGCTGGCCATCAGCGTGCAGCACAACGCTTCTTTCCTGGTGCAGGGCCGCGACCAGGTGACCGCGACCGCGACCGCCATGGCCCAGTGCCAGGCGACCGGCGCCAGCGACTGCACCATTCACGAGAATATCTGTTCCAGCGCGTCTTAAGTCCCCTTAGGCGCGCGACACCCTGCATCCGCGAGGCTTCTCCAACGGCCTCGCGGATGTTTTTTCGCGTCAGGCGCGGTGGCCAATCAAGCCCGGTGATAAGGGTGGCCCGCCAAAATGGTGAGGGCGCGATAGACCTGTTCGCTCAGCAGCGCGCGCGCCAGAAGATGCGGCCAGGTCTGCGGACCGAAGGCCAGGCTGCGGCCCGCTTTCTTGCCCGGCAGCGGCAAAAGCCCGTCAGGGCCGCCAATCACAAACGCCAGATCCTTGGTGCCGACGTCACGCAGGGAGCCCAGCATCTCGGCGAAATCCTCCGATATCATGCCCTTGCCGCGCGCATCCAGCAGCACCAGATGCGCGCCATCGGGCAACCGCGCCGACAGACGCTCCGCCTCGTCCTTCATGCGGGCTTGCGCGTCGCGATGCTTGGAGACGGGCAGCTCTTCCAGCGTCACCGCCGCAAAGCCCATGTTGCGCCCCATCTTGCGGGCGCGGTCGCAAAAATCTTCACACAGCTCGCCTTCCGGCGTGCCGCGCATATGGCCAATCGCATAGATCCAAAGGCGCATCTTATTTGCTTATTTGCGGCTGCCGACCGACCACATGCCTTCCAGGTCGTAATAATCGCGCACTTCGGGGCGGAACAGATGCACGATCACATCGCCGGCATCCACCAGCACCCAATCGCCCTGGGCCTGGCCATTGACGGGACGGGTGCCATAGCCGCCCTCTTTCAGCCGGCGCGCCAGATGTTCGGCCATGGCGCTGACATGGCGTGAGGACCGGCCCGAGGCAATCACAGCGGCGTCGCACAGCGCCGAGCGGCCTTCCAGATCGATGGTGATGATGTTTTCCGCCTTGTCGTCATCCAGCGATGTCAAAATCCGCTTCAGGAGGTCGCTTTGCGGCGCGGGCTTTTTCGCCGGCGCGGCAGCCTTTTTCGGCACGGGCTTTTTCGCCGGCGCAGCGGCCTTTTTGGGCACAGGCTTTTTGGGCGCAGGCTTTTTGGGCACCGGCTTTTTGGCGGGTTTGCTGGCGGTCTTCTTGGCTTTTTTGGGGGCGGATTTCTTGGCCACGGACTTCGCTTTGGGCGAGGCTTTTTTGGCAGGCTTTTTGGCGGATTTCAGGGGCAAAGTTCCTTCACAATCAGGGTGTCAGGTTTACCATGACCTCGGCCATCACACCAAGGGCCTCGGCCCTGAGCGCCGTTGAGCTGTCCCAATTGCGCCGGCCGTCCAGTATCACCAGTGAGGGCGCCAGACCAGCACGCCGCGACACACCCAGCCGCCGCGCCAACGGCGCATGGAGCGGGGCCAGCACCGAACCCGGCCGGCGCACCACCGCAATGGGAACAAGACGCGCGGTCTCCTGCCAGCGCCGCCAGCGGGCGAATTGTTCCAGATTGTCGCTGCCCATCAGCCAGACAAAGCGGGCGTGCGGAAAACGGCGTTTCAGAGCTTTGACCGTGTCGATGGTGTAACGCGTGCCCAGCCGCTGCTCGATATCGGTGACGCGGATGAAGGGATGACGCCGGGCTGCGGCGCGGGCACGGGCGAGACGCGTGCCCAGCGCTCCAGTCTCGGGCTTGAGCGGATTGCCCGGCGACACCAGCCACCAGACATAATCCAGCTTTAGAAGCTTGTGTGCGATTTCGCTGACATAAAGATGGCCGTCATGCGCCGGATCGAAGCTGCCGCCCAACAGGCCGATGGTCAGGCCGTCGCCGGCCGGACCGGGTGCAGTGATCCAATGCGGCTTGGGATTCAGAGGGGGTCTCAGCGTCCCGATCCCGTCACGGCCGCGCCATCACGGGCGTGTCTGCCCGGTGCCACGCACCACATATTTGAAGGTGGTGAGCTGTTCGGCGCCGACGGGACCGCGGGCATGCATCTTGCCGGTGCCGATGCCGATTTCCGCGCCCATGCCGAACTCGCCGCCATCGGCGAACTGGGTGGAGGCGTTCCACAGCACAATGGCGCTGTCGACGCTGTTCATGAAGGCCTCGGCCGCGTCCTGGTCTTCGGTGACAATGGAATCGGTGTGATGGGAGCCATAATGTTCGATGTGGCGGATGGCTTCTTCCAGCCCATCCACGGCGCGCACCGCGATGATGGCGTCCAGATATTCGGTCTTCCAGTCTTCTTCCGTGGCGGGTTTGGCGGCAGGGAAGATCGAACGCACCGCTTCGTCGCCGCGGATCTCGCAGCCGGCTTTGGCCAGGTCTTCCAGAATGGGCAGGCCATGGGACTTCAGGATCGCACGGTCGAGCAGCAAGGTTTCCGCCGCGCCGCAGATCGAAGTGCGCCGCATCTTGGCGTTCAGGGTGATACTGCGTGCGGTTTCCAGATCGGCTTTGGCATGAACAAAGACATGGCAAAGCCCTTCCAGATGGGCGAGCACCGGCACGCGCGCCTCGTTGATCACGCGCCCTGTGAGACCCTTGCCGCCGCGCGGAATGATCAGGTCCACCGCGCCATTCAGGCCTTCCAGCATCATGCCGACCGCGGCGCGGTCAGTTGAGGCCACAACCTGGATGGCAGTCTCGGGCAGGCCAGCCGCCTTCAATCCTTCCGCCATCGCTTTCTGAATGGCGCTCGATGAACGAATGGAATCCGAACCGCCGCGCAGAATGGCGACATTGCCGGATTTGAGCGCCAGGGCGCCGGCATCCGCCGTCACATTGGGACGGCTTTCATAGATGATGCCGATGACCCCGATGGGGGTGGCGACGCGGGCGATATCGAGCCCATTGGGCCGCGACCAGCGCGCGAGCTCACGCCCCACCGGATCAGGGAGCGCCGCCACGACTTCAATGCCTTTGGCCATCGCTTCGATGCGCGCGTCGTTCAGGGTCAACCGCTCCACCATCGGCGCGGCCATGTTAGCGGCCTTGGCCGCTTCGACATCGGCCTTGTTGGCGGCCAGGATTTCGGCGGCACGGCTGCGAATGGCAGCGGCGGCCACAGTCAGCGCCCTGGTCTTGGTTTCGTCGCTGGCCTCGCGCATGGCACGCGCCGCATCGCGCGCGGCGGCGCCGATGGTCAGCATTTCCGCAGTGAGCGCATCGGTGGAATTGTGGACCGTCATGTTCCGTTTCCCGTCAGGATCAGGTCGTCGCGGTGGATCATTTCGTCCCGGCCACGATAGCCCAGAATGGCTTCGATTTCGACCGTGCGTTTGCCGGCGATCCGCTCTGCATCCGACGCATTGTAGGCCGCCAGGCCCCGGGCGATTTCGCGGCCCTCGCGGTCTTTCACCGCCACCGCATCGCCGCGCTCAAAGCGTCCGTCGATCTGGCGGATGCCGGCTGGCAAGAGGCTTTTGCCCTCTTTCAGGGCCCGGATCGCGCCGTCGTCGATCACCAGCGCGCCTTCGGGGCGCAGCACGCCGGCGATCCAGCGCTTGCGGGCGGCGGCTGGCGTGAGCGAAGCACGGAACAAAGTGTGGCGCGCGCCCTTATCGAGCGACGACAAGGGATTTTGGGTTTCGCCCTTGGCCAGGATGACGTCGCAGCCCGCGCCCATCGCAATCTTGGCGGCAATCAATTTGGAGGTCATGCCGCCACGCCCGAAACCGGAAATCGAACCGCCCGCCATCGCTTCGATCTCGGGCGTGATGGCGCTGACTTCGGGAATATGCGTGGCCGAGGGATTGCGGGTCGGGTCGGCGGTGTAGAGCCCATCCACGTCGGACAGCAGAACCAGCCTGTCGGCACCCATCATGGAGGCGACGCGCGCGCCCAGCCGGTCATTGTCGCCGAACTTGATTTCGGCGGTCGCCACCGTGTCGTTCTCGTTGATCACCGAGACCGCGCCCAGATCCACCAAAGTGCCCAGAGTGGCGCGGGCATTGAGATAGCGACGGCGCTCTTCGGTGTCGCCAAAGGTGAGCAGCACCTGGGCCGCGACAATATCGCGGCTGGCCAGCATGTCGGCATAGGCCTCGGCCAGCCGCACCTGTCCCGCCGCGGCCGCGGCCTGACTTTCCTCCAGCCGCAGTTCACCGCCGGGCAGCTTGAGCAGCCGGCGTCCCAAGGCGATGGAGCCCGATGAGACCAGTACCACCGCGATGCCCTGTTTCTTCAGCGCGGCGACGTCGTCGCACAGCGACGCCAGCCAGTCGCGGCGCAGCTCGCCCTTGGCGCCATCGACGAGAAGTGCGGAACCGACTTTCACCACCACCAGCTTGGAGTTCGCGAAAATACCGCTCATCGCCGACCTGTCTTCTGCGTGCGCTTGCGAGTCTTGCTCTGCGCTTTGGGCGTGGCCTTTGCCTTGCCGGTCGAACCGCGCACTTTCTTCTTCACGGCCACGGTCTTGACCTTGGCGTTGCCAAGCTTTCTCGCCGACTCGGCTTTTGCTTTGGGTTTGGCGGTTTCCACTTTGCGCGTGGTTGGCAACACAGGCTTTACGGGTGGGGGCGCGACAACTCTCGCCTTGGGCACGGCAGGCGCCTTGAAATTCACGGACTGACGCTCGGCGCGGGTGCGGGGCACGGGCGCGGGCCGTGCATGGGCCGCCACATCCGCGCGTTCGGCGCGGCGCTGATTGATCTCTTTCGCCATGGCGCGCAGCACCGTGTTGACGCCCGCGCCGCTGACGCCGGAAATCACATGCACCTTGTGGCCGCAGGCTTTCTCCAGCGCGGCGCGTTTCCTGGCCAGCGGTGCCTCGGGCACCGCATCGACCTTGTTCAGGGCAACGATCTCGGGCTTTTCGTCCAGGCCGTTGCCATAGGCTTCCAGTTCGGCGCGGATCATCTTGTAGGATTTGGCGATGTTGTCGCCGGTGCCGTCGATCAAATGCAAAATGGAGGCGCAGCGTTCGGCATGGCCCAGGAAGCGGTCGCCCAGCCCAACGCCTTCGTGCGCCCCTTCGATGAGTCCCGGTAGATCGGCCAGCACGAAATCGGTCTCGTCGATCTTCACCACACCCAGCTGCGGCTCCAGCGTCGTGAAAGGATAATCCGCGATCTTGGGCCGCGCCGCTGAAACGCGGGAAAGAAAAGTCGATTTGCCCGCATTAGGCATGCCGATCAGGCCGGCATCGGCAATCAGCTTGAGCTTGAGGATGAAAATCCGTTCCTCGGCCGGCTGGCCGGGCAGCGCGAATTCCGGCGCCTGGTTGGTGGCGCTCTTGAAATGATAATTGCCGAAGCCGCCATTGCCGCCCCTGAGCAGGCGGTAGCGCATGCCTGGCCGGTCCATGTCGACGATCAGCGTTTCGCCGTCTTCCTCATAGATCTCGGTTCCAACCGGCACCTTCATGATGGCGTCGTCGCCATTGGCGCCGGTCATTACTTTGCCCTTGCCGCCCTCGCCGCTTTTGGCTTTCACATGCTGCTGGAAGCGGTAGTCGATCAGGGTGTTGAGATTCTCCACCGCTTCCGCAATCACGTCGCCGCCCCGGCCGCCATCGCCGCCATAGGGGCCGCCATATTCGATGAACTTCTCGCGCCGGAAAGCGATGCAGCCATTGCCGCCAGCGCCGCTGGCGGCATAGACCTTCGCTACATCGAGAAATCGCATCGAATATCCTTCAAGGTCGCTCGTCCGTACGCTGACGCTACGGACCTCGCCGACGCTCCTAAGCGGCCTGTTTTCGCAGGAAATTGGCCCGCGTCAACAGCATGTCATGACAGAGGATCTGCATCCCCCGGGCCCGGCAATCCCGCATCTGCGAGCCGTTGTGGCGCGCGCCCAGCTTGGCCAGAACATGGCCTGAGGCCGGGTTGTCGTGGAACCAGCCGGCATGCAGGCTTTCCAGCCCCAAACTCTCGAAGGCGAACAAAGCCAGCCGGTGCGCGGCCTCGGTGGCATAGCCCTGTCCCCAGAAGGGCTTGCCCAGCCAATAGCCGAACTCGCAGCCCTCATCGACATCGAGCCCGGTCATGCCCAGGAACACGCCGTCACGCTTGCGTTCGATCACAAAACGGTTGGCGCTTCCGGCGGCGACAAAAGCCTCCGCATCGCCCTCACCATAAGGATGGGGCACGCGCGCCGTCATGCGCGCCACGTCATAGTCGCTGAGCCACACCGTCATGCTTTGAATATCCATGGGCCTGGGCGGCCGCAGGATCAGTCTCTCGCTCTCCAAGGTGCACATGTCATTCCCCGCTCGTCCCTTTCGATGCGAGGAATAAAAAAGGGAGATGGCGGACCATCTCCCTCGCACGTAACGGGCCGCCAATTTCTCGGCGGCCTATGTCTTCAGCCGCCTATTCTGCCGCGATCTTCACCGCCGGATTCATGGCCGTGGTCACGGACACGAAGGTACGGCGCTTGTAGCCGGTCTTGAACGAGACCCGGCCATCGCGAAGCGCGAAAAGGGTATGGTCCTTGCCCATGCCGACGCCTTCGCCAGCATAGAATTTGGTGCCGCGCTGACGAATGATCACGTTGCCGCCCGACACGGATTCGCCGCCGAACAGCTTCACGCCTAGCATCTTGGGGTTGGAATCGCGGCCGTTGCGCGAGGAACCACCGGCTTTTTTGTGCGCCATGACTTACTCCTTAGCCCGCCGTGATGCCGAGCACCTTCACCGTGGTGAAGTGCTGACGATGACCGCGCTTGCGGTGGGTGTTCTTGCGGCGCTTCTTCTTGAAGGCGATGACCTTCTCGCCCTGGCCGTGGTCGACGATTTCGCACTGGACGGACGCGCCCGCAACCAGCGGCGCGCCGATCTTGGGGGTGTCGCCACCCAGCATCAGGACTTCCAGGTCCAGCTTGGCGCCGACGTCGCCGGCGAGGCTTTCGACCTTCAGGACCGTGTCCTTGGCCACCTTATATTGTTTTCCGCCGGTGCGGACGACCGCGTACATTGGCCTAAATCCTTGAAAATACAGGTTTTCCCGGAAAGGTGAGTCCCCCGGGGAGCGGCGGAATATACGCAAAGACGCTCATCGGTCAAGTATCGGTTCAGATGGCGTTTTTGGCCCGCTTTTGCCGCCGCTCGGCGAGCCTGGCCATCACCGCCCCTACCAGCAGGATCAGCCCGGTATAGACCGCCATCCATTTGGCATTGGAGACGGTAAAGGCGATGCGGGCGATGTCGTCGCTGGCCCCCGACAGCATCTGCTCCATCTCCAAAGCGTTCTCGATTGCATCCAGTACCGCGCCGGCGATGGGCACTGCCGACAGCAGGGTCAGGATACGCCTGAGCCGGCCAGGCCGCGGCGCGAAACCCTCGCGCGTCAGGATGCCGGAATAGAAGAAGGCGGCCGCGTAAAGCGGCATGAACAGATAGTCCAGGCCCCAGTTGAAGCCCGCCCTGACCGCATAACGCGCCGGCCAGTGCAGAAAAGCCCAGTGATATTGCACGGCGGTGTTGAAGCCCTGCAGGTCGGACGTGCCCACGCCCGAGAGCGCCTTCAGCCGCCAGTCCGACCAGGCCAGCACGGCGAAAACGATGGTGGCCGCGAGGGTGGAAAGGGTCCAGCGGCGGACCAGGGCCTGTTTGGTGAAGCGCATTGCGGTCCCGATTATGGTAATTCCACTTTATGCGAGGCGCAGGCGACATTCTCTACAATTTCCACTGGGTGCTGCCCGGCGAGGCCGCACGCGCCATGCAGGCCTGGGCGGGCGGGGTCAGGCCATTCCTGAAAAAGCGCGGCATCCGCGCCATCATCAATTTGCGCGGCAGGAACGACGATCTCGGCTGGTGGAAAAAGGAAACCGCCGATGCGCGCGCGCTGGGCATCGCCCATCTCGATGTCATGCTGGATTCGCGCAAACTGCCGACGCGCGACATGCTGGTCACGCTGATCGAAAGCTTTGACACAGCCCCCAGGCCATTCCTGCTCAAATGCTCCGGCGGCCAGGATCGCACCAGCTTTGCGGCCGCGCTTTATCTGATCCATCGCGACGGCTGGGATGCGATGGATGCCGTAATGGCGCAGTTCGCCCGCTTTCCCTATCTGCATTTCCCCAAGACCCAGCAGCGCTGGCTGAAACAGTTTCCGGAATTTGCCCGCGAAGACAGCGGTGGCGCACCCATCGCCCAATGGATCGCGCAAAGCTATACGCCGGAAAAGCTCAAGACCTGGCTGGACGCGAAAGGGATGGGCGGCAGCTATGCCGCCATCTTCACCACGCCGACGCGCTCTCCCAGGCAATGGTAAGTTTTTCGATCACCCCCTCCGCCCTTCGCATCGCAAGCGCTGCTACGGGCACCTCCCCCTCTGATGCGCTACGCGCATGAGGGGGAGGATCACCATCGCGCCGGGCGTTTCTCTCTGGCGCGAGAAATTTTCACCCCTGGAACAGAAGGCGTTGCTGGACGAGGTGCTGGCGCTTCTGGAAGAGGCGCCGCTCTACCGTCCGGTGATGCCGAATACCGCACAGCCTTTCTCGGTCGAAGAAAGCAATTTCGGAAAACTGGGCTGGGTCGCCGACCGCAACGGCTATCGCTATCAGCCCACCCATCCCGTGACGGGCAAAGTCTGGCCGGCGATTCCCAAGGCGCTGCTGGCGCTGTGGGCCGGGATCAACGAGGGCCCCGAACCGGAATGCTGTCTGGTCAATCTCTACCGGGTCGGCGCAAAGATGGGCCTGCACCAGGATCGTGACGAGAAGGACACCAGCGCGGCGGTGATCGGCGTGTCGCTGGGAGACGAAGCGCTGTTTCGAATCGGCGGCGTGGTCCGCGGCGGCAAGACCCAAAGCGTGACCCTGGCCTCCGGCGATGTGATCGCTTTTGGCGCGACAGCGCGGCTTGCCTATCACGGCATTGACCGGGTCCGGCCTGGAACTTCCCGATTGCTGCCGCAGGGAGGCCGCCTGAGCCTCACGCTGCGAAGGGTGGCAAGGCAGGTCACTGGTTGATCGCGCCCCTAAGGGGCTGTCGGCTGCGCTGTCGCCAGCCGACAGAAAAAAAGACCCCCGGCCGGGGGGCCGGGGGTTAAATGCGCTTAAATGCGCGAGGAGCAGCCGGGAGGGGATGACCGGAAGCCCCAAGAAGACGGGAGCTGGAAGCGAGCGGGGGGCAGTGCCAACAGCTCAGGGCCGTCTTCGGGATATAAACTATGCAAAGATGCAACAGGTTTCAATAAAATTCGGCCGCCTGACAGAATTATAATGACAGTGCTATTTCTGTCATAACTGCAACAGACCAAATCACGGGGTTTTTCAGACAGTTCCGGGCACTGCCAGCGGTGCTTCGCTGAGGCTTCGTCCCGGCCTCGCGGCGTTCGTCGCTCGAAATGGCCGTCGCACGGCGCTGGCGCTAGCGACGGACCATTTCGTTCGCCTGCGGCGAACCGCTCCTCACCCCCAGCTTTCCGTAACGCCCTTGCGCCGGCCGGCAGCTTGTGGCGCCAGCGGAATTTCCGTCAACGGCGCGCCCAGCCACTTGCCCTGGCCTTGCTGGAAGCCCATGGCGCGGGCGGCTTCGGCCATCGCCTTGGTCTCGATCCACTCCGCGATGGTGATGGTTCCCATCTCGCCGCAAAGTTTCGCCAGCCCCGCCAGCAGCGCGTCGTCGCGTTTGGAGGCGCCGATCTTCTGGATCATGGCGCCGTCGAATTTCACGAAATCTACCTGGAAGGCATGCAGATAATTCATCGACGCCGCACCGGCGCCGAAATCGTCCAGCCCCACGCGATAGCCCATATCCCGCAGCACCTGGATGGCGTTGCCCGCGCTTTCCAGATCGGCGATCGCCGCGGTCTCGGTGATCTCGATCAGGGTGCGCGGCGCAAGCTTGCGGCGCTTGGCCAGTATCGCCGCCAGCATGCCGAAGCTTGCTGGCGAAGCAATCGTCTCGCCCGAAATATTGAAGGCGACATGCGCGTCGGGATGCTGCTCGATCAGGGTCAGCACCTTATTGGCCGCGGCCAGGTCAAAGGTGTTGGCTATGCCTAGCGCCTCGATGAACTTGACGGTCTCTGCGGTGCCTTCGGGATTTGCGAACCGCGCCAGCGCCTCGTAATGGGAAACCTTGCCGGTGGCGAGATCGGCAATCGGCTGATAGGCGATTTCGAAAGCCCCCTCGCCCACCGTGCGGCTCATGGCGGCCAGCCGGGTCTGCGTTTCTTCCATCATGCTGGCGAAGGCCGAACCGATATCACCGCCGCCGCCTTCGATTTTTCCCTTTTCGGCGAAGCGGCCGATCACATAGCGCAACGACAGAATGCGCTGTTCGGGGCTCAGCCCCGGCGCCTGCAGCGACAGCCGGGGTTCGCAGACCTGTGGCGCCTTCAGGCCACCCGCGGCAAAAGCCTCCGCCACCTTGCGGGCCAGATCCAGGCTGCCGCTGGTGGACGGCGCGACCGCGCCAAAGCTGGTACCGGAGAGGCGCCCGGTCGAACTGGCGCCGCTGGCCTGCAAGGAGTCTCCGATGCGCTGCATCAGCGCGTCGGCGCCATCGGTGGACAGCTTGGCGCAGAGATCGGGAAGGCCCGGCACATTCACCAGGGTCAGCGAATCTCTCGCGCCCGCCTTCTCGGCAGCGCCCAGAAATTCGTCGCGTTGTGCGAGTCCGGTTTTGGGATCGAGCCTGGCGCTGGGGCTGCGCGCGCCTGGCCTTGCCAAGGTGCAGGAAATATTGGCGCCATTGTCGGGCAGGCGAAACATGGCGAGATTGGCTTCCGCGCCCGTGGCCAGCACCAGCTTGTAGGGACCGGCGCGATCGCCGGCCTTGAGCGCCTTGCTGAAGGTGGCGAACTTGACGCCTTCCGACGGCTTGAACAGCTTGCCCGCCGGCTTGCCCAACAGTGCCTCACCACTCTCCTTCACCAGATCGTTGGCGGCGCCGGCGGCGAACCGGATAACCCCCTGCGCGTCCACTTCGAACAGGAAGTCGGCGTTGGTAAAGGCAAAGCCTAGAAGCCGGACGGGGTGCGGCATGGAATCTCGGCGCGTGAAAAGACGAAACCTGTCAGGAATGTCTTAGAATGCTGTAAACAGGCGGGGGTCAGAGCGCCGCGCCGAAGCCCGCGAAAATGGCGCGGCTCAAGGCATTATGCGCAAAGGCCCATTCCGGATGCCATTGCACGCCCAGGACAAATCCCTTCGCGCCTGGCATCGAAACCGCCTCGATCTGTCCATCGGGGGCTATCGCCTCCACCGCTAACCCGTCTGCGAGCCGGTCCACGCCCTGGTGGTGCAGGGAATTGACCATCGCCTCGCTGAGCCCCGACAGGCAGGCCAGAACCCCATCCTGGGTAAGGACGATGGCATGGGCGGGCGCATATTCGATGTTGCGGCTGTCCGCATCCTGTGGCTCGCGATGATCGAGACGCCCCGCGATCTCATGCACATGCTGATGCAGGCTGCCGCCCAGCGCCACATTCAGCTCCTGAAAACCGCGGCAGATCGCCAGCACCGGTTTGCCGGCGGCTATTGCCGCGACGAGCAGCGGCAGGGTGGTGGCGTCCCGCAAATCATCCAGCTCGGTGCCGGGGCGCGCGCTTGCGCCATAGTGCATGGGCGCGACATTGGACGGCGCACCGGTAAAGACCAGCCCGTCAACCGCGGCCAATATCTGTGCAACCGGCAAAGGTGCATCGGGTGAGGGGATCAACAGCGGCAGCGCGCCGGAGCCGTCGCGTATAGCGGTGATATATTCGTCATTGGCCTGGTGCACAGCCATGCCGTCAAAGACGCGGCGATCCGTGACAAGTCCGACCACAGGCATCAGTTTTTGCTCTGAGCGACCTTGGGATCCTTTGCCGGCACGGCGAATACCGAAGGATCCAGATGGGCGCCGATCTGCATGTTGCCGAGCGCCACGGTGGTGTTGCCACCCTGATTGTCCTTCACGATCCATTGGCGCAACTCCAGCCCCGGCAGGGAAAATTCCAGGGTGATGTTGGACCGGTTCTGGTTCAGCGCCGAGCGCGCCTGCACGATCAGCACGCCGCTCTGCTCGAACACGCCCAGCACCGAGCGGTTGGTCTTCAGGTCGATATTCTCGTTCAGCAGAATGCCCAGTGGCGTGTCCGACAGCGAATAACGGTCCACGGTGTTGAGCCGGGAATTCTTGACATAGATGTTGCCGTCGGTGGCCACGATCCTGACCGGGCTGGGCGGCTGAAAGGCGAAGCGGATCTGGCCCGGTTTCTGGATGTCGAGTTCGCCCTGGGCGGCACTGCCATCCGGCCCGATCTGGACGAAATCGGCCTTGAGGCTGTGGATGGCATTGAGATAGGCGCTGACCTTGTCGAGGTCCGCTTTCTGCTGGTCGGTATAGATGGCGCGCAGAATCGCCGGCTGGCCCGCGCCTGACAACAGGACGACCAGTACGGGAAGGATCAAGAGGTGCGAACGGCGCATCAGGAAAGCTCGCAGGACATCATGGAGAAATTCGGGCAGCGATTTGCGGCGTAACAGGGGGCAAGATAGGGTCAAAGCTCAAATAAGCAACCCGCGATTTATGAGCAGTTCTTTTTCCCGCATTGCCGTTCTGGGCGCTGGCGCCTGGGGTACCGCACTGGCCCTGGCCGCTCAGGCCGCCGGACGCGATGTGACCCTGTGGGTCCGGGAAGACGATGTCCTGGCCGATATTCGCGCCGGCAGAGACAACCGCTTCCTGCCGGACGTGGTCATACCCCGCGATCTTGATGTCACCGGCGATCTGGCCGAGGCCGCCCGTGGCGACGTCCTGCTGCTGGTGGTGCCGGCGCAGGTGCTGCACGGCTTTGCCGACAGACTGAAGCCGCATCTGAAACAGGACCAGCCACTGGTGATCTGCGCCAAGGGCATCGAAAAAGGCAGCGGCAAGCTGGTGACCGAAGTCGCGGCGCAGTGTCTGCCCGGTGTGCCGCTTGCGATCCTGTCGGGCCCGTCTTTCGCGCGTGACGTGGCGCGCGGCCTTCCCACCGCCGTCACCATCGCCGCGCCAAAAAATGAAAGATGGGGCGATCTGGCGGTCAGCCTGCAGGCCGCATTGGGAAGTGCTGCGTTTCGGCCCTATGCCAGTGACGATCTGACCGGCGTGGCACTGGGAGGCGCGGCCAAGAATGTCTACGCCATCGCCTGTGGTGTGGTCGAAGGTATGGGGCTGGGCGAGAACGCCCGCGCCGCGCTGTTGGCGAGGAGCTTTGCGGAGCTGGCGCGGCTGGGCGAAAGCCTGGGAGCCAGGCGCGAGACGCTGATGGGCCTATCGGGGCTGGGCGATCTGGTGCTGACCGCGACCAGCCCGTCGTCCCGCAATTTCTCCTTCGGCATGGCGTTGGGACGCGGCAGGACCGTAAGCGATCTCAGCGCACCTGGCCTGCCGCTGGCTGAAGGCGTGGACACCGCACCGGCGCTGGTCGAGCGCGCCAAAGCCGCAGGCGTGGAAATGCCCATTGCAGAGGCCATGGCCGACCTCATCACCGGCCGGCTCGCCCTGGGCGAAGCTTTGATGCGGCTGATGAGCCGCAAGCTCACGACGGAATAGAGACCGAAGATGAAGCACTGGCTGTTCAAGAGCGAACCCGAGACTTGGTCCTGGGAGATGCAAAAGAAAAAGGGCGCCAAGGGCGAACCCTGGAGTGGGGTGCGCAATCACACCGCCAAGCAGAACATGATGGCAATGAAGAAGGGCGATCTGGGTTTCTTCTATCACTCCGGCGACGAGAAGGCCGTCGTCGGCATCGTGGAAGTGATCGGGGAATACCGTCCCGATCCCACCGACGAGAAGGACATCTTCGGGCTGGTCGACGTCAAGGCGGTGAAGGATGTGCCAAAGCCGGTGACCTTGGCCGACTGCAAGGTCAATCCGAAACTGAAAGGCATGAGCCTGGTCACCAGCTTCCGGCTTTCGGTTCAGCCTGTCACCGAGGCCGAATGGCAGGAAGTCTTGAAAATGGGCGGATTGAAATAGTTATTTGCCGGCGAACTTGGCGGCGAAGAAATCGCCGTTGTTCCAGGACGGCCTGACATCGGTGTCGGCCAGCTCGCGCGTGATGGCATAGTTCAGCCGCGCGAACTTCGCCCCCATGTCGTAGCGGATAGGCAGGGAAAGATCGTCGCTGGGCTTGTGGTAGTGATGCGCCAGGAAGTCTTTGAAGGCCGCCTCGCCGCCATTGGCAAAGCCGGTGAGCAGGAACACGGCAGGTATGCCCTGCTCGACAAACCGGTAATGATCGGAGCGGGTGAAGATGCCCTCGTCCGGCATCGGATCGGGCGACAGCTTGACGTCCATGCTTGCGGCGGCGCGCCGGACCGATGGCCCGACGCTTGAGCGGTCGGCGCCGAACGCCACCACATCGGTGAAATCATAGGTCAGGATCGGCATGTCCAGGTCGACATCCACGGCGATTGCCGCGAGCGGCACCGTGGGATTGTGGGCGAAATATTCCGCCCCGATCAGGCCCTTTTCCTCGGCGGTGTCGATCAGGAACAGCACCGACCGGCGCGCAGGCTTGCCACCAAACAGTCGCGCCACTTCCAGGGTGGTGGCCACACCGGAGGCATTGTCCAGCGCGCCATTGTTGATCGAATCGCCGTTCACCGGCGGGGTGATGCCGAGATGGTCTAGATGAGCGGAGAGCACGACATACTCATTCTTCAGCTTGGGATCGCCGCCCGGCAGCAGGCCCACGATATTCTCGCTTTCCACCCTTTTGATTTCGCTGTGCAGCTCCGCGTTCAGCGACCAGGGCAGAACGAAGCCCTTGACCAAACCCTCTTTGGTCTCGGCGGCGGCCAGGATTTTGTCGGCGCCGGGGCCCAGAAGCTTGTGGGCGCCCGCCACGCTGATACCCGCGAGCCCCGGCAGCTTACCCGCAAAGAAGGGCGAGCCATCCGCCTTCACCCAGGTCATGCCCCAGCTCTGATACTGCCGCGCGGCATTGGCAAAGGGATACAGCCGCTCGCCGGTGAGCGTATTCACCGAGACAAACCCCACCGCGCCGGCGGCCTTCGCCGCGGCCACTTTGATCCGGGCGCTGCGGTAGTAGGCGCGCTCTTCGCTTTGCAGGAATTTGGGGGCGCCCGACAGCGCCACCACGATCTTTCCCTTCACATCCAGCCCGGCATAGTCGTCGCGGCCATGCTCCGGCGCGACCAGGCCATAGCCGACGAATACCAGCGGCGCATCCAGCTTCAGCATTGCAGCCTGGCCGTAGCCGCTCACCAGATAGTCGGCGCCGAACACCAGCGGCATGCTATGGCCGGCTTTATCATGCAGGACCATCAAACCCGGATCCTTGGCGCGGAAGGCCAGCAGCGGCACATGCTGGAAATAGCCGCCGTGATCGCCTTTGGGCACCAGCCCGATCTCTTTCATCCGGCCGGCGACATAGTGCGCCGCCATGTCATATTCCGGCGTGCCGGCCTCGCGGCCCTTCAATCGGTCGCTGGCGAGATAGGCCATGTCGGCCTTGATGTTGGCGGCGGCGCTGTCGGGCTGAGGCTGGGCTTGCGCCGGCGCGCAGAGCAGCAAAGCCAGAAGGACAAAGGTTTTTCTCACAGATACCTCCGCATCACGCTGGTATAGGGCGCGAAGCCTGCACCCTCATAGGAACGAATGGCGCGGGCGTTTTTGGACAGTACTCCCACGGTCAGGAGCTTGTGGCCGCGGCCACGCGCCCAATCCTCGCAAGCTACCATCAGGGCGCGGCCATGACCGTGCCCGCGTGCTTGCGGCAAAACATAAAGCTCCGCCAGGCTGCCATGACGGCGCTCCGGCTCGACGACAAAGAGATGACCCGGTGTGTCATGGGCAAACGCCCAGCCAACGGGTTTGCCATCCTGTTCGGCGATCAGGAAAATGCCATGACCTTCAGCGCAGCGATGCTGGATATCGCGCCAATGATCGGCGGCAAAATCGGGATCGCGCCGGCGGTCCGGCTCGAAAGCGGCCTCGTAATCCTGCAGGCCGGTGATGAAGGACAGGATCGCCGGCTCGTCGCCGGGCAGGCGTGCTTCGCGGATACTGCTAATGATCGAGCGCCTTGACGATTTCTTCCGTCATTTTCTTGGCGTCGCCGAACAGCATCATGGTGTTGTCGTTGAAGAACAGCTCGTTCTCCACGCCGGCATAGCCCGAACCCATGCCACGCTTGATGAACAGCACGGTCTTGGCCTTTTCCACATCCAGGATCGGCATGCCGAAGATCGGCGACTTGGGATCGGTCTTGGCGGACGGATTGGTCACGTCATTGGCGCCGATGACATAGGCGACGTCGGCCTGGGGGAACTGGCTGTTGATGTCTTCCAGCTCGAACACTTCGTCATACGGCACATTGGCTTCCGCCAGGAGCACGTTCATGTGGCCGGGCATGCGGCCCGCCACCGGATGGATGGCGTAGGAGACCTTCACGCCTTCCTTCTTCAGCTTGTCGGCCATTTCGCGCACCGCATGCTGGGCCTGGGCCACCGCCATGCCGTAACCCGGCACGATAATGACGCTGGAGGCATTCTTCATGATAAAGGCGGCATCGTCGGCCGAACCCTGCTTGACCGGACGCGCTTCCTTGGCGCCGCCGGCCGCCGCCGCGGAGGTGTCGCCGCCAAAGCCACCCATGATAACGCTGACGAAGCTGCGGTTCATGCCCTTGCACATGATGTAGGACAGGATCGCGCCCGAGGAACCGACCAGCGCGCCGGTGATGATCAGCGCGGTATTTTCCAGGGTGAAGCCGATGCCCGCGGCGGCCCAGCCGGAATAGGAGTTCAGCATCGAGACCACCACCGGCATGTCGGCGCCGCCGATGGGGATGATGAGCGTGATGCCGAAGACGAAGGCGAGCCCGGTGATGGCCCAGAAGGTCCAGGCTTCTTGCGCCATCACAAAATAGACGATCAGGCCGATGATGGCGATGAACAGCGTCAGGTTGAGCAGATGGCGCGCGGGCAAAAGGATCGGCGCGCCCTTCATGTTGCCATTGAGCTTGGCGAAGGCGATCAGCGAGCCGGCAAAGGTGATGATACCGATGGCGACGCCCAGGCTCATTTCCACCAGCGACTGGGTGCGGATGGCCCCCGCCGTGCCGATGCCGAAGGCTTCCGGCGAATAGAAGGCCGCCGCTGCGGCCAGGACCGCGGCCAGACCGACCAGGGAGTGGAAGGCCGCCACCAGCTGCGGCATCTGGGTCATGGCGATGCGCTTGGCGGTGATGGCGCCGATCCCGCCGCCGACCACCAGGCCCAGCACGATCAGGCCGATGGTCGTGACATCGGAGACATTGGCCACCCACAGGGTGGTGGCGATGGCCAGCGCCATGCCGATCATGCCGTTGCGGTTGCCGGTCTGGCTGGTGGCGGGCGACGACAGGCCCTTCAGCGCGAGAATGAACAGAACGCCGGAGACGAGGTAAAGAAGGGCTGCGATATCGGCCTTCATCTTACTTCGCCTTCTTCTTGTACATCGCCAGCATGCGGGCGGTGACCAGGAAGCCGCCGAAGATATTCACGCTCGCCATCGCCAGCGCGAACACACCCAGGATCTTGGAAAGCCAGGAGGCGTCGGAGATCACCGGCACCGCGACCGCGACCAGCGCGCCCACCACGATCACCGAGGAGATTGCGTTGGTCACCGCCATCAGCGGGGTGTGCAGCGCGGGCGTAACCCCCCACACCACGAAATAGCCGACAAAGATCGCCAGTACGAAAATGGACAGGCGAAAGACGAAGGGATCGATCATTTCCATGGCTGCCCCCTTGAACCCCTTCTAGCTTCGCGCCACCGGCGCGCCGTCCTTGGTGACGGCCGAGCCTTTGACGATATCGTCATTCCAGTCGATGGCGAGCGCACCCGTCTTCTTGTCCACGATCAGTGACACGAAGTTGAACAGGTTGCGGGCGTAAAGCGACGATGAATCGACTGCCAGCGCGCCCGGCAGGTTGGTGTGGCCCATGATGGTGACGCCATGGACTTCCACCACCTTGTCAGGCTGGGAGAGCGGCGTGTTGCCGCCGGCGCCCGCCGCCAGGTCCACGATCACCGAGCCCGGCTTCATGGTCTTGATCATCTCTTCCGTCACCAGAATCGGCGCCTTGCGGCCCGGGATCAGGGCGGTGGTGATGACGATGTCCTGTTTCTTGATGGTTTCGGCGGTCAGCGCGGCCTGTTTCTTCTGGTATTCCTCGCTCATCGGTTTGGCGTAACCAGCCGCGGTCTGGGCGTTCTTGAACTCTTCGTCCATCACCGCGACGAAGGTGCCGCCCAGGCTTTCCACCTGTTCCTTGGTGGCGGGGCGCACGTCGGTGGCCGAAACGATGGCCCCCATGCGCTTGGCGGTGGCGATGGCCTGCAGGCCCGCGACACCCACGCCCATCACCAGCACACGTGCCGGCGCAATAGTGCCGGCCGCGGTCATCATCATCGGCATGGCGCGGCCGAAAGTGGCGGCGGCATCCACCACCGCCTTGTAGCCGGCGAGGTTGGCCTGGGACGACAGCACGTCCATGGACTGGGCGCGGGAAATGCGCGGCAGCAATTCCATGGCGAAGGCAATCACGCCCTGACCCGCCAGGGACTGGATCGCGGCCTGTTCGCTATGAGGTGACAGCAGCGATGCCAGCACCGCGCCGTTCTTGAACTGGGCGATTTCGCTTTGGTGCGGCCCGCGCACCTTCAGGACGATATCGGCGTCCTTGTAGGTCGAAGCCGCATCGGGGGCGACGGACGCGCCCGCCGCGATGTAATCGGCGTCGGCGATCTTGGCGCCGCTGCCTGCGCCCGCCTGGACCACCACGTCCAGCCCGAGGCCCTTGAACTTCTTGACGGATTCGGGGGTCGCGGCGACGCGCGTCTCCCCCTCTCGAGTTTCCTTCGGGACCGCGAGGCGCATGGGCAGCCTTTCAGGCTTAGCCGTGAGTACGGAAAATCGCGAGGAAAACCATGATCAGCATGATGAACCCGAAGGTCCACTTCGTGCCTGTCAGGAAGCCCCGATAGGCTTTGACATGCGCGCTGATGTCCATGGATCCCGGCTGATAGTCGGTTTCGTGCGCCATTAGGCCCCCTCAGATGCTTTGAAAGTTGCCGGACTATAGCAAAGGCCGCCCGCCCGGCAACGTGGTTTATTAAGACTTTCGCCATGAGGGACTGTCAGTCTATGTCCCCTTGGGGCCAGCGGTTTTCGCGCCTCTTTCAGCCTTTCTTAAGCATCAAGGCACCAAAAGCCCTGTGCCGCAAAGAAACAGGCTTAAACGCCACATTTACCTGTGCCCTGCGAGACTTCGCCCGGTTTTGGGGTCCTTTTTCCGCCCCGTTTGAGAGAGGCTTTGTCATGGCGCAGACCATTCTTGTCGTGGACGATGATCCGGTGCAGCGCAGGCTGCTGGAAACGGCGATCACCCGTTCGGGCATGCAGGTTGTCACCGCGCCCGGCGGCCAGCCGGCGCTGGACCTGATCAACGGCCCGCGCGGCGAGCAGATCACCCTGATGATGCTGGACCTGGTGATGCCCGACATGGGCGGCCTGGACGTTCTGGCGCGGCTGCGTCCCGCCAATCCCGATCTGCCGGTGATCGTATTGACCGCCAAGGGCGGCATCGATTCCGCCGTCGAAGCCATGCGGGCAGGCGCCAATGACTTCCTAGTCAAGCCGGCCAGCCCCGAACGCATCGCGGTTTCGATCCGCAACCAGCTCAAGATCGGCACCCTGTCGGGTGAAGTGAAGCAGCTGAAGAAGAAACAGGACAACAAGCTCACCTTCGACGACCTGATCGCCAATTCGCCGGAGATGAAGCAGGTATTCCGCCTGGGCGTACGCGCCGCGCAAAGCGAAATCCCCGTTCTGATCGAAGGCGAATCCGGCGCCGGCAAGGAACTGATTGCCCGCGCCATCCAGGGCACCTCGGCGCGCGCCGGCAAGCCGTTCGTGACGGTGAACTGCGGCGCGATCCCCGAGAACCTGATCGAATCCATCCTATTCGGCCACGAGAAAGGCTCCTTCACCGGCGCCAGCGACAAGCATCTGGGCAAGTTCCAGGAAGCCGATGGCGGCACGCTGTTCCTGGACGAGATCGGCGAACTGCGCCTGGACATGCAGGTCAAGCTGCTGCGCGCGCTGCAGGAAAACGAAGTCGACCCGGTGGGCTCCAAGCGCCCGGTGAAAGTGGATGTGCGCATCATCGCCGCCACCAACCGCGACCTGGGGACCATGGCGCGCGACGGCTCATTCCGCGAAGACCTCTATTATCGCCTGAACGTGTTCCCCGTACTGCTGCCGTCGCTGCGCGACCGCACCGGTGACATCGCGCCGCTGGCGCGTCATTTCATCGAGCGTTTCGCGGCGGAAGAGAACAAGGTGGTCTCGGGCCTCACCCCCCAGGCCAGCCAGCTGCTGGAGACCTTCAACTGGCCGGGCAATGTGCGCCAGCTGGAAAACACCATCTTCCGTGCCGTGGTGCTGTGCGATGGCGCGACGCTGGATGTGTGCGATTTCCCGCAGATCGCCGCCGCCATGGGCGTGGAATCGGTGCAGCGCCAGAATGTTGCCGGTTCGCCAGCGCATGGCGACTATGGTGTGCCGGCCCTGCCCGCAGCCTCCGCCTATGCGCTGAACGCAACCGACGCATCCGGCCATATCCGCAAGTTCGAGGAGATGGAATCGGAAATCATCCGCATGGCCATCGCCCGCTATGACGACCATATGTCGGAAGTGGCGCGCCGGCTCGGCATCGGCCGATCGACGCTGTATCGCAAGCTCAAGGAATTCGGCCTGGAAGGCAATGTGGCAGAAAACATGCCGGAAGACGGCACCGCCATCGAGGAAGCCATCCGCAAGGCTGGGTGAGACGCGGCGCGCAACGCGCGTGAGCAGGTCCGGTGGACCTGCGAAAGCGTCGAACGCCGTGAGCTTGAGCGAACGGCCGGGTAACTGTCAGCCCAAAAACTCACTAGCCTCTCTATCGTGACGTCCGGCCCCTGTCGCAAGACAGGGGCCTTTTTCTTTTACGGCTTTGACTGGGACATGATGCCGAGCGGGCGGCCGTCATTGTCCTTGAAGAAGGCCATCCATTCCTCGGTGCCGTCTTCATGGCGATGGATCATATGCGGCGCATTGATGAATTCGATGCCGCGCGCCGCCAGTTCGCTGTGGGCGGTGCGGACATCCGGCACGCGGAAATAGAGAATGGAGTCGCCCTCTGTGCCATCGCCCTGGGACAAAAACAGGCGCGTACCGCCCAGATCGAAGAAAGCCAAGTCGCCGAAAGAATAGAGATGCTTCAGCCCCAAGGTCTCGCCATACCAGACCCGCGCTTGCGCGATGTCCTTCACCTTGCGCGCGACTTGGCCCAGCGGCCCCATCGTCAGCATGCCGGCCCCGCCTCTTAAATACCTACCCCTGCGCGCGGCTTATTAATGCGGACATAGTCGGTGTCCTGCACCGGCGGCCCATCGCATTCCAGCACCAGCGTTGTCACCGGGCTGTCGGGCGCGGCGGCGGGCAGGCCGGTGATATGGGTGCGAAAGCCGTCCTGGGTGACAGTCGCGCTCTGGCCGGTCTTGAGGATCTTGGCCGACAGCACTTTCTGCTTGAGGCCCGAGATCGAGACGTCCGTGCCCGGCCAGAAATGCACATGCATGTAGAGGGTGTTGCCCTTGCGCGTAAAGTTGGCATAGGCGCTGCGCGAAACCTGGCAGGGATCGGCAGCATAAATCGTTTGGCCGCCCGTCTTCATCCAGTCGCCCACTTCACTCAGGACCGCCGCGCTTTCCGGCGGAATGCCGCCGTCAGGCTGCGGCCCGATATTGAGCAGGTAGTTGCCGCCATCCCGCGCACAGGTGATCAGGTTGCGGATCACGGTACGCGGCGTTTTCCAGTTATCGTCGGCGCGCTGAAACCCCCAGCTGTCATTCAGGGTCATGCAGCTTTCCCAGGCGCGGCCGCCGGTTTCCGCCTTGATGGTCTGTTCCGGGGTGGAGAAATCGCCGGCGAGGCGGTTTCTGTTGTTGACGATAATGTCGGGCTGAAGCGCAAACACCATCTGGTTCATCTTTTCGGATTCCCAGCCTTGCGCATCCAGCGGCCAGGAGACGTCATACCAAAGGACATCGATCTTGCCATAATTGGTCATCAGTTCGCGGATCAGGCCATGGGTGTAATCCACGAAACGCCGCCGCGCCGCGGGATCGGTCTGGCAGCGCGCGCCATCGGGATGATGCCAGTCCATCAGCGAATAATAGAAACCCACCCGCAGGCCTTCGGCGCGCGCGGCCTCGACATATTCGCGGATCACGTCGCGTTTTGGGCCAAACTGCATCGCATTGTAGTTGGTGAGCTTGGTGTCCCAGTTGCAGAAGCCTTCGTGATGCTTGGAGGTCAGCACCATGTATTTCATGCCCGCCGCTTTCGCGAGCCGGGCCCATTTGCGCGGGCTTCCGGGCGCGGGCTTAAAGCCGGCAGTGAACTTCTGATATTCGGCGACCGGGATCGCCTCCATTTCCATCGCCCATTCGTGGCGGCCATGGGCGGCATAAAGCCCGAAGTGGATGAACATGCCGAACTTGGCGTCATGCCACCATTTCATGCGCCGCTGCTGGTCGGGGGTGGGAGCGTCGCCGGACGGATCTCGGCCGGGCGGCGGCTGGGCGATGGCGGGGTTGGCGGCCAAAATGGCGGGCGCGGCAGCGGCGGCCAGCATCAACCCGCGGCGATCGACGGAAAAGTCAGACATGAAATCCTCCCAGGCAGCGCGTGTATGCCGCGCTTTCGGGAAAGACTAACGCATATCCATAGCGGTGAGATAGAGGTCCAACATGGCCTCCTGCTCCTGGAAGTCTGCCTTGTCCAGCTTACGCATGCGGATCACCTGGCGCATGATCTTGGTGTCAAAGCCGGTGCCCTTGGCTTCGCTATAGACTTCCTTGATGTCGGCGCCGAGCGCGGCTTTCTCCTCTTCAAGCCGCTCGATGCGATTGATGAAGGACTTGAGCTGGTCTTTGGCGAAGCCGGATTTGGCCATGGCAAACCTGATATTTCAAAAGCCGGGGAAACTAGCCCGCGAGGCTCAGCGGGCGCAATGCGCGGCGCTATCCCCGGCTGTGCACTCTTTTTATTGGCCTACCGCTTCGCTATTTGAGGCCATATCATCCAGCGCAGCATCCAGTATGGGTTTCAGCCTGAGCGCAAACCCTTGTGTCTGCGCGTCCGTGCCGACCAGATCCTGCCGCATTTCGATCAGCACATGCGGCAGGCCGCGCATGGTTCCGTGACGCCACAGCGTGTCGCCTTCCAGCGCGCCGGTATAAGGCTCATTGTCGCCGACGGTAAAACCGGCCTCGGCCAGCCGCGCCATGAGAGGCGCGGCCAGGCGCACATCGCGGTCATACAACACACCCACGTCCCAGGGCCGCGGGCGGCCTTTCCAGGCCGGGGTGAAACTGTGCATCGAAAAAAGCACGGCATCCGGACCGATGCGGTCCAGCTCGGCAGCGATTGCCGCATGATAGGGCGCATGGAAGGCCTGAATGCGCCGCGCCACCTCGGCCGCATCGGCGGCGCGGTTACCGGGAATGATGCTGCCGTCCGACAGCTTCATCACCAGGGTGGGATCGTCCGCGCCCCGGTTGAGATCGATCAGGAGCCGCGACCAGGCCCCCAACAGCGCCGGCGCGCCATAGGCCGCGGCCAGGGCGCGGGTGACGCTGGCGGCCCCGATGTCATAGGCGATGTGGGTCGACAGCAGCGCGGGATCCAGCCCCAGACCGCCCGGCGGCAGGGCGCTGGCGGCATGGTCGCAGAGAAAGACGAGCGGGCCGCGACCCGAAATGGCCTCAAAGGCGTTTTCCGTCATATGCTCAGGGTATAGATTCGGAAACCGTTGACGGCCAAGCCCTTTCGCGCCAAACCGGACAAACGATGCGTAGCACGCGCCTTTTCTTCGCGATTGCCCTGGGGGTTCTGGACCTGCCCTGTCTGGCGGGATCCGCCGAGGCCGGCTTCAGCATCTGCAACAAGACCGGCCAGGATGTCCGAACCGCCATGGGCCGTTTCGATGGCACCAGCTGGACATCGGAGGGCTGGTGGACGGTGAAAGCGGGCAGCTGCTCGGCCCTTCTGACCGGCCCCTTGCAAGGGCGCTTCTATTATCTCTATGCCACCGACGGTACGGCGGGCATCTGGGACGGCAAGACCCATTTCTGTGTCGCGCCCAACAAGCGCTTCAAGGCGGTGGGCCGCGCTGACTGCGCCAAGCATGGCTTCGACCGCCGCGGTTTCTTTCAAGTGGATACCGGCAAGAAACCGGACTGGACCCAGACCCTCTCCAACTGACTCGAGACTTTTTTGATGACCTACCGCTTCGCTACTTGAGGTCTTCTTTTATGACCTACCGCTTCGCTATTTGAGGTCGATTGATGCGCCGCCGCCGCAAGACAAAAATCCTGGCCACGCTCGGACCCTCCTCCAACACGCCGGAGAAGATGCGCGAGCTGTTCGAGGCCGGCGTGGATGTGTTCCGCATCAATATGAGCCACACCAGCCACGACATGCTGCGCCAGATGTTCGCGGACCTGCGCAGGCTGTCGGACGACGTGGGCCGCCCCATCGGCATTCTTTGCGACCTGCAAGGTCCCAAGATTCGGCTGGGCAAGCTGACCGGCGGCCCGCGCATGCTCAAAGAGGGCGAACGCATCAAGCTGGTGCTGGGCGAAACCAGCGACAGACCGGAAGACATTCCCATACCCCATCCGGAAATCTTCCAGGCCATCAAGCAGAAACACGCGCTCTTGATCGACGACGGCAAAGTGCGGCTCAGGCTGCTGCGCAAGGCCGACACCTTTGCGGAAGCCATTGTGGAAGTGGCGGGCGAGATCAAGGACCGCAAGGGCGTCAACATGCCCGATACCCTGCTGCCCATGTCGGCCATGACGCCCAAGGACCGTTCCGATCTGGACGCAGCCCTGGAACTGGGTGCGGACTGGATCGCGCTTTCCTTTGTGCAGCGGCCCGAAGACGTGGCCGAACTGAAAGAGATCGTGCAGGGCCGCGCCTGGGTGCTGGCCAAGATCGAAAAGCCCAAGGCGCTGTCGTCGTTGCATGGCATTCTGGAACTGGCCGACGCATTGATGGTGGCGCGCGGTGACCTGGGTGTGGAAATGCCGCTGGAACGGGTGCCGGGCCTGCAGAAGCAGATCACCCGCGCCGCCCGCAAGGCCGGCAAGCCGGTGGTGGTGGCGACCCAGATGCTGGAATCCATGATCCAGTCGCCCATGCCCACCCGCGCCGAAGTGTCGGACGTGGCGACCGCGGTGTTCGATGGCGCCGATGCGGTGATGCTGTCGGCGGAATCAGCGTCGGGTGCCTGGCCCGTCGAAGCGGTCGAGACCATGGACCGCATCGCCCGTTCGGTCGAGGATGATGAGCTGTATCACTCCATCATCGAATCCCAGCGCGGCACACCGGAAAAGACCACACCCGATGCCATCATGGCGGCGGTGCATGCGGTGACCGAAACCATCGAGGCCCGCGCCATCGTGTGCTGGACCAAGTCGGGCATCACCGCGCTGCGCGCCGCGCGCGAGCGTTCGTCCGCGCCCATCATCGCGCCCACGCCGTCGCTCGAAACCGCGCGGCGGCTGACCTTGGTATGGGGCACCCACAGCGTCATCACCGAGGACATCCGCGATTTCGATGACATGGTAAAACGCGCCAGCCAGATCGCCCGCCAGGAAGGCTTCGCCCAGGCCGGCGAGCGCATCGTCATCACCGCGGGCGTGCCCTTGGGCACCACCGGCGCCACCAACATGCTGCGGGTGGCGTTTGTGACGGACGAGGAGTGAGCAGCGGTCCGCCGAAAGCGGACGAAATGGTCCGTCGCTAGCGACAGCGTAGCGCGACGACCATTTCGAACTGCGAACGGTCGATAGCGACAGCGTATCGACAGCTTAGGCGAGCGGCCTAGCCGCGCCAGCCCCAGGCCTTGATCAGCGCGACCATCATCGCCTTCCAGCCCGGCGAAAAGAAAAGCTCGGCGGCGATGAACTGATTGGTCCACAGCAAGGCCGCGCCGCCCAGCACGACCGGGTGAACCCGGCCGCGTTTCCACCAGTCCCAGGCCATCATGGCGATCAGCATCAGCGCGATGCCCCAGTAATATTGCACCCACCAGCCTAGCATGCCCGGCGGGGCGACCTTGAAGCCATTGAGCCAGAGACGGGCAAAGCCCGCGTCCGAGATCGCCACCGCCGCCAGGATCATCAGCCGCTTGTGGGCGGCGAGATTCTTGCGCCACAGAATTCCGGCGGCGATGAAGGTTGCAAAGCCGATCATCTCGCCGAATTCCAGCGACAGGAATTGCGGCGCATAATCCGGCGTGCCGATCTGCGTGGCCTGGTCCACGAACGCTGCCGTCAGGCCCAGCGGCACCATGATGGCCGACAGGATCGCGACAGCCCATCCCAGCGTCTTGTGCCGTTTGATGTCGCCGGTTTCCACCAGGAAGATCTGAACCGAGACCAGAACCAGCCAGACCACATAGACGCTGGCGTGAATGTGCAGGATCGCCGGCGGCCCCGGCTGTTCGGCCATGTAGCGGCCGAAATCAAGCCCGAAGCCCGAGATGATCGCGGCCCAGACGATGGCGATCCAGCCGATATAGATTTTGCGGTCCGGCCTGGCTGGCCGGCGCGGCAGAACACCATCCGTGCTGATCATTTTGCCCCCCACGGCTGAAAATGTCTTTAAAAAAGCAATCGAGGCACTGGAACATTCCCACGGCGATTGCGCAAGGCGCTAGCTCGTCAACTGACAGGACGGCATGTCGAACTTGTCGTCCACCCGGCGCTCGTCATAGGGAAAATTCAACAGCAGATAGGTGATCCTGAAGTCTTTCGCGCTGGCCGAATCCAGATGATAGATGTCGGTGCGCGGCATCAGCTGGCCGTTGTGGAAATTGATCTGGATGGTCAGCGTGCTGCCGGAGAGCGACCAGGTGCCATCTTCAGTGCTGTTGGTCACCTCGCCGCCCCGGCAGTCGCGGAAACGCGAATGGATCTGGCCGTCGGCGGTCAGGCGATCCAGATACATGGATTGCTCGTCGCCCGGCTGGCCCTGGCCGAACCAGATGCCCACCAGCGACGGCGCCGCAAAAGCCGGCGCGGCCAGCAGGCAAAACCCAGTGCAAATCAGAAGCCGCATCAGCCTATCAACTGGCAAGAGGGCATCTCGAAATTGTCCGGCTCGCGCTCAGGCGTATAGGGATAATTCCAGCCCAGGCTGAGATATTTCTGGGTCGTCGCGGTATGGGCCAGCATCTTGTAGAGGTCCGTGCGCGGCGCGCGCACGCCATCCACGGTATCCACGCGCAGGGACAGCATGTCGCCCTTCAAGGCCCAATGGCCTTCCTGGGTCTGGTCCGGAAGCGCCGTCTTGCCCCTAATGCAGGTGCGGTATTCGCCGCGCCAGGAACCGTCGGCGCGCATACGGTCGATATACATGGCGTTCTTATCTTCCGGCTGACCGTAACCGAACCAGGTCCCCACCATGTAGGAGGCCGCACCCGCCGGTGCCGCGAGCGCCAGGATCGGCATCAGGATCAGGCTCGCAAGCCACCAGCGCATGGGATCAGATATCGCGGCCTTCCACGCTTTGGGTCAGTTCGCGCACCTTGTGCTCGGCGCCTTCCAGTTGCGGGTCGAGATCCAGCGCCCGGCGATAGAGTTTCAAGGCGCCTGCCTTGTCGCCATAATCCTGCAGCATGTCACCCAGCTCGCTCAGCGCGGCGAACTGGCGGGGATTGAGCAGCACCGTCTTCTGCAAGCTGACCAGGGCTGCGGTATCGTCGCCCGCGCCCTGTTCCATGTTGGCGCGCACATGCCAGCCTTCGGCGTAAGCGGGCGCGATATTGGTCACGGCCTCGAGCAGCTGACGGGCGGTCTTGTTGTCGCCCGCGCCCTGCGCCGCAAGCGCCCGGGTCATCAACAGATCGACGCTGGGACTGTTGGAGGTGCGAAACATCGCCTGCAGCTTGGCTTCGATGGGGTGGGCGTCTTCCGCGCTGCCGCACTGTTTGAGCCGGGCGAACAGCTGTTCCTCGCTCTGAACCTTCGGCGCGTTTGGCGCGGATGCAGGCTTGGCCGGCGGCGTCACGGCATAAGCCGTGCCGGAGAGAAGCAGAAGAGAAAGGACAAGCGCGCCGCGCATGGGAAGAGCTTAGTGCGGCTGGGCCGGTAATTCCAGATTTGTCGGCTTCGGGCCGCCTTCGGCCCAATCCAGCAGTTCCGCGATATGCAGGATCGGCTGGTTAAGTCCTTCGCCCGCCGCCAGATGTTGGAGACAGCCGATATTGCCGCTGACCAGCACGTCGGGCTCGGCGGCCGCAATATTGCCAAGCTTGCGGGCGCGTAACTGGCCGGAAAGCTCAGGCTGCAGGATGGAATAGGTGCCGGCCGACCCGCAGCACAGATGCGATTCCGCGAACGGTGTCACCATGAAACCGGCCGCTTCCAGCAGCGCCTCGCCCACCCCGTTCAGCTTCAGGCTGTTCTGCAAGGAACAGGCGGGGTGATAGGCAACCCGCAGCGCGTGCGGTGGGGTCACGGCGAACGGCGTGCACAGCTCGGCGAAATCGCGCGCGGCCGCAGCGAATTTGGCGGCGCGCGGTTCCCAGACGGGATCGCCGGCAAACTGATGGGCATAATCCTTGAGCTGGGACGAGCAGCCGGTGGCGGTGATCAGCACCCCGTCATATTGGCCCTGTTCGAAAGCCTGAATCGCCTTCTTGGCCCACGCTCTGGAATCATCCTCACGGCCCATGTGATGGGGCAGCGCGCCGCAGCAGCCCGCGCCTTCCAGCGCCACCAGTTCGATGCCGCGCCGCGCCAGCACCCGGCCGACCGCACCGTCGATCTGCGGCGCCAATGCGCCCTGCACACAGCCGGGCATGATGGCGATGCGCTGTTTCACCTGCGCCGGCTTGGGAAATTGCACCGGCTCGGGCCCTTGCGGACGTGCCGCCAGGCCCATGCGTGCCATGGCGCCCAGCCGGCCCGGCAGAATTTTGACGACCGGGGCGCCGATCTTCGCCAGCAGCAATCCCAGGCGAACCAGGCCGGGCCGCGTCATCACCTTGGCGATGGCGAAACGCATCAGCCGATCGGCCAGCGGGCGTTCGTAATGTTCCTGGATATGGGCGCGCGCCTGGTCCACCAGCCGCTGGTAATTCACACTGGACGGACACGCCGTTTTGCAATTGAGGCAGGAGAGGCAGCGGTCGATGTGAAAGACCTGCTCTTTGGTCGGCGCGCCGCCCTTTTCCAGCATGTCCTTCATCAGCACGATGCGGCCGCGTGGGCTGTCGCGCTCATCGCCGAGCACCACATAGGTCGGGCAGGTCGCGGTGCAGAAGCCGCAATGCACACAGGCGCGCACCGCCTTGGTGGCAGGGCCCATCTGGGGATCGGCAATCTGTTCGGCGGTGAAGTTGTAGCGCATTAGAGCCGCCCTGGGTTGAAGAGGGATAGCGGATCAAACGCCGCCTTAACCGCGCGGCCAAGCTGGGCCAGCGCAGGCGCCTGCGGCGCAAAAAGCCCGAGCGATGCGCGGCTTTGTGTCGAGCCGCGCAGCAGCATCGCCTGGCCGTGGGCTTGTTCGGCAATCGCACGGATGCGCGGGCCTTGCCCCGGATCGGCCGCCAGCCACAGCACCGCACCGGCCCAGTCACCCAGCCAGTGGCGCGCGTTCAATTCCCTGGCCACGCGCGGCGCGTCGAGGCGGGGAATCATCACCCGCCAAATGTCGCCGGAGATGTCGGCGAACTTCTCGCCGCAGCCTATTGCCGAAAAGGGATCACCATTGATGCGGTGCATCGCATTGCCCAACAGCCCGTGCGCCAGCGCGATCTTTTCTTCCAGCGGTTGCGACGCGCCTTCCAGCTTGATCAGCGCGGCGCCCTGACCAATTTCTGAGCCAACGTCGGCGAGCATGTTGCCCGGCAGATAGGCCAGGCCCGCGGGCTCCAGCGCGCTGAGTGCGATCTTGCGCAGGGCGGCAAAGCCCTCTTCGGGCGTCACGTCGGCAAGACACAGGACAACAAAATACTGCGGTTGGGGATAGACGCGGAAAGTCATCTCGGTCAGCACACCCAGGGTGCCATAGGCGCCGCACATCAGCTTGGGCAGATCAAAGCCGGTGACGTTCTTGACCACTTTGGCGCCCCCGCGAAACGCTTCGCCGAGACCGTTCACGGCGCGAAAACCCAGCAGCGAATCCCGCGCCCCGCCGTGACGCAGCTTGCCGGAGCCTGACGCGTCACTGGACGCCGCACCGGCCAAAGTCGCCGCGCCATTGGAGCCCAGCAAACGCGACCAGTCGGCGGGGTCGAACCCCAGGCGCTGGCCTTTCTCCGCCAGCACCGCCTTGATCTCGGTGAGCGGGGTGGCGGGCTGGGCGGTGATGATCAGCTCGGCCGGTTCATATTTGATAATGCCCGCGAGGCCCGAGACATCCAGCATGGGCACGTCGCCCACCGGTTTGCCCACCGAACGGCGCGTGCCACCAGCCACGATCTCGAACGGCGCTTTGGCTGCGCGCGCCGCGCGCACGAACTCCACGACCTGATCTTCGCTGGCGATCCTGGTCATCAGTAGCGCGGCAGATGGGGATGGGGCAGCTGGGCGCCGTGAACATGGATATGGCCTTGCTCGACACAGGCCGACAGGGTCGGAAAGACCTTGCCCGGATTGAACAGGCCCTGGGCATCGAAGGCGCATTTCAGCCGATGCTGCTGTTCCAGATCGGCCTCGCCAAACTGTTCGGTCATCAGATCGCGTTTTTCAACGCCAATGCCGTGCTCGCCCGACAGGACGCCGCCGACCTTGACGCACAGCCGCAGAATGTCGGCGCCGAAGGCTTCCGCCCTCTCGAATTCGCCGTCCTTCATGGTGTCGAAGCAGATCAGGGGATGCAGGTTGCCGTCGCCGGCATGAAACACATTGCAGAAGCCCAGCTGATAGTGATCGGCGAGTTTGGCCATTTCTTCCAGCACCTGCGGCAAGGCATGGCGGGGAATGGTGCCGTCCATGCAGATCATGTCGGGTGCGATCCGGCCCATGGCGGCAAACGCGGCTTTCCTGCCCGACCAGATGCGGGTGCGCTGTTTCTCGTCCGTGGCTTCCACGGTCTTGCCGCCACATTGGGCGACGATATCAATGACCCGCGCCACCGCATGGGTCACATCGGCTTGGACGCCATCAGCGTCGATGATCAGAATGGCTTCGGCGCCGGGGGGGTAACCGGGCTGGTTGTATTCCTCGATCGCCTCTGCGGCGCGCCGGTCCATGAATTCCATCGCGGCCGGCACCACGCCATCGGCGATGATGGCGGCGACACAGGCGCCCGCGGCCGGTACCGAATCGAACGCGGCAAGCAAAGTGCGGGTCACTGGCGCCTTGCGCAGGATTTTCACCACCACTTCCACCACCACGCCCAACAGGCCTTCCGAGCCAGTGACCACGCCCAAGAGATCAAGCCCACCCTGCGCGCCGCATTTGCCGCCCAGGGTCACGATCTCGCCGCCCGGCAGTACAAGGGTGACGCCCAACAGATTGTTGGTGGTGAGCCCGTATTTCAGACAGTGCAGACCGCCGGAATTCTCCGCCACATTGCCGCCGATGGTGCAGGCGATCTGGCTAGAGGGATCGGGCGCATAATAGAAGCCGTTGGCTTCCACCGCCTTGGTGATGTTGAGGTTGGTGACGCCGGGCTCGACCACCACACAGCCATTCTCGTAGTCGATCTCCAGAATGCGCTTCATGCGGCCCATGCCGATCAGGATGCCGTCCTCGCGCGGCAAAGCCCCGCCCGACAGCGATGTGCCCGCACCGCGCGGCACGATCGGCACGCCCTGGGCTTGCGCGTATTTCAGGATCTCGCTGATCTGCCGGCGGTTGGAGGGCAGCACGCAGACCAGCGGCATCTGGTGATAGGCGCTGAGCGCATCGGCGTCGAAGGTGGCCAGGCCCGATTCGTCGGCGACCACGCCATCCGGCACGATCTCGCGCAGCGCCGCCACGATCTCGGCGCGGCGAGCGACAATCTTTGCGTCAGTCGGAGGAAGATACATGCGCCAGTCCTGAAGTGCTGGCAGCGAGTATTGCTTAACCCTGGCGGGCTTTGAACCGCGGATTCTTCTTGTTGATCACGTAAACGCGACCCTTGCGGCGAATGACGCGGCAGTCCTTGTCACGCTTCTTGAGCGACCGGAGGGAATTGCGGACCTTCATGACACTGCCTTCTAAAGCCAAAAAGCGGCCTAGAAGGCCGTTACCGAGGAAGGCGCGGAAACTATGCAAGGGGGCCACCCCTGTCAACCCGCCAAAGCAGGCAAAAAATCCAGCTTTTCCGCCAAAAAGTCACCAAACCGGTGTACCAATTAAGGCATGGCGCGTCGCATGCCCGCCCTGACCGGCCTCCAACGCCTTGCTGTCCTGTGCGGCACCCTGGTGGCGGTGGCCTGCGCCACCACGGCCCCCAAGCCCGCGCCCCCGCCCGCTCCCGTTGTCACAATTCCGCTTCCCCCGCCCCCCGCCCCGCCCGGATCGGGCGATCCCAAGTTCGACGCCTTTCTGGCCGACGCGCGGCAGACGGCACTGGCCCAAGGCATCACCAAGGAGACATTCGACGCCGCCACGGCCGGGATCGCGCCCATCGCGTCCATCGCCAGCATGAATGCCAACCAGCCGGAGTTTTCCAAACCGATATGGAGCTATCTGGATTCGGCGGTGTCGGCGCGGCGCATCGCCGACGCCAAACTGATGCTGGCGCGCTATGGCGATGTGCTGGCCAGGATCGAAGCCTCCAGCGGGGTGCCCAAGGACATTCTGGTGGCAATCTGGGGCATGGAAACCGACTTCGGCTCCGACACGGGCGGGTTCAACATGTTCGCGGCGCTGGCGACGCTGGCCTATGACGGGCCGCGCGGCGATTATGCCAGGCCGGAATTCTTTGCAGCACTTCGGCTCTATCAGGAACAGCACTATCCGCTCAGCGAGATGGTGGCGAGCTGGGCCGGCGCCTTCGGCCAGACCCAGTTCACCCCCACCACCTTTTTCAAATATGCCACCGACGGTGACGGCGACGGCAAGATCGATCTGTGGCTGTCCGCACCCGATGCGCTGGCGTCTTCGGCAAAGCTGCTGGCGAGTCAGAATTGGAAAAAGGGCGAGCCCTGGGGCTATGAGGTCAAGCTGCCCAAGAATTTCCCTTACGAAGACGCCGACACCGACACGCAGAAGACCATCGCGGAGTGGCGGGCGCTGGGGGTCAAGGCCGCCGATGGCGCGCTGTTGCCCGCCTCCGATGACAGCGCGGGGCTCTATCTGCCCGCCGGCGCGCACGGACCGGCCTTTCTGGTGCTACCGAATTTCAACGTGATCCTGAAATACAACAATGCCGCAAGTTATGCGCTGGCGGTGGGCTTGCTGGCCGACCGCATGGCGGGTGGGGCGCCGGTCAAACATGCCTGGCCGCGCGACGAGCGGGCGCTGTCTCGCACCGAACGCATTCAATTCCAGACCGATCTCGGCAAACTGGGCTTTGATGCCGGCATGCCTGATGGCGTACTCGGCCACAAAAGCCGCGCGGCGCTGCGCCAATATCAGAAGTCCAAAGGCCTTCCCGCTGACGGCTTTGCCACTGCGACGCTGCTGGCGATGCTGGACAAGGACGCTGCCGCGCGCTGAGCGTCAGGTTTTCAGGCGTCAGGTCTTCAGGCCGGCACAATCAAGACGCCCGCGCTTGTTGCCATGCGGCGCGATGAAATGGCATTGGCCCTTGGGCTGGGCAGCGGGATCGTAGAGATCGATGATCCAGCCGTCGCTCGCGCGGGTCATCAGCAGAAAGCCGAAACCGCCGACCGACAAGCCATCGGCAACCGTGACGCCGGAATGGCCCACGAACTGGGAACCGCGCAAGTTCTTCGGCGTGATGTCGAGATTGTCGCCGCCATTGCCGGCCACGATCTGGGGCGCCACGTCCTGATTGAAGTTGATGGACTCAAACGTGTGGATATGACCGGACAGCATCAGCTCCACGGAATGCGGCACCGGCGGCAGGCCCTTGGCGATGGCGAGTTGGCTGGCCTCGATCAGGGTGAGATTGCCACCGATGGGAATGCCCAGCGGACCGCTGATCGCCGCCCAGGTGGGACGGTGATGCACAAACCAGACCGGCGCGGGCAGTTTGGCCACGCCGTCGATCTCGTCGGCATAAACTTTGGCGACATCGCGATCGAGCGCGGGCTCGTCGGACACCGCATCATCCAGCACCGCCAAGGTGAGGCCGCCAACGTCCACAGTATAGAGCGGCTGATGCGCTTTGCAGGTGCCGTCAAAAGCGGCCGGCCCTTGCAGCCGTGTCCAGCCCAGACCGGCGCGCTTGCAATCTTCATGATTGCCACGCGCCAGCACGATGGGTGCGGCGGCGAGCAGCGGCGCGGCGGGCGTGTAGAAATCGGCCTGCCAGGTCGTCCAATTGTCGCCCCAGGGTGAACCGGCGCAACCCGGGTTGGCTTGGGGGCACATGCTTTCGCGATAGAGATAGTCGCCGACATGGATCACCAGATCTGGCTTCATGCTGGCGGCAGCAGCCGCGAGTTGGGGAAAGGGCCACTGCGCCGGGTCGTTGCAGGCTTGCAGGGTTGCACCCTTGATGCGGCAGCCGGTGTCGCCCAAGACCAGGATGCGCCGGGGATGCATCACCGGTACCGGCAAGCTGGCGCCGCCAATGGCGGCGCTTGTGGTACCGGCTGGAATAAGCGCGCTGCAGGTCAACGCGAAATTGCTGTCGGCTGCGGCGCGTGCCGTCATGATCACATCGCCCTTATCGGTATGCAGCGCCGGACAGTCCGGTGCCGATGTCACCAGCCGGGCTTCGTAGCCGCCGGCGACCGCCTGGACCCAGGCGGAGTCCTCAGCCTGAGCGAGTGAGGGAAAGAACAGAAAAACGGCGAGCGCGAGCTTTTTCATGGGCCGGGAGCCTAGCGCATGATCTGATTACTTTGAATCAGGTCATGCGCTAGATTCTTTGATTGTCGCGCAATTTTCGGATGAAAAGCTGCGCATTTCATCCGATTGCGCTCTTTGCGGGCCGCTGACGCTAGAACAAGCGCTTCAAGGTGATCTTCCAGGTCCGTCCCAATCCGGGCAGAGCGCTGAGATTGGCGTAGGTGTCGGCGCCGGGGGTGAAATAGCGCGTGTCAGCCAGATTGTTCACATTCAGGTCGGCTTCCCACACATCCCATTGGGCAAAGGCGCTGGCGTTGAGCACCGTGTATGACGGAAAGATAATGGGATTGGGCACGGTCTGCTGGGTGTGGCCCACATAAGTGCCGCCGAAGCTCGCACCCCACAGGCCCCAACTCAGTCTGTCGCTGGTCCAGGTGAGATAGGGACTGATGACGGCATGGGGCAGAAGCGTGTCTTCATAGTTGCCGCCCAGTCCCGGCAGGGTCGAGAAATTATAGACCACATAGGAGCCGCCGAAGCCGTTCTGTGGCGAGATTCCATAAGTGCGCGCCGGAACATACTGAAAGCTCTGGTCGGGGCCTTTGACGGTGGTGTGCTGCAGCCCGCCCGCGAACGTCAGGCTGAAATTGGCACTCACCACATAGCGCAGTTCCAGCTCGGCGCCGCGCGCCACCGTGCCCATCACGCTGGTGGCGCCGCCGGCAGCACCCTGTTCGAGCTGGGTGCGGTTCTGGACATACCAGTCGACACTGCCCTGAAGATGTTCGTCCAGGGCGCTGAACTTCACGCCTGCTTCATCCAGGAAGGAATTGGACAGCCAGTCGCGCCCCGCCAGCAGGCTCGTCAGCACTTCGCTGGCCTGGCCGATCTCGACAGCGGCCGACTTGGCATTGGTGATGTAGGGCACCAGGCCAAACGGGGTTTTGTAGGAGAGGCTGGCGGAATAGGTGAAACGGCCGGCGTCGCCCTGCCCGCTGCCGGGTTCAAAGGACAGCACGCCTACATCCACCGAGCGCACATTGTAATCGTCGTAACGCCCACCCACGGTCAGATCCAGGCTATCGTCCCACATCAGATCGCTGGTGAAGAAGGCGCCGGCATCGGCGGTGTTGCTGCGGACATTGTTTTCCCAGCCCATGGGGAAGGTACCGGGCGGATCGGTATTGAAGGGCGAATCCACAATGTCGTTGGGCGTGGCGCCAAAACTGATGTCGCGGCGGTCCAGCGCGATGACGCCACTGTTGAAGCTTTCCTTGCCGATGGCGTGAACATAGCGATACGACAGGCCCGCCACGGTCTGGGTTTTCAGCAGCCCAAAATCGCGCTTCAGGTCGTAACGCAACCGCGCCTCGCCGATCTGGGTGCGGTAGGAACCAGGAAAGCCATAGGACACAAAGCGGTCGTTCTGCAGCACGTCAGCGAAGCCTTGCAGCCGCAGCATCTGGCCGTCGCCTATGGTCTCGGCGGCTTCCAGGAAGGCGGTGTGGGTGATGGTGTTGGAGAAATCCACGCCCTTGGCGATATAGACGGTGCGGCGGCTGAGGGTGGTGGTGCCTACGCCGGTGTTCAGCAGATGCGCCGCATCCTGGCAGCCGGCGCAGGCCAAGGCGTGGAAATTGGGATCGAAAGTGTAGGGATTGCCGCCCAGATCGTTGAAGGTGAGATATTTGCCGTTCGATGCCACCAGCGAGGTGTTGCGGCCGGTGATGTAGGTGCCGTTGTCGATCAGCGCCTGGGTCAGCCGGTTCCAGCCTGGCGTCTGCACGTCGCCATTGGAATGATAATACATATAGTCGGCGGAGAAGGACCATGTGTCCTGGGTCAGTGTGCCGGTCAATTCCAGCAGCTGGTGGCTGGGATGGATGCCGCGATAGAAACTGAAACTGTCGTCAATCTCGCCATAGGCATGCACGCCGCCCGCGGCATCGCCCAGCACCACCGGCGCATTGAACTGCAAGGTGGCGTTGCGTTTGGAATAGCTGCCGTAGGTGATGGTCGCTTCGCCGCCCAGCGCATCGCTGGCGCCCACCGTCTTGGGCAGGAAGTTCACCAGTCCGCCCACCTTGCCCGCGCCATAGATGGGCGACGGCGGCCCGCGCAGGATTTCGATCCCCGCCGCATCGGAAAGCGGCGTGGTGTAGGTGCCGCGGTTTTCCGCCCGCTTGAAGCCCTGGAAATAGTTTTCCGCCAGGGTGCCGCGCAGGGAGACCGCGCCTTCCACGCCATAATAGCTGGCAGTGTAGGCGGACGGCGTGATCGCGGTCAGGTCGTTGACCCCGGTGATGCCATAGCGGTCGATGGTGGTGTCGCTGACCAGGGTGACGGCGCGCGGGGTTTCCAGCAGCGGCTTGTCCAAACCCAGCGCCGCATCATTGTCGCCGGTCTGGAGCAGATGCACGACATCACCGGTCACGGTGATGGACTCCGGCGGCTGTGCCGCCGCCATGCCCATCGCCGCCACCGAGCCGGCAGCCGCCCAAAAAACCAGACCCCTCATGGACCCCTAGATAGGTACGAAGTTGAAAATGCCATGTAACATTTTACAGGGCGGCCGCGAAAGGGCGAACTGACGCACTGTCAGAAATTAAGTATTTGATTTTAAATCACTTTGCCCAGAGCGCGGCCAGATCCGCACTGGCCGCAAGGGTGGCCCCACTCAATTCCAGCGCCTTTAGGGCGTGGCGATGCAAGCCTTCCTCGTCCTCATAGGCAGCACAGGCGTCGGCGGCGAGAACGACCTGGAAATCCAGTTCGAAGGCGGCCCAGGCCGAGGCCTGGACGCAGCATTCGGTGGTGAGCCCGGCCAGCACCAGCGTGTCGATACCCTGTTTGCGCAGCCGCTCACCCAGACCGGTATTGGCGAAGGCGCTGAAGCGGGACTTGGAGATAATGACATCGCCGCCTTGCGGGTTGGGGCCGATGAAGTCGGCCCCGCGCGTGCCTTCCACGCATAGACCACCTTCCGGCCGCGCCAACAGCCGGACGAAGATCAGCGGCACGCCGGCGGCGCGCGCCGCCTCCGCCAGCAGCACGGCATTCGCCAGCGCCGCTGGAACCGCGGTCATGTCCTTACCCTGCCGCGCCATGGCGCCATCAGGCGCGCCAAAATCCACCTGCATGTCGATCAGCAGCAAAGCGGTATGTTGCGCAGTCATGCGAAAGCCTTGCGCAAGCGGGGCAGAATTTCGCGCCCCGTCACCCGCAAACCCTGCACATAATCGTCATAGATGAACATCAGGCCATCGATGTCGCAGTCGCGCAAGAATTGTTCAATTCTGGCGGCGCAGGTGGCCGGCGCGCCCACCGCGGTCTGGGTCATGAAGGCGCCTTGCGCGCGCGCCGTCATGGCGTTTCCTTCCACGCCATAGCTTTGCAGCATGCCCGCGACCGCGCCCTCGTCCAGCCCGTCACGATAGGCTTGTGCTTTGGCTTCGGCCTGCGCATCCGTATCAGCGGTGATCACCGTCATCATGCAGTAAGTGCGGATGGGCTTGCCCAGCTCGGCCGCGAGCTTCTTGGCCCGCAACGAAGCATCACGCGTCTCCGCCACGTCGCGCCCACCGATGAAGCAGCCATCGGCCTCGCGCACCGAAAAATCAAAGCCGCGCCTGGACATGCCGGCGCAGATCAGAAACGGCGGCTTCAGCGGTTTGGGTTCGCTGACGCAATCCTTGAAGGTGAAATATGTGCCGTCAAAATTGACCTTGGGTTCGCGCCACAGCCGCTTGACGATCTTTGTCCATTCCTCGGTCAGGTCATAGCGGGCGTCATGGCTGAGGCTGGCGTCCCAGGCATCCATTTGCTCGAATTCGCCCCGGTAGGCGCCGGCCACGATATTCAGGCCCGCGCGGCCACCGGAAATATAGTCCAGAGTGGCGATCATCTTCGCCGCCACCGCCGGATTGTGCAGGATGGCATGGAGCGTCGCCCATACCTTGACCTTTTTTGTGATCGCGGCGATCCCCGCCATCATGGTCACTGCTTCCAGTGACGAGCCCCAATGGGACGTTTCGCCGCCAAAGCCGCGCCACTTGCCCATCGCCATCACGAAATCGAAGCCTTCTTCCTCGGCGATCAGGGCGGCGTCGCGGTTCTGCTCCCAGCCACCATCCAGCGGCGGGGTAGTTCGGGAGACGATCCACCCACCGTTGGCGACTGGTAGAAAAACCCCAAACTCTTTCATGCCGGTCTCGTGTGCGGTGCCCGCATGGTCAACACTGCCAGCATGACCAATGCCACCAGGAGCGCAAGCACCACAAAGAAAGGCGTAAAACCGCCCGTCTGGTCGCGGGTGAGACCGGCCAAGGTGGGCGCCGCCGCCCCCACAGTCGAAATCAGGTTGACGGTGGAAAACAGTTCCAGATACGGCCCACGCCCGAAATAATCGAGCAAGAGGATGGTGGCGGAGAATAGCGTCAGGCCGTAACCGATGCCGATGCCGGCGGCATAGATCAGCATCATGGGCAGATCGCGCGCCGCACCCAGCGCGATGAGGCCGACCACCAGGCTGGCCAGCGAGATGCACAGCATCGTCCTGGCGCTGACAAAGCGGGTGAGAATGCCGCCGACAAAACGCGCGCTGGAATTGAGCAGCGCCTCTACGCTCATCATGCTGCCCGCGACCGCCGCGGCGACGCCATGCTGGGTCAGGTGCGCCACTGAAACGGCGCTGGCGGTGATGCCACAGAACTGAAAAGCGGCGTAAGCGGCGGCGATGATCCAGAACTGGCGGGTCTGCAATGCCCCCCGCATGGTCCATGTCTCGGTCGAAATGTCCGGGTCGGCGCCTGTATCACCGACATCGGTTTGTGCATCGACAACGAATGCGGCAATCACGCCGGTAGCCGCCACCAGCACACCCATCACCAGCCAGTAATTGCGCCAGTCGCCCGCGGCCCCGACAATACGGGAATAAAGCAGCGGCCCGGCCACCCCCCCAAGCCCGCCGATGGTGAAGAACAGGCCGATGGCAAAGGACGGGCGGTGAAACAGCCGCGAGATCAGATAGGTGCCCGGAACCGAATCCAGCAGGGTGAAACCCAGTCCCGCCAGTGACGCACCCAGGAAATAGAGCAAAAGGCCGTTGGTGCGCGCCAGGCAAATGAAGGCCAGCGCCATCACGCCGGCGCCCGCGACCAGACAGGTTCTGACGCCGAAACGGCGCACAAGCGTGGCCGGGACGCCGCTGGTGATGCCGCACAGAAACCCCAGCAGGGTGAAACCGAAGCCGGCGCCGGTCCAGCTCCAGCCCAGTTCGCTGACCATGGCCGGCAGCGCCAGGCCCAGCGAGCCGAAGGTCGCGGCGGTGATAATGAAGTAAAGCGCGCTCATCAGGCCCAGAGTTGCCCATGCGCGCCCGCCACGCCCGATCATCGCGGCTACCGGCTTTCCAGCGTGCGTTTCACTTCGGCGGGAAAATCACCCAGCACCTTGAGCATTTCGGCGCGCGCGCGTTCCACATTGCGGCTGGCGATGGCGTCGGCCAGACCGCGATGCTCGTTCAGGGCGGCCATGCCGTCATCGTCGGACGGTCCGCGCATGGCATAGAGCCAGTAGCGCGCCGTCTGGTGATGCAGGGTGACGACCATTTTTGCCAGCGCCCGGTTGTGGCTGGCCGCCGCCACCGCGACATGGAAAGCCTCGTCCATCGCCGCCAGCGCCGCCTGGTCGTTGGCGCG